>TARA_B110000879_G_scaffold63103_1_pt1 | contig 15645 bp, 13 predicted proteins | sample TARA_B110000879 | Tara Oceans TARA_B110000879 (sample SAMEA4398094) | marine metagenome | biome: Polar Biome; feature: [SRF] surface water layer (ENVO:00010504); material: water (ENVO:00002006), including particulate matter (ENVO:01000060) such as... | depth 5 m
GATAATTTTGGAGAGGAACAAATAAAAGAAGCTTTTGATAAATTGACAAAAGCCCCCAAGCAATTGGATACTTTTATGATGTTCAATCACTTGTTGAATTCTATGAAAGGAGCAATTTCTAAAAAGAAATTGATTATTGAAGCAAACACAAATTCGGCTACGGTAAAGCAATTGGTTACCAAAGGTTATTTGGAAGAATATTCGCAAGAGATTTCTAGAATAACAAAGGATAAGAAACAAACCGAAGAAATAGATAAGCTTTCTGAAGCACAGACAAAGGCTCTGATCGAAATAAAATCTCATTTTAAAACAAAGGACGTTACTTTAATTCACGGAGTAACAGGTAGTGGGAAAACAGAAATATACATTCAGCTTATTCAGGAGCAAATAGAACAAGGAAATCAAGTCCTTTATTTATTGCCTGAAATTGCACTTACCACTCAAATTATTTCTCGATTAAGAAAGAAATTTGGAGATAAGATAGGAATATATCATTCCAAATACAATTCCAATGAAAGAGTTGAAGTTTGGAGTGAATTGCTAAAAGGAAAAGAAAGTAGGTTCCAGATAATAATTGGTGCAAGATCTGCTGTTTTTCTTCCTTTCACAAATTTAGGGTTGATAGTAGTGGATGAAGAACATGATGCTTCTTACAAGCAAAATGAACCTGCACCAAGATATAACGGGCGTGATGCTTCCATGTATTTGGCAAGAATCTATGGAGGTAAAGTTTTGTTGGGGTCTGCAACTCCGTCCATAGAGTCTTATTGGAATGCAAAAGAAGACAGGTTTGGATTTGTAGAACTGAAAGAACGGTTTGGAGCAGCCACTTTACCCAATATTGTTATTTCTGATTTGCAGGAAGCAACAAAAAGAAAGAAAATGAAATCGCATTTCTCTCAATTTTTATTGAATGAAATAGGGCAATTTTTAGAAAATAAAGAACAAATTATTTTGTTTCAAAACCGAAGAGGATATAATCCTTCTTGGGTATGCGAAACCTGTGCGTGGGTGCCACAATGTAAGAATTGTGACATTAGTTTAACTTACCATAAGTACACCCACTTGCAAAAATGCCATTACTGTGGTTACGCAGAAAAACCAATTTCTAAATGCAAAGCTTGTGGAAGTAATTCATTAAAAATGGTAGGGTTTGGAACAGAGAAAATAGAGGAGGAGTTGTCCATTTATTTTCCAAAACATTCCATCAAAAGAATGGATTATGACACGACCAGAAACAAAAATGGCTACCAAAACATTATAGATGATTTTGAACAAGGATTGATAGACATACTTGTGGGAACCCAAATGGTAACCAAAGGGTTGGATTTTGATAATGTAGGAATGGTGGGTGTTTTAAATGCCGACAGTTTATTGCATTATCCTGATTTTAGATCATTTGAGCGTTCTTTTCAGTTACTTACACAAGTGGCAGGAAGAGCAGGAAGAAAAGCAAAACAAGGGAAAGTAATTATTCAAACCTATTCGCCCGATCACCCTGTTATACAGAGAGTAATTGATAACGATTACATAGGGATGTACAACCAAGAGATTGAAGAAAGAGAGAAATATGGGTATCCACCTTTTTATAGATTAATAAAAATTGTGATTCATCACAGAGACAGAGATACATCCTTATTGGGTTCACAAGAACTTGCCAAAACGCTAAAAAAACAACTGGGAGGAAGAGTGCTAGGGCCAGAAACTCCAGCAATTTCCAGAATCAAGAATATGTACATTAATCAGATTTTGATAAAATTTGAGCGTAAAATTTCTCCAGTAAAACTGAAAGAATTTATCAATGATTCTGTAGGTAAATTTCAGAATGAACCCCATTTCAAGTCGGCAAGAGTTGTAATGGATGTAGATTTTTATTGATTTTTATTTCAATCCTAACAGGTTTTAAAAACCTGTTAGGATTTTTTAGTTTTTAAGCTACAATAATTGTAATTTCAAAAACAATAAAACGTCTACAAAATATGGATTTCTACTTTAAAAAAATGAATACTAAATACGATAACGGCACAGTCGATTATTATTTGGGAGAACAACAAATTCACGTAAATGAATTAATAGGGAATGAAGTAGAGTTTATTTATAACGGACAAATAAACTGTACTTCGTGTGGTAAAAAGACCAAAACATCTTTTGCACAAGGATTTTGTTATTCTTGTTTCATCAATGCACCACAAGCTTCGCCTTGTATCATAAAACCAGAATTATGTGAAGCGCATCTTGGAAAAGGAAGAAATGTAGAATGGGAAGAGAAATATCATAATGTGCCACATTATGTTTATTTGGCTATATCTAGTGCTGTAAAGGTTGGAATTACTAACGGACAAAATTTGCCTTACAGATGGATAGATCAAGGAGCTTCCTCTGGAATTATTTTGGCAGAAGTACCCTATAGAAGATTGGCGGGAGATATAGAAGTAGCATTAAAAGAGAAGTTTACCGACAAAACAAACTGGCGTAAAATGCTGACAAACGATATTCTGGAAGGAGTAGATTTGGAAGAAGTGAAATGGGAGTTGGAAGAAACATTGCCAAGTGATTTAAGTCAATACCTATCAGAGAATGATGATATTACTGAAATAAATTACCCAGTATTAAAATATCCGACTAAAGTAACGAGTGTTAATTTAGAGAAAATACCTAAATTCAGGAAAAAGCTGATGGGGATAAAAGGGCAGTATTTCATATTTGATGACAATACAGTAATCAATATCAGAAAATATACGGGGCATCACATTCAGTTAAATTTTTAATAATGAGTCATATAACATTAAAAATAGACGTTACCAATTCTCAGCAAGTAATTGCACAAGAAAAAGGTAAGTTGGTGGGTTTTGCTTCTAGATTACTCTCGGATGAAAAGAGAAAACAAAAAGTAGAAGAAGAAGTATATGCTCTTATAAAAGAAGAGTTAAAACAACTACTGCCAGGAAAACTAGCAGAAAATGGTATAACTGCTGATGTTACAATAGGAATAGAAGAATAGCCCTTCGAGAACCTCAGGGCCACTATTAATAAACTCTCAGAGTTAAAATAGAAAATAAAACATGCGGTCTGAAGGTTTTGAACTTGTTCAAAATATATCGGGCCAACTTATTAAAAAAAACTAATTATGATACATTTTACACCCGATTTTTTAGATTTTTTCAAAGAGTTAGCTCCTAATAATAACAAAGATTGGTTTGACGAAAATCGAAAACGCTATCATGAAAGTGTAAAAACTCCTTTCGATAATTTTGTGACTGTGATGATTGAAGAAATGCAAAAACTGGACGGTTCTATCCATTTGACATACAAAGATTGCGTATTTAGAATAAATAGAGATATTCGTTTTTCGAAAGATAAAACTCCATACAAGTTAAATCGTTCGGCAGCTATTTCGCCAGGAGGAAAAAAAGACCGAGTGCACCCAGGAATTTATTTTGAGTTAACGCCAGAACATGTGAGAGTTTATACAGGGATTTTTTCTCCTGAAAAAAATGATTTGTATGCCATGCGAGAAGAAATTGCAGAGAACATGAAAGAGTTTAATAAAATTATTTCCAACAAAAAATTTAAAGAAGTTTTTGGAGAAGTAAAAGGAGATAAAAACGCAAGGTTACCAAAAGAATTTCAAGAAGCAGGGGAGAAGCAATCCTTAATGTACAATAAGAAATTTTATGTGTACACCACTTTTTCACCAGATATTATTTTTGAAGAAGGATTAGAAAAAAAATTAATAGAAGCCTATAAAATTGCAGAGCCATTTGCAAAATTTCTATCCAAACCAATTATAAACATAAGAAGTTAGATTTTTTAATAAAAGGATAGGTAATAATGATTAGTTTGGGTTTTCATTAGTCACTTCGAATTTACTTCGGGTCTTCAGAAGAATCACGTTTATATTTCGTAATATTTCAATGAATAAAGATTCTCAAGTGAATTCAGCATGACGTTACTTAGAAAAGCTAATAACAATAAAAAATTCCTTAAATTCGCACAACAAAAAGAAAACACATGAACGCATATATATTAGACGCCATCCGTACACCAATAGGAAGTTTCACAGGAACACTTTCATCTATACGTACTGATGATTTGGGGGCTTTGGTGATAGAAGAATTAATGAAAAGAAATTCGAATATTCCAAAAGAAGATGTGGAAGATGTGATTTTTGGATGTGCTAATCAAGCAGGAGAAGACAATAGAAATGTAGCTCATATGAGTAGTTTATTGGCAGGAATGCCTTTTTCTGTACCAGGAGAAACAGTAAATAGATTATGTGCTTCAGGAATGAGTTCTGTGGTTCATGCACAAAGAGCCATAAACAATGGAGAAGGTGACGTGTACATTGCAGGAGGAGTAGAGAATATGACAAGAGGACCTTGGGTGATTTCTAAAGTTTCTAAACCTTTTGGGAGAGACGCACAAATGCACGATTCTAGTTTTGGATGGAGGTTTGTAAATCCAAAAATGAAAGAATTATATGGAACTCACGGAATGGGTGAAACTGCTGAAAATTTGGTTGAAAAGTATAACATTTCAAGAGAGGACCAAGATAAGTTTGCTCTGTGGTCTCAACAAAAAGCAACCAAAGCTCAAGAAAATGGTAGATTGGCAGAGGAAATTATGACTGTTGAAATTCCTCAAAGGAAAAAAGATCCAATAAAATTTGCTAAAGATGAGTTTGTAAAGCCAACTTCTTCTATGGAGATTTTAGGGAAACTAAGACCAGCTTTCAAAAAAGAAGGAGGAACAGTAACTGCAGGAAATTCATCAGGATTGAATGATGGAGCAGCAGCAGTTTTAGTTGTTTCTGAAGATTATGTAAAAAAACATAACCTAAAACCTTTATCGAGAATTGTATCTTCTGCTGTATTTGGAGTAGAGCCAAGGATTATGGGGATTGGACCAGTGGGAGCTTCAAAAAAAGCACTTAAAAGAGCAGGTTTAACTTTAGAAGATATGGATGTAATTGAATTAAACGAAGCATTTGCAGCTCAAGCCTTGGCTTGTACTCGCGAGCTTGGTTTAGCAGATAACGACCCAAGAATAAACCCAAATGGAGGAGCAATTGCTATTGGTCACCCATTAGGTGTTACAGGAGCAAGATTATTGCAAACTGCTTCTATAGAATTAAACAAAACGAATAAGAAATATGCATTGTGTACAATGTGTATTGGAGTAGGGCAAGGGTATGCAACTATTATTGAAAACGTAAATTTATAAGAATGTTCACAGGAATTATTGAAGAATTAGCTGAAATTGTATCTGTTACTCCAAAAGGAGGAAATGTAGATTTAGTGGTGAAATCGAACTTAACCAAAGAATTAAAAATAGACCAAAGTGTTGCTCATAACGGATGTTGTTTAACTGTTGTAGAAATTGAAAATGATACATACACAGTTACTGCAATTGAAGAAACACTAAATAGAACAACAATTGGTTTATTAAAAGCAGGAGATGCAATAAACTTAGAAAGATGCACCAAAATAGGAGCAAGACTTGACGGACACATTGTTCAAGGACATGTGGATACATTAGGAACTTGCACCAAAATTGTAGAATTGGATGGTTCTTGGGAATATTATTTTGACTATAATTCAGATGATGTAACCGTAGCTAAAGGTTCTATTACGGTAAATGGAACTAGTTTAACGGTTTGTGATTCTGGAGATAAATCTTTTTCAGTTGCAATTATTCCTTATACGTATGATAATACTTTTTTCAAGTATCTGAAAGTTGGAAATAAAGTAAACCTTGAGTTTGATATTGTAGGTAAATATGTGGCTAAGTTGATGGGGAAGTAATTAGCCGAGTTTTTAATGTTATACTGAGGAGCCTATTTTTTTTTGTTTGCTTTTCTGAGTCTTAGTATAATTCTTTGTTTTTTGTAAAACAAAAATGAATAATTGACTTAACCGAAGACAATTGTTAATATTTGATTGCATTTTTTTAATGGAGAACATTTAGTAATGTAAGTATTAATTTTCTCCAATTAATCCTATCTTAGTGTCTTAATTTAACTCAATGTCGCAAGGAAAAAAATTTGGAACATTTGCTGGTGTGTTTACTCCCTCGATCTTAACGATTCTTGGTGTAATCATGTACATGCGTTTGAGTTGGGTGGTAGGAAATGCAGGATTGCAATCTGCAATTATTATCATTCTTATTGCACATATTGTTTCCGTTTCTACTGGGTTAAGTGTATCATCTGTCGCTACCGATAGAAAAATAAAAGCGGGAGGAATTTACTACATGCTTTCTCGTAGTCTTGGTTTGCCTATTGGAGGATCAATTGGAATCACATTATTTGTGGCTACAGCCTTGAGTATTGCCTTATATCTTATTGGATTTGCAGAAAGTGCTATGGTTGTTCTTCAAGAACCCTTTGGCATAGAAACAGTAACCATTAACCACATAAGAATAGTGGGTTCTTTGGCTTTATTTTTAATTGTTTCCATTGCTTACATCAGCACGAGTATTGCAATAAAATCACAGTTTTGGATATTGGGAGCAATCGTATTATCCATTATTTCTATCCTTTTGGGAACACAAACAGGAAAAACATTTGATGTATCTGTCACAACAGAAGGAGGAGTTAATTTCTTTGTCCTATTTGGAATATTTTTCCCTGCTGTAACTGGATTTACAGCCGGAGTTGCCATGTCTGGAGATTTAAAAGATCCTAAAACTTCTATTCCTTGGGGAACAATGCTTGCCGTGGGAGTTGGTCTTATTGTCTATTTATTTTTAGCTGTATTTATCTATTATTCTATTGATATTGAGTACTTAATAGCTGATAAGAATGCGCTAATCAAGTTTGGATTAGTTCCTGTATTGGTTATAGGTGGGATTTGGGGAGCTACACTTTCTTCTGCTTTGGGAGGAATATTGGGAGCGCCAAGAATTTTGCAAGCCATGTCTGTAGATAGCATTACACCAAAGATATTTGCGAAAGGTGTAGGAGATGATAACGAACCTAGAAATGCTTTAATCTTAACTTTTATTATCGCACAAGCAGGAATTCTAATAGGTGAATTAGACGTAATTGCTGAGGTGGTTGCCATGTTCTATTTAGCAGCTTATTTATTCATTAATATTTCTTGTTTTCTAGAGCAATGGGCCAGTCCAGATTTTAGACCTAGTTTCAAGATTCCAATTTGGATTTCTTTGTTGGGAGCAGTCGTCACTTTTGTGTTAATGATTCAGTTAAATTTATTAGCAGCAGTTGTGGCAATTCTAGTAATGATGTTGATTTTTATTTGGCTTACTCGTAAGGAATTGGTTCTCGGTTCTGGAGATGTGTGGCAAAGTGTGTGGTCTTCAATCGTAAAGCTTGGGCTAAAGAATTTGGATAAAAAATCAACTCACAAGCGAAATTGGAATCCCAATATTTTATTATTTAGTGGAGGAACCGAAACCAGAAACCGTTTAATCGAATTCAGCAAAACAGTTGCAGGTAACAAAGGAATGATTTCAAATTTTGATCTGATAGAGAACAAAACAGCAAAATTATTATTTCCAAAACACAAGCAATCCATAAATGATGATCAGTTGTACAGCAAAGGAATTTTTGCAAGAAAGCAAGAGTGCAAAGATGTGTACGAAGGAATAGAAGCAATTTCAAGTACGTATGGTTTTTCTGGGGTTGAGCCCAATACAATTCTTACAAGTTGGGAGCGTAGTTCTGAAGATCCAACTCGATTTGCACAACTGACAAACAAATTGTGCGAGTTGGATTATAATGTTTTGTATTTGGATTACGACAAACAAAGAGGGTTTGGAGCTAAAAAAAGTATCGACATTTGGTGGAATGATTTCAGTAACACAACTGAATTGACTTTGAATCTCGCTAAATTTATGAATAGCTCTATTGATTGGCGTCAGGCACAATTAAGGATTTTGTATGTGAATGAGGAGAATGATAAAAAGACTCAGCTCGAAGAAGTTATTAATGAATTGATCTCTAATTACAGGTTAAATGTCAAAATCAAAATCATTAATAATGAATTAGAGAAAAAAGAATTGTATGAGATTATGAAAGTAGAATCTTACGATTCGGATTTGGTAATTGTAGGGATTCCAGATCACTTGGATGATGAAGAAAGATTTGTAGAGAAAACAAATGAGTTGGTAAAAATACTGGGAACAACCTTACTTGTAAAAGCTTCTTCACATTTTGAAGAAACGGAAGTAAACTTAGAAGACGAGGTTATAGAAAGTAAACCCATAACTGAAGAGGAGGATGAAACAGAAAGTGCTGTAAATCCAGATTCTTATGTCTTTCCTTGGCTGAATAACCTTAGAGTTTTTAATGTAAGAAATACGACACATATTATTGATTCTGTGTTTGCGCCAATTCATAGTCAATACCTTTCTATACTTACAAAAATAGAAGCTACACTTATTGAAAATAAGAACAATGTAGAGAAACAGTTTTCGTCCAATAGAATAGCTAATTTTGAGTTATTGGACAATACCTTTAAGTTGTATATAAAACAGCTTTCAGATGATTTGAATGAATATAATACTGAGTTCTCACAGGAGAATGAAAAAGCATTTAAAGATACTATTTCAGTTCTTTTTGAACAAAATACAGTCTATCAATCTAAGTTGCCCAAAAAGATAATGAGGGAAATTTCTTTAGAAGAGTTGGAACTGAAAGAAGAGGATGATAAAAGTGAGCAAAGAGCAAAGAAATGGATTTCTTTTAAGAAAAAAAGAATTGGAATTTCTCCAAAAAGAAATATCCGATACAAAGATTTTATAGTTTACTATTATCAGAATTATTACTTAAAAATAATTGCAAACAATCTGAATCAAGGTGGTATTTATGTATATAAAAACTCTGCGTTAATCAATTATTTATCAGACGATATAAAGAATAAATATTATTCATTGAGGAATAAATCAAAGTCATTTGTTAAGGATGATTTCGATTCTATAACGGCTAATTTTTTTGGTGAAATAAATGAGTTAAAACTTAAGTTAGAAGAAAATTATAGGATACTAAATGCGACTTTTTCAAAACTTAACTTGGACTATATCTACTCTTTATCCAATAAATTAAACCTGCTTTCTATTAATAGTGAGATTGAGGAAAAGGAAGAAGAAAAGGGCAGTAGTGAGTTTAAAAAACAAACTAAGATTCTTAATTCGTTTCCAGGATATTTTAAACGGAATAATAGGTTAATAAACAATGCAATTCTCTTAGATATTTCTCTACACGAAATTCACCCAGAGATTGATAAAGTGATAAATGAAACGGCTTCCTCTATAAATAGATTAAGCATTAAGCCTCACTTGGCACAAATTAGTCAGTATGAAAAGTTAGATGAGTCATTAACAGAAAATAATGTAAACACTAAATTGGAACTGATAAAGTTTATAAGTAGGCTTCCTTTGTTTTCTTTTGATAACGAGGAGTTGATTAACGTTACGATAAAAAAAGTTGAAAAAATCGTTTATAAATTAACGAATTCATTAGATATAATGGATGTGGAATCTCTAAATAACTTCAATGAAGTACAGGGAAGTGGGGTAAAGATAAACACCATTCAACTTCAAAAATTAATTCTGTTTTCTGTTGAAAATAAGTTAATTAAATCGCTTAACCAGGAGTCTGATAGTTTGCAGAATGATTTGAATGAATTGATGGGAGGATTTAAGAATAAATCAATTACTTTAGAAACAATTGACTTTGAAAATGAAACTGATTTAGTGGTTCAAATGAGAGCTGAACTTATTCAGGAATCTAAACAATTACAAGATTCTATTCAAACAAGATTCAAGAATTATGTATCAAAAGTTGAAGATGAGTTGGAAGAAACTTATAAATTATTGGATTATGACTTTATAGCAGGAAATAGTGCAGTAATTAATAAGTACATTAAAAGAACAGCAGTAACGTCCAATAAGATTTCAAGGTTCGTTACTTCAACTAAAAAAGAAATTAAAAAGAGATTTAAACAAACTCTTTCTTTTGTAGATAAACAAAGAGATGAATTTTTGGTTACTGAATTCAGTAACAAGAACAAATCAAATGTAAATTCTAGTTCAATCGTATCGCAGTTTGTAGAAAAAAAGAAAATGAATAAATCAGTTTTGGATTCGGTTCCTTTTTTCTATAAAAAATTATTTTTAGGGGATCATGCTGCTCCTTTGCAAATAGAAAATAGAGAGACTGAAATAGAGCAAGCTCAAAAAGCGATTCAGTTATTGAACAAGAAATCAGGGGGGTCTTTGTTAATTATTGGGGAACAATTGTCTGGAAAAAAATATTTTTCTGATTATGTTTCTTCTAGGCTATTGAAAAGAAAAGTTATTGCGATTGATCCAACTATTGAGAATAAGCTGATTGGTAAATCATTTGAAAAGTCAATATCTAATGTGTTTCAAAATGAGTTGAGTTTAGAAGAGAATTTAAAAGATTCTAGTGCAGTGACCTTAGTTTTTAATGATATAGATAAATGGGGAACAGATATTAAGATTCTAGAAACAATAAAGGACTTGATTATTGAATTTGGTAAAAAGCATCATTTTATCTTGAATTGTTCTGTTGATTTTTATAGTTATTTAAAACAGGTGTGCGATATAGATGAAGTAATTATTTCTACCATAATTATACTCCCAATTCGTAAAGATGGATTTATAGAAACCATGAAACTAAAACACCAGGCTGGAGGAATAAAATTCAGTTTGAATAATAAAAAAGAAAACGACTTTTCTTTCAGTCAACTTCAGAGTTTTTATCAAAAATATCATTCCGTTTATAAAGGAAACTTAGGAAGAGCATTTCTCGGTTGGGTGAATAACATTCAATCAGTAGAAGAAGGCTTGATTTATATAAAAGAACCAAAATCAACCTTCTTTCCAGATATATCAAATCCAGATTGGATAGTTATATTAAAACTGTTTGTTCTTCATAAAGAGATTAGTTTAAAACAGCTTGAGGTTATATTTGGAGGGAATTTTGCTTATAAATCTATCCTGAATCAAATGAAAAGAATACGATTGATAGAAGAGCCTAAAAATGGGGTTTATTCATTGTCAGAAGAAGTTTTTTTCAATGTAAATCAATACCTCAAAGACAAAAAAATCATATAATATGAATGAGTTTTTTAAAATAGATTTGTCTCAATTATCCCTATTTAATTTTTTGGGATTAGCATTTTTGGGTGGATTTACTTATTTGGTTATGTATATTTTTAAAAATTACTTGGTTCATTTTGTAATAAAATCCCCAATAAAAAGGAAAAGAGTAATTTCTAAACTACCAGTAATTTACACCTTAGTTTGGATGTTATATGTTTTGTATACCCTTTATATTTTTATAAGGCCATTTCCTTTTTTGGGAGTGCTACTTTCTTTAGTTTTCTTATACCTTGGAAGAGAATATTTAATGAATCTTATTCACGGATTGTTCTTTAGACTAAAAGGAGATATAGATTTAGGTCAAAAAATAGCTGTGGATAAATATGCTGGAGTCGTTCATAAAATGAATGTGTTTGAGATGGAGATTCAAAATAGAGAAGGTGAGATTATTCAAATTCCTTACAGCAATATGGTAAAAACAGAAATCATCAAAAAAGACTTTTCCTCAGATTTTTCTTCTTACAAATTTTCTATTTTGGTTTCTGATGAAATAACTGAGCATGACATAAAAAACAGAATATTTCAAATGCCATGGATTACCTCTGTTTTTCCTCCAATAGTTACTAGAACGATACAAGGTGAAGGAAAAATTAATTACGATATTATAGTATATGCATTAGATGAAAAGTTTTTTACTCACATAGAAAGTGATTTAAAAACGAGCATGAGTTTACCCAGAGAAACTTCCTAGAATAAAAATCATACTCAATATTGGGATTCCTATTACAGCTGTATTTATTAATACATAGTAAAATGGAGTTGGATTTTTAAATAGAAATGTTAATACAATTAACAAAATTGAAAAGAAAGCTAAAGGAAAATGAAAAACCTTTTTTTTGTACCCGTCATAAAATAAAACATCATTCAATTGATATCCCAGATCTATCTTAAAAATGGGTGTTTGCATTAGTTTAATGTTATTGCTGCCATAAAATGCATTGCCGTATTCGCCTCTCAAGGATACTTTATACTTTTTTTTGTTTTGATCCTCAGTGACTATTTCAGAAATTATATACTCCGGTTGAGCGGACCCTACAAGCATTCCTTCGACTAAGCTTATTCTATTTGTTTTTAAATAATCAACAGGTTTTAAAGAATTATTCATGTAAAAATCTAACATCAAAAACACAGAAAAAATAGCGCCAAAAATTGCCACATAGGGAAAAGCTTCGTAAACCCAGGATTGTTTTAGTTCATCAAACTCTCTAAGTGCTTCTTCTTTTTCAGATTCTTCTTTTTTCTGCCTAATTTTCTCTCCTTTTTTTAGTAATTCATCAAACTCTTTTTTGGTAAACCATCTGTTGTATTTTCTGCTAAATACTTTTTCTCCAGAAGTGTAAGTGTCTTTTATTTCCGGTTTATTTAATGTGAGATTAAAATAAGCCTCTTTTATTTCAAGAAATTTTTCTGGAGGTGAATCAGGGTTAATGTCAGGGTGATATTGCATAGCCAACTTCCTGTAAGCTTTTTTTACCTCTTCAGAAGTTGCATTATCTTTTAACCCTAATATGTTATAATTTGATTTCAATCTTGATGATAGTGGTTATAGCTGTGTGATATGTAACTAAAAATTGTAAAAAGTAACCTAGATTTGTAAAGATACAAATATATAAAAAGTGATTGTATGAAAGAAAACAAGAGGCAAAATAAGAGAAGGTTTATTAATTAGATAAAATAAGGTAACTTTTTTTGCAAAATGAATGTAAGTTCAGGAATATTTATTAATTTTGCAGTCCCTAAACCTTGAACTATGGATAATCAAAAGAAGTATGTGATTCCGTTTACTGGGCTAAAGGAAGGTAAGCATGTATTTGTGTTTACCGAAAATGAAGAGTTCTTTGATGCTTACAATTACGATTACGTTGAAAATGTGAAATTTACTGCTACAGTAAACCTTCATAAAATGTCAACAATGATGATACTTGATTTAATCTTAACCGGACATTACACTGCACAGTGTGATAGATGTGGAGATGATTTAATTCAAGATTTTGAAAATGAAGACAGATTGTTTTTTAAATTTGGAGAAGGAGAAAGTGATGATGAAACCATTGTTTTTCTTGATCAATCCGAATATGAGATTAACTTTGCTGATTATATTTACGAATATTTTGTAACCTCAGTTGCATTAAGTCATATTCATCAAGAAGGAGATTGTAATAAAGAAGTTCTTAAAAGAATAGAAGAACTAAGGGTAAAAGATATAGAGAACGAATCGAACCCAATGTGGGATAAATTAAAAGGTTTAAAAAAATAATATAGAATAAAATGGCACATCCAAAGAGAAGACAGTCAAAACAAAGACAGAGAAAAAGAAGAACTCATTACAAGGCAGCAAGTCAACAATTGACTCAATGTCCCACAACTGGAGAATTTCACTTAACTCACAGAGCTTACTGGCACGAAGAAAAATTGTACTGGAAAGGTCAAGTTGTTATTGATAAAACAGCAGTAGAAGAAGTATAATTTGGCTGAATCCTACAAGATTGGGATTGACATTTTTGGTGGCGATAATGCCCCAGAATGTAATTTAAATGGAGTGCAGAAGTTTTTAGAAAGTCATAATGACTTACTAAAAACTGTGTCTCTTTTTTTGTTTGGAGAAAGTGCGTCTATAATTCAGTATTTAGGAGAAGAAATTTGTTCACAATCCTATATAAATATTATTGATTGTAAGGAGGTTATAGGTTTTAATGATCATCCCGTAAAGGCATTTTTAACAAAGAAAGATTCTAGTATTGTCAAAGGATTCCACTATTTAAAAGCTGATAAAATTGATGTTTTTTCCTCTGCGGGAAATACTGGAGCAATGATGGTGGGAGCGACTCAAGCAATTGGAATGCTAGATGGAATTTCTAGGCCAGTAATTACTAGTGTTTTGCCCAGAGAAAGTGGGGAAGATGGAATTATTTTGGATGTGGGGATTAATGCAGATTGTAAACCAGAGGTGTTGGATCAATTCGCAGTAATTGGTTCTATTTATGCCGAGCATATTTGCAAAATAAGCGAACCTAAGGTTGGATTATTAAATATTGGTGAAGAGGAAGAAAAAGGGAATTTGCTAACCAAAGCGACTCACAAATTACTAAAACAGAACGAAAGAATTAACTTCATTGGAAACATTGAAAGTAGAGGGATTCTTAATGATGGAGCTGATGTGATTGTTTGTGATGGTTTTACAGGGAATGTAATTCTAAAACAAGCGGAGTCTTTTTACGAAATAATTAAGAAAAGAGGAATAGAAGATGATTATTTCGAACGATTTAATTACGAAAGTTATGGCGGAACACCAGTTTTAGGAATTAACTCCAATGTGATTATCGCTCATGGAATTTCCAATGCCGAAGCAATTTCCAATATGATTAAGTTATCTTATGATGTGGTAGAAATAGACTTGCCTCAAAAAATTAAGAACGCATTATAAATTAATATTTTTTCGTATATTGTTGATTATTAATCATAAATTACTAAATATTCAGTTATGAAAAAAATTATTTCAATTTCAATTGCTTTAGCAATTATTTCGTCTTGTACGACTTCAAACCAAGTTGTATCAAGTAAAATGTTTCAAAAGAGAAAGTATCAAAAAGGCTGGCACATCAATAACTCTAAAAAATTAGATAAATCAACTGAAGTTAATAAAAATGAAGCTATTGCTCAGAATGAAGATTATGAAAGTGAACAAAATAATGTTTCTGTTGTTACTGAAACTCAAAAAGCAGTCGTTTACAATACTGCAGAAGTTTTAGAATCAAATTTCGAACAAACTGTGATCGCTTCAAGTTTTAACAATTTATCTTCTCCTGATTTAGGAAATTCAATAAATCAAATAAGTGAAGAAATAACTCTTGAAAACATTGATTTTAAAGGAGTTGTGAGTGAAGAAAATCAAGAAACTCAAGTTGTTTCTGCTGAGGAAAATTTAAATTCAAATTCCTCTTCTGGAGTTGAATGGTATTTTTGGGTTCTTGCACTCTTTATTCCTTGGTTAGCTGTAGGTATAGTTACAAACTGGGATGTAGAAACAGTGGTAATTAATATATTATGGACTTTACTTTGTGGAATCCCTGGGATTATTCACGCATTCATTATTTTAAACAGAGAAGGATAAAATAATGTTTTTTAAATTAAACGGAATGGTTAACTCGATTAAATTACTAATCTGGTTAGCCATTCCTTTTTTTTTGTGGTATCTTCCTGCTACATTCTTTGATGATGGACAGAGTTTTTGTCCTTCAATTATTTTACTAGATATTGAATGTTTAGGATGTGGAATAACCCGTAGTATTCAACATGCTGTTCATTTTGATTTTGAAACTGCATGGAAGTTTAATTGGCTTTTTGTTATTGTCTTACCAATTCTATTCTATATTTGGGTTAAAACGAGTGTAAGCTTATTTAAGCAACTTAAGATTGAAAAAAAAGACAGTGATATTTGAGCTAAAAATATGAAAAAAATATTTTCTTACTTATTAGTTTGCTCTATTTTAGCAT
>TARA_B110000879_G_scaffold123815_1_pt1 | contig 15589 bp, 16 predicted proteins | sample TARA_B110000879 | Tara Oceans TARA_B110000879 (sample SAMEA4398094) | marine metagenome | biome: Polar Biome; feature: [SRF] surface water layer (ENVO:00010504); material: water (ENVO:00002006), including particulate matter (ENVO:01000060) such as... | depth 5 m
CAATTCAGCTATTTCTAAACCTCTTAAATAGGTTAAACTAACATTTATAATCTCAATTATTATTTAATTCGTTGTCAATCAAATGTAGAATTTTTACTATCCTATTTTTAAGTGCTTTTCCTTGAATATTTGTAGTTTTATTTAATCCGATAGTAATTGCTGCACTAGACTCTATTTCCCTCGAGTTCAATATTTCTTTTAAAGAAACACCTAGTTTAGATTTACCTATTGATTTAAGTTTTGTATCAGCTCCTTTGTCGAGTAAATAAGTCCAGTTCTTACTGTTAGTATGCCATTTATAATTAAATATATCTCTTTGTATCCCTAAATCAATCCAAAGAGGTAATAATTCTTCATAAATAAATTTTGTCCAGTTTCTCTCTTCCTCTTGAACTGCAACAATGTCTGAACTCCAATGTGATATTAGCTTTTTTAATTCTGAATTACTTATTAATCTTATATTTTCTGAATTATTTATATCATTTTTAATTGGGTCAAAAGTTGGGTTAATAGTGATGTTACTAAAATATTTAATTAAACTGTCTTTATTTGCTTGTACTGGATTGTCATAGGAGTTGAGGATTTTAAATGCATCTCTAATCATTATACTCCGTATATCATTCTTTTGATTCAATTGTTGTAAGTTTGATTTGAAATCCTCTTTCAACTGTAATAAGATTTCTTGTTCTTTATAAGCTCTTTTTGTTGATTCATTCCAATTGTTAATTTGAAGTGCAATTAAAATACCCAGAACAACAAGAATAATCTCACCAATGGCATAGAATAAATATCCTTTTGTGTCGATTTTATTTACGATTTGATTCATTTTATTAAATTTCATTATTCTTTTTTTCATAATAATATTTTATATCTCAAATGTAATTAATTCTAAACTCAGAAATAAAATAATATTTACGAGACTTAATTTGTTTAAATCCTTTCGAATATTACTGATTTTATTGTACATTTCATAAATTATTTTTTCTATATATGAGGTATTCTAAAGGTTATAAAAGTTATTTAATTGAAGGTGTTATTGTATTTTTATCTGTTCTATTTTCATTTTATATAACTGGATTAAATAAAATTAGAAAAGATGAATTAAGTAAGAATATTTCTTTAAAAGCTTTATCAAATACAATGATAAATGATACTTTGCAAATTCGTGAGATAATAAAAAACAAAGAACTTTGTATTAGTAATTTAGAATTAATTATTAAAGATATAGATAACAAACATAAACTCCTTACAGATGATGTTTTTTTTGAAACTTACGCCCAAACAAATATTGGTCAAACTTTTATGCCAAGAAAAGGAATATTCAATCAGCTAATTTCGACAGGAGGTTTAGAACTAATTAAAAGCAACGAATTAAAAAGCCATTTAATCGAAATATTTAATCACTTAAAAGAAAGAAATGAATCTATATCAAGAATCATCGATGAAGTGGTTTACATAGAATATCGACCAATAATTTACTCAAAGTTCAGGGCAAGAATAAAGCAAACAGGAAAAGAAGAAATTTATGGTAAAACAAAAATTACTAATGCTGTCTTTAATGAATCTTTTTATTATTCGAACGATTTCTATGAAATACTAAATAGCTCACTAGGCTATAGTGTAGCTTATAAAAACTTAATGCATAGTATGCTCCAAGAATACAAGAAATCAATCGATTTAATAAGAAATGAATTAAATTAAATGATAAAAGGTTATGATAATGTTAATACCAGATTTTACAAAAGAAACTTTAAACCATCGGCATATCCTCCTCCTTCAATTCAGCAACCTCCACAGATGAAATTGTTATAGAAATTGGATATCAAGGAAGCACCTCTCCTAATTCAAATGTCTCGAGAACTGTTGATTTTACTTTTCTAATTTCTAATGTGATGCATTAAATTAATACGATCTGTTAATTGCGGTTTCTTATAATGGCGCTTGGACAATAACATGGACTTTATTCCTTTAGACCTCTTCACAAGAGATTCACGACCAAAATCATCGGTTAGATTCTTCCTGTATCAAAATCTTCACCGAAAGATTTATAGCAGTATCAGCATGTTTTCTTAGGCAATAATTATATTAATTGCAAAATACAATTAATATAATTATATTTGAAGTATAATCTATAAATCAGAATAAAATGAAAAAAATAGTAGGTGTATTTGCCATGGCCGTAGTGTTGTTTTCTTGCAACCAGCCCACAACAGAAGTAATTGTAAACAAGCAAGCGGGCGAATGGGTTTCTTCGGGTGCTAAGTATTCAATGGGAGACGATACCAACGTAGCCACTGTAAAAGCCTTCATAGAAGGATATGAAAAGATGAATGTTGAAACCATCTTTAACTTTTCCCAAGATTCTGTAAAAGTATTTTTGCACAATGTAGCAGCTCCCATGTATATGAATAGAGGGTTACTTTCTCAAATGTTTTCCCAATATGATTCTATTCAAGCGAAGCCGCTTTATTTTTTACCATACCAAATTGCAGGGTGGGAGCATAGTATTGTGGAAGTGGTTTCTAAAGAAAAACGCTTTCTAAAAGATGGAACCATAGAAAATGTACGTTTGTTAGAAAAATTTATGATTGACAAAGAAGGAAAGGTGTTTACAATTCGCCAATTCGATGCTGCTTGGTAAACTTTTTACCTGTGTAGCCCTAAAAAACCTTACTAGAAATAGTAAGGTTTTTTGTTTTCTGTCCATAACCAAATCCAGTTATACCCTTTTTATGCCCAATTATTCTTTATAAGTACCAGGGTGTCATGTGTGGATCTTTTTCCAGTTTCAGCAAGTGGACTTTTGGTGGAAATAATGTGATTTTCGGTTAAAACTTCAATTAATTTTTTTCTTCGAAGTTTAAAACGTTGCAGGTTTCTTCTTGCTGCTCGCTTTTGAGTTCTGTTTGCACTCGAAGGCAACCCTTTTCCAGCAATAAAATCGTCTTTTGGACTCTTAGATTCTGTGACTTTCCCGTTTTTCTCTACTTTGCTAAAGCTTTCATACTGGATCGCTCTAACTCCAGTTTTTTTGATTTCTGATTTCTCTTTTGAGTTTTCAGCCTCAAGAACTAAAGCCCAACCAATTGAAGTTGTTCCAAGATCTAAACCTAATATTTTTTTCATAGCTTTTTAGTATCAATTTTTTAAGGTTGAAATTTTTTGTCTTCAAAAGGAGGTAATTAAGACTTCAATTTTTTTTTAAAAATAATCTTATTTTTAAAATAACTACATATGTTAATATATTTTTTGCACTTTTGTTTCACAATTTGAAATCAATTCACAATAAGGATTATTCCTTTGTGAAAACATTTAAAGCGGCATCTTATTTATTTTGATGTCGCTTTTTTTATGTGTTAACAAAAAAAGAATGCATTTAGTAAAGTTCATAAACCTTCCAACTTAGTTTTTTAAACTGTTTATCCGGTTAATGCGTTGAAAAAGGAGAGCATAAGTGTTTTTAATTTTCCTATCTTTTTTGAAAAATCAATTTATAAATTGGCAGTCTCTTTTTGTATAGAAATGACAACCGTTTTAGAAGTAGGCGTATTGCTGATATCAGCTTTACTTGTAATAGGAACCAATACATTTGTTTCAGGAAAATAGGTTGCAGTACATTGCCTTGGAATGTTATAGGGAACTACCAAAAAGTCAAGAGCATGCCTTTCCTCACCATTAAAATGACTGGTTAAATTCACCTTATCTAATTTTTGAAGCCCATGCTGTTCCATGTCTTCAGCATTCATAAAGATAATTCTTCGTTCATTTAAAACCCCTCGATATCGATCATTTAAGCCGTATATAGTAGTGTTATATTGATCATGAGTTCGAATGGTCATCATTAAAAATTGATGATTTTCCAATGGTATTGCTGAAGGTTTATTGCTGCTAAAATTCGCTTTTCCAGTAGCCGTCGGTGTAAAGTCATTTTCGCGTGCGTTGTTGGGCAAAGTAAATCCTCCCGGAATTCGAACCCGTTGATTGTATTTTTGAAAGCCTGGAATTGTCGCTTCAATTTTCTCACGTACTAAATCATAGTTTGCAGCCATTCCCGACCAATCCGTTGTTGTGTTTTTGAGTGTTGCCTTAGCAAGTCCAGCTACGATTGCGGGTTCACTTAATAATAGGTTAGAGTGAGGCACTAAATGCCCTTTTGATTGATGCACAATTCCCATAGAATTTTCTACAGTTATGAATTGTTCTCCAGAACTTTGGATGTCTTTTTCAGAACGCCCCAAACAAGGTAGAATGAGGGCTTTTTTACCATGTATTAAATGACTTCTATTTAGTTTTGTAGATATTTGAACCGATAAGCTACACTGCTGCATTGCTTTTGCTGTAAATTCGGTATCTGGAGTTGCAGAAATAAAATTCCCTCCCATTCCTATAAACACCGTTGCCTTTTTCTGATCCATAGCTTCAATTGCTGAAACAACATCATAGCCATGTTTTCTGGGAGCTTTAAAAGAAAATTCCTTTTCTAAATTGTCTAAAAAAACATCTTTTGGTTTTTCCCAGATTCCCATTGTCCGATCTCCTTGTACATTAGAATGCCCACGGACTGGACAAGTACCTGCTCCTTTTTTTCCAATACTCCCTTTTAATAATAGCAAATTCACAATTTCACGAATATTGTCAACAGAATTTTTGTGCTGTGTTAATCCCATAGCCCAACAAACAATGATTTTTTCATTATTGATAATCAGTGCAGTTGCTTTTTCTATTTCAGAAAGAACCAAACCTGTTTGCGGCAATAGTTCTTCAATAGTATAAGATTCTAAATCTTCTAAAAAGGCGTCAATCCCTGCTGTTTTTTCATTAATAAATTGATGATTAAAAACCCCATTTGGGTCTTTATCCTCTTTCAATTTCATTAATTTTAAAATGATTTTTAACAATGCAACATCACCATTTATTTTTACTTGTAGAAATAAATCCGTTAAATCCTGTCCCTTTCCTATCCATTTTAAAGGGTTTTGCGGGTCTTTATAATTGAGTAACCCCACTTCTGGAAGTGGGTTTATTGTAATTATTTTACCACCTTTCTTTTTACTTTCACTCAAAGCAGTTAGCATTCGAGGATGATTTGTTCCTGGATTTTGCCCCATAACAATCAGTAAATCTGCATGATTAAAATCATCTAAAGTAACCGATCCTTTTCCAATTCCTAATGTTTCAGAAAGTGCGACTCCGCTAGATTCATGACACATGTTAGAACAATCTGGTAAGTTGTTGGTGCCAAATTCTCTTACAAACAGTTGGTATAAAAAAGCGGCTTCATTACTCGTTCTTCCCGAGGTATAAAAAATCGCTTCATCTGGAGATTTTAATTGGTTTAATTCTTGACCTATGAGGTTAAAAGCTGCGTCCCAAGAAATTTCTTCATAGTGGTCTTTCCCTTCAGGTAAATACATGGGGTGTGTAATTCTTCCGCTTTTCCCAATTTCATAATCAGACAATAGTGAAATTTCCTGTACAGAATGTGTGGCAAAAAAGAGAGGAGAAACCCTGTTTTTAGTTGCTTCTTCAGCAACCGCTTTTGCACCATTTTCACAATACTCTGCTAAAAAAGCACGTTTAGCATCAGGATCTGGCCATGCACAGCCTGGGCAATCAAAACCATTTTTCTGATTTAAATTTTTTAATAAGACAATTCCTTTAATAAGTCCAACTTCATTTTTAATGTTTGACAACGCCGATGTAATTGCTTTTACACCCACTGCAGAGGCGGGAATTTCTGTCAATTTAATTCCCGTTAATTTAGTAGGCGGTTGTACATGTATTTTTTTTTCCATCCGTAGCTTATTTTAAATAATTGGGGTTGGCATAAATCGTCATTTTTTCATCTCTCGTAAAGCCTATTAAACAAATACCAAACTCTTTCGAGAAATCTACCGCTAATGACGAACAGGCTGAAACCGCAACAATGATTGGTATTCTTGCAATAAAAGCTTTGGATACGATTTCATACGAAACACGTCCACTAACCAACATAAAAGTAGCTTCATTTAATTGCTTTTTGAGCAATAATTCACCGACAACTTTATCAACAGCATTGTGTCTTCCAATATCTTCTTGAATGCTTAACAGGGTATTGTTTGCATTAAATAACGCTGCAGCATGACTGCCTCCAGATCTTTTAAACGTTTTCTGATGCTCTTGCATCACGCCAAACATTTTTTGGATACTTGCAGCTGCTAATACATTTTTTATGTTGATGGCATCGCCAGAAACGGCGAGGTCTTTTAATTCTTGCTTGCCACAAATTCCGCAAGAAGAAACAGATAACAACGTTCGTTTATTCAAATATCCTTTCCCTAACAATTCCTTAGGTATTGAGATATTTACAATAGTTTCCCCACCTTTTTTTACCTCAATTACCTCAAAATAAAAAACAGCCTCTTGTTTATAGATGTCTTCCGCAAACAGCAATCCTCTCACCAGTTCAAGATCGTTGTCAGGCGTTCTCATTACTACTGTATATGGCGTGTTGTTTATATTGATTTGTAAGGGAGCCTCTATAACTAAGGCATCATCAGTTTTAGACTGTGAACTGGAGACTACTTTTATACCTTCGTAATTAAGTGTTTGCATCTTTTCATCTAATTTTCGACCTTACAAATTTACTAAAAATGTCGATGAGTAAAAACACAAAATAGTTGAAATTCAATTTATATTTTTTTACAAAAAAGCACAATTTGCTTGTTATCCAAGTTGGTTGTAAAGAATAAAAACAGGTTTCCGCCCTCTTTTATTTTTGTTTCTTTCCGAATTTGAGCAACACTTTTAGGGAAATTTCGAATCGTAATATTTGCTTTTTCTTGACCGATGAATTTCTTTATTTTCTTTTTGTCGTAAGGCATCGATTGTGTGATGATAAATTGCCTTCCAGGAAAATCCATCAACTCATTTGAAGTATATAAATGAGAATGTTGATGAAGTTTAAAGATCTTTAATTGTTCACTCACTTCGTGAAATCCCCCAGATTTTAAGATGGCTGCATTCGGTTCATAAATATAATTCAGGGGAGGGGAATAGACCGATTTCGCCTCTGATTGATAGTTGAATTCAATCTTTTGTAAGGTGTTTTTTTGATAATTAAGTGCTTCAATAGTAATGTGATCAACTTCCTTTTCTTCCAATAGAAAAAGCAGTTCTTTAACTTCATTATTGATCGCTAAAATCTGAACTTTTTTAACATTTTTTAGTTCCTTGATGGTATTTGTAATGTCTAATATAGGAGATGTTTTTATGAGTATTTGTGTCGTTTTCGTGAAAAGAAAATCAATCTTTGGGGGCACGTATGGTAAACAATTTTTTAATAAAAACACTTTTCCTTTTTCATCATGTCTTCTTGATGGATCGATGAAAATACAGTCAAAATTTTGAGAATTTTCCTTTAAAAATTTTAAGCCATCACCAGCAAAAACTTCAATATTGTCAATTTTTAATTGCTTGAAATTATGAGCAACAATTTCAGAAAGTTGTTCGTTAATCTCGCAATGCACTACTTTTTTAAACTGTTTAGAAAAGGCGTGAGCATCAATTCCAAAACCTCCAGTAATGTCTATTACTGAATCGCCAGAAATTAATGCTAATTTATGAACTGCTGCAACTTCAGAAGAAGTTTGTTCAATGCTTATTTTTTCGGGATAATAAATGTTTTCTGTGGAGTACCAAGTCGGTAATTTCTTTTCTGATTTTTGTTTAGCAATAATTTGATTTGCTAATTCTTGAATTGTAATACCTTTAAAAGGACTCCCTTTTAAGATCAGTTTGGTGATTTCAGTTTTTAAATTCGCTGAAATAAAATTTTGAACTTCGGGATGTAAAATGGCTAGATTCAAAGAGAATTAGAGGTCTTTCGTTAATGTTTTTATGATTTTATTTTCAGAGAGAAACTCTTTTAAAATCACTTTTAATGCCGTGTAAATTGGTACAGCTGTTATCATTCCTGTAATTCCGAATAACAATCCGCCAATAATAATGATTAAAAAAATTTCTAACGGATGCGATTTTGTTGTCTTTGAAAAAATAATCGGCTGACTCGCAAAGTTATCAATGATTTGTGCTATGAAATAACCAATCATTACATAGGAGGTTGTGGGTAAAATAACCGTTTGAAAATCTTGCCCTATATTACTAGTCATTGATAAAATAAACATAATTACAGCACCAATTAAAGGACCGACATACGGAATTAAATTTAACAAAGCACATAAAAACGCAATGACAACCGCATTATTGATGTCAAAAATTAATAGAATAATCGTATATAAAATAAAGAGAATTGAAATTTGAAAAATCAAACCGATAAAATATCGTGAGAGCAAGTTGTTAATCTTTTCTAAAGAATTTGTAAATCTACCTTTTGTGTTCCTTGGAATTAAAAGAAGGACGCCATTTTTTAATATTTTACTATCTTTCATTAAGAAAAATGAGATAAACAAAACCGAAAATAAGCCCACACTAAAAGAACCGACAGTTCCAACAACGGCATTTAAAAAATTTGGAATTTCTTTAAATTGAGAAATTAAATCAACATTTTTTAGTTCCGACAAAACATCAATTCCTTTTGAAGAAAAATAGGCGTTAATTTGATTGAAAATATTTTGAATATTTTGCTGTAATCCATCTACTTGTAATAATGATAAACTTTCACCCTGTTCCGTGATTAAGGGGATAAACATTCCAATTAGACCAGTAACAAGCGCTAGCATAAAAACCATTGTAGCAATAACTGAAAGTGTATTAGGGAATTTTAATCGCCGTCTTAAAAACAAAATGATGGGTCTTGTAACCAAAGACAAAATTCCAGCAATTACTACATAAACAATTACTGACTGAATTTTATATAATAAAAATAAAAAGAATGTAATTCCTGCTAAAATAGCAAGCGCCCTTAAAATGCCGTTAGAAATGGTTTTTGTATTCATTAGATTGTTGCTTTTACGTTGTTCATATTCAATTTTCTACCAACACCAAAAGAATGGCTCGTTGGTAAAAGTATGCCACTTTCTGAAGTTATCCAATCGTCCCAAGTGGCAGGAACTCCTTCCATTTTCATTGAAGGGACAAACATTTTATAACTTTTTGGAATGTAATTTTCATCTAAAATCCATAAATAGGAGTCACCAGGTGTTGTTCCACCAGTGGTGTACTTTATCAGCAGAGCATCTTTACCCGCCACTTTTTGAAGACTCCTTACAATTCCGTTTTCAAATAATTTATGAGGGGCTACCAACCAGAAACTATCATTATTAAAAAAGTTAGTTGCTTTGGTAACTAGTTGTTCATTTTTTATCGCTGACAATTTATTATTGAAGAAAATGCTACTTTTTTCTAAATTATTTGGATGTAGTACTACGCGGATAGTATCCCATGAAACGGCAACAATATGGTTTTCTCTATCCCACTCATACGAACGTCTTTCGCCAAAACTCCACGCCAAATGGTTGGTTGTTTTATAGTTGTCATGTTTGATTGCTTTTAGCATTTTATTTGCAACTTCATTCGCTTTTGGATTGTATGATTTTACATTTCCCATAGGAAGATTCATGCCAAATAATGAAAGGGCATGCTCCGTTGGTAATAAGATGCCAGATTCTGTGATTTTTAGATTGCTCCAAGAAGCCTCAATCCCACCAATAGGAATTATTTGTGTCCACATTTTAAGAGAAATTGGAAGCCCAGTATCCTCTAGGATCCATAAATAAGAATCTCCAGGGGTTGTTCCACCAGAAGTGTAAGTAACTAAAAGGGCCTCTTTACCTTGGTGCTTTACAATCCTTCTTTCCGTTCCAGAATCAAAAACTTTATAGGGAGCAACCAGCCAAAAAGAATCGTTGTTAAAATAGGCAGTAGCAGTGGCGATCAATTCCTTATTGTCAACCTGTTTATTCTCGATAAAAACAGTACTTTTAAAAGGGTTTCTTGTATTTAGAATCACCTTATTTTTTTCCCAAGAAACGCTTACGCTATTTTGGCTTTTAAACCATTTATAATGATGTTTATTTCTAAAGCTCCATTCTAATACTTCCGTGTTTGCATAGGCATCTGCATTCATAGCATCGAGCATTTTTAGTGCCAATGCATCTGCATTTTTCCCTTTTTCACCTGTTGGCAATGCTTCATTTTTTGAAACAAAAAAAAGAACTCCACTAAGGATGAATAAGAGGAGTAGGATACCAATAATCTTGAAAATTTTTTTCATTTTAAATGGATTGTGATTTTAAGCGAATTTAATTCTTTTTAGAAGTTATTTTTTGTTTTACTCGTAATAATCTAGTATATGCTCTGGAATTTCCATGTTTTCTGGCTTACCTTTATCTGCAATTGGGTATTCAGCAATTTATTTTATTGGAATTAATCCTGCCCAAACATCCAACTCGTAATCTTCTGGTTCATCAGCTACACCTACATCTCTAATTTTTGCGGAAGCCGTTTCAATGGTCATTTCGACAACCAAGGTTCGGTCAAATTCTTGCTGACTCATTTCGCGAATTCCATCCCAACGTCCCTTCATCATATGTTCCATAAAACACAAAAATGCTGCGTTTTTATCAGTAGTTTCTTCAATTTTTTTTGCAGTGCCAAATAATGTTACAGATCTGTAATTTACAGAATGATGAAATCCAGACCGAGCCATTACTAAAGCATCTAAATGCATGACGGTCATACTCATTTCTTTAACAGCTAATAAAGAAGTCAGCATTCTATTCGCGTTAGAACCGTGAAGAATAATCGTGTTGTCTCGTCTACAATAAGCCATTGGAATTGCAATTGCTTTGCCTTGGTAGGTATAACTTACATACCCAATAAAACCAGCATCTAAAATGTTGTTGATTTTCTCAACATCGTAGGTCGCTCTATTGGCGCCTCTTTTTACTGTATTCAGTTTTGATTTTTCGTAGGCTTTCATTTTTATATTTTTTTTAGAAGTATTAAATTTCTATAGGATATTTCTCCAACTACAAAATCAATATCTCCAGCTTCTTTGAATCCATGTTTTTGATAAAATTTAATTCCTTTCGTATTTTTGTAATACACAGCTAGCCAGATACTTTTATAATGTAGTTGTGTTGCTGCTTCTAAAAGGGCTTCTTGTAATTTTGTTCCAATTTTATGCCCAATAAAATCTTCTAAAATATATATATTTTCTAATTTACAGGAATTCAACTCTTGAGAATTTGGAGGATTGATATTCAATAAAAGCTTTGCAAAACCGACTGGTAATTCATCTGAAAATACAATCCAATATAAGTTTTTGGCATCCTTTAATTCAGTTCTAATTTTAGAGACTGAATAAGTGTCATTATAATAATCAATTAAATCTTTTTTGTTTTCAATATAACTTCCATGAGATTGAGTGTAAGTAACTCGTCCTAAAAGTGAAATAGATACTGCATCATTTAAATTTGCTCTTCTAATTTTAATACTTCTTTTCATTGCTTTAAAAGGGTTCTCTTTTGTGTTTTCGACGTCTTTTGGTTTGAAAACTACTTTTGTTGAAGCAGGGTATTTTGCAATCATTTCTGAGGGGCGTATCGGTCGCTCCACAAAATTACCAGCACTGGACATACATTATTAAAAAGAGAGCTTGCACAGGTCTTACAATAGGTGCATTCAAAAGAGCAAATCATTGCTTCATTGGATGTATTTGGTAAAGCGGTATTGCAATGTTCGCATGTAGGTCTAATTTCTAACATGATGGAATTATTTTTTTGAATTTATTTGGAAGCTCCTTTTCAATGCGCATTTTCTGCATTGTGAAAGGGTGCGTGAATTCCAAGATACCAGCATGTAAATACAATCCTTTTCCTTTTAAAACGAAGCCTTCTTTTCCATATTCTTTGTCGCCTAAGATAGGATTTCCAAGGGCAGATAAATGTTTTCTAAGTTGATGTCTTCTTCCTGTTTTTGGTGATAATTTCACCCAATTTAAAAACCCAAATCGACCAGAATCAACACTTTCTAATACAACATAATCAGTTGTTGCGACTCTTTCATCAATCGGAATATGAATGCTCCCTGAGGTTTCCATTTCCCCAATCGTAATAGCAAAATACGTTTTGCGAATTTCTTTATTTTCAAACAATTTATTCAAGGCAAGAATGCTAGCACTCGTTTTTCCGACAAGTAGCAATCCTGTTGTTGGGTAGTCTAATCGATGCGAAGGTCTTGGTCTTACGGCATCCAATTGAGTACTTTTTTGTAAATTTTGCTGCAAGGCATTGTCAATCGTTTTAAACTTGTTTCCGCTGGCTAAAACCCCGGCAGGTTTGTTAATAATTGCCAAATAATCATCTTCGAATATCACCTCTAAATCAAATACCAATCTTTTAAAATCAGAAGATATCTCGGATTGATAGAGCGTTATTTTTTCACCTCCAAGCATAAACTGTGCGGTGGTAGCAATACAATCATTAATGAAAATGAGTTTCTTTTTGATGGCTTTTTTAATGCCAGATTTTGTTGGAATGGTATTAAATATTCCCACCGCATATTCTTGAAAACGAACTGGGTTTTCTAATTTTGGAACGATATGCGTTTCTTGTAATTCCATTACTTTGCAAACAATTGATTTAGATCTTTAAAGGCCTTGAATTCCAAAGCATTGCCTTCTGGGTCGTTAAAGAAAAGCGTTGCTTGTTCGCCAACTTTCCCTTCAAAACGAATGGTAGGTTCAATAATAAAACGGGTATTATTCGCTTTTAGTCTGTCAGCCAAAGCTTGCCAAATTTCCCAAGTTAAAACAACACCAAAGTGCGGAACAGGAACATCATGACCGTCAACCGCATTTGAAATTCTTTGCGGAATAAAATCTTCTTTTTGATGAATGACTAATTGATGTCCAAAAAAATTAAAATCAACCCAATGTGTTGCACTTCTCCCTTCTTCACACTGTAAAATATCTCGATAAAAAGTTCGGCATTTCTCTAAGTTTTTAACTGGAATGGCAATGTGAAAAGGTTGTATTTCCATAAATTTATTTTTAAAAGTTCTATTTTGTCGTAAAGAAAAGTGCTAAAATCCAACAGCAGCGTCATCACCACGTTTGTCGGCACCGCCTTCTAACTGTCCGTTTTCTAAAACTAAAATTGCGGCTACTTTCCCAATTACAGTCGAATTGCTTTCATCCAAATGATAGTTTAATTTTATCAATTCAGATTTTACAGTATCTGAAAAACTATTAGGTTCCATCTTAATGACATCAGGCATCCATTGATGATGAAATCTTGCAGCGTTTACAGCATCTTGCATGCTCATATCAAATTCATGTACATTCAAAATTGTCTGTAGCACCGAGGTTATGATTGTTGATCCTCCTGGAGTTCCTACGACCATAAAAAGGTTGCCGTTTTTCTCAACAATAGTAGGTGTCATTGAACTTAACATTCTTTTTTCTGGAGCAATTTCGTTGGCTTTTGCGCCCAATAATCCAAACATATTTGGAACTCCTGGTTTGCTGCTAAAATCATCCATTTCATTATTTAAAAAGAAACCTAATTCGGAACTATATAGTTTGGATCCATAGCCACCATTGATGGTTGTGGTTACAGATACCGCATTTCCAAATTGATCTACAATCGAATAGTGCGTGGTTTCATCACTTTCAACGATTTCGACGTTTCCATGAGAAACTTCTGAAGAAAGGGTTGCTTTTTCAAAAGAGAAATTAGACATTCTTTTTTTAGAATATGCTTTAGATACGAGCTCTTTTTGAGGAATGGAGACGAAATCTGGATCTCCTAAAAAGAAACTACGATCTGCATAGGCACGTCTTTCTGCTTCTGTGATAACCTGTATTGATTTTGCTGAATTGTGCCCAAATTCACTTAAATTAAAAGGTTCAATTGCATTCATGATTTGTGACAAACAAATACCTCCACTAGAAGGTGGGGACATTGAAATAATCTTCAAGTCGTCATACGTAAAAGTAATGGGGTCTCTCCATTTTGGTTCATATTTTTCTAAATCTTCCAAGGTAATGATCCCACCATTTGCTTGCATGAATTTCACTAAGCGTTTAGCAGTTTCTCCTTTATAAAATTCATCGCGCCCATTTTTCTGAATTCGAGATAAAGTTTCTGCTAAGGCAATATATTTGATGGTATCTTTTTCTTTCCATGCGTCGTTGAATAGTATAGAGTCTTTATTGGCTTGCAAAAAAGAAGCTTGAAACTTGGCAATTCTTTTTTCTTGTTTCATAGTTACGATAACTCCTCTTCGTGCCAGTTCAATAACGGGTGCTAAGATTTCTTCTATAGAAAGAGTCCCAAACTTTCTGTGAACCGCAAAGACACCAGCTACGGTTCCGGGAACTCCAACGGCCATTGCACCCAAAGTACTTTTTCCTTTAATTACGGCATTATTTTTATCTAAATACATGTCTTTAGATGCTGCTAGTGGAGCTTTTTCACGGTAATCTAAAGCGCCGACTTCTCCATTCTTTTTTCTATAAACCATAAATCCACCGCCACCAATGTTACCTGCATATGGATATGCAACTGCCAAAGCCAATTCCGTTGCAACCATTGCATCAAAAGCATTTCCACCTTTTTGTAAAATGGCAATACCAATTTTTGAGGCTTCTTCTCTTGCTGAAGCTACCATGGCTTTTTTGGCGGTAACGCCTCTGTTTTCTGAAGGTTTACAACTCAATATAAATAATGTAATCGTAAAAATGAGGATGCTTTTTTTCATGTTTTTTATAATTTATTTATTCAAATTTATTTCTTAGAAGCTGATGACTGTATCGCTCTTAACTTCTGATTTGAAAATGCAATCAAATCGCCAAAAAATAATTTAAAATCAGTATCAAATTCGGCGTCCAAATCTCTTAAATCTTCAATAGCCATATTCATTTGAGATTTTCCTTTTGTTCTCCGGTTCATTCCGTTTAATACCTTTTCAATTCCATCGGTATATTTGTAATTAAACAGAATATTATATTCAATCATGTAGTGAATGAACTGTTGTGACTTTTCTGGAAGTTTTGGCGCTTTTTCAGCAAAAAATGTATTGATGGAATTGGTATAAGTTTCAAAAGGTATGGCAGAATAAGTGGCCCAGTTTTTAGCTAAATAATGATCGAAGAAAATATCAATGATTACACCATCGTAATGCCTGTAGCGTTCATGCAAACGTCTTTTACTTTTTCGAACTACTTCATGTGCGTCTGTAAATGTGTCTATTTCTCTATGTAGTAAAATACCCTGTTGAATTTCTTTCGAAAAATGACTGAAATTATTCCCTCTAATATGATCTGCAATAAAATTACCAATCATTATATTGGTGTTACTTTGAGACAGATATAAGTGTGCTAAGAAATTCATTAAAGTAAATGTAAACAAAAAACCACAACTAGAAAGTTGTGGCTTTTATATTGTACTCTTTTTTTGTTTTATGGTAATTAGTTATTCAACATCACTGGCATCACCAACATGGTTACCTTTTCACCCTCATCCGTACCATCAATTGGAGTCAAAATTCCAGCTCGGTTTGGTAATGACATTTCAATTAATATCTCGTTAGAGCTTAAGTTGTTTAACATTTCGCTTAAAAAACGAGAGTTAAAACCAATTTG
>TARA_B110000879_G_scaffold65832_1_pt1 | contig 15567 bp, 1 predicted proteins | sample TARA_B110000879 | Tara Oceans TARA_B110000879 (sample SAMEA4398094) | marine metagenome | biome: Polar Biome; feature: [SRF] surface water layer (ENVO:00010504); material: water (ENVO:00002006), including particulate matter (ENVO:01000060) such as... | depth 5 m
CAACAATAGTAAAAAACTTACCTGTAGATTCGTTGGAATCATTTACTTTTTCGTTTGGTGAGTTTTGCTTTAACTTTTCAATTTCCTGATTAATTGCTTCCATAATCTCTAACGAATCTAGGTTTGAGGAGGTGTTGTTTTTTGAAATTTGCTTTTTCAATTCCTCTATTTCTTCCTCTAATTTGTCGATCCTAGCTTTGTCTTCAGAAGATAAAGTTGCCGAACCAGAACCTTTACTATCAGGATCGAAACCCTCAACTTTATGCTCTTCAATTATTTTTTCCATTTCTGGCTTTTCCTCTTCATATGTGCCTTTTAATTTGTTCACTTCGTCTTTTTGTTCTTTAAGGGCCTTTTCCTGTCCATATAACCTTTCTGAAAGTTCCTCATTCTCTTCCCGCAACAGCTCAATTTCTTCTTGCTGGTTTCTCAAGCTTCTACTAATTTGTGTAGTGTTTTGACTTCCTGTCTTTGATTTTCTAGGAATTCTGTATCCAATTGAAATCTCGTGGGAACCACTGTTGAAGTTTCGAATAACTCCAGTCGAAACGTCATAAGAATATCCTAGAATCAGTTGATCGAATACTTGGGCTCCTGCAATTATTACAACCCCAAAGTTTTGACGATAACCCAATCCACCCCAGAATTTTTTATCCCAAGTAACAACCGTGTTTAATTCGATAGGTAAGTTCGCTCCTTGAAGATGTCTTACAAATACAGTAGGTGTAATAGTGATTGGTTTTTTACTTAATTCAAAATCATAGGTCGCAAAAAGATTAAAGTGGCGCAGATTATTATAAGATGCTGCTTGCTGTGTGATATCGTCTTCGTAGCTGAATTTACTATTCATTAACTGATTAATTGAAAAGCCAGCAGTTAAATCACTCCATTGATATAAAAGCCCAAAATCAGCATCAAATGTCATTTGACTAGAGTTGTAGTCTAATAAGTTAGATTCGGACTGATCAAGAACTCTAACCTTGTTAAAGTCTATGTTTCTTTGGATAAATGATCCTCCAAGTCCAAAAGAAATTAAATGATCTTCAGTTATTGGGAGGCGATATCGAAAATCGACCTCACCATAAGTAGTTTTAAAAATATGGACTTGATCCGTATTTAGTTTTAATCCTAAAGCATACTTTCCACCTCCAAGTGGGGTTTCCAATGTAATTGCAGAAGTTCTAGGAGCATCTTGCAAACCAACCCATTGCTGCCTATGATGCAACATAAATCGAGTTTCATTTTGAGCTGCCACCGCAGCTGGATTACTTAAATAGAAGTTTAAGGAATTTTGACTGTAAACAGGAACTTGCTGCGCTTTAATAGCAGTGAATCCAAGTAAAAAAGCGAGAGTAATTTTTATCTTTTTCATAGCGCTACTTACTTATTATTTCTCATTATGGATATGGCTCCTTTATAGGTCCTCTCGTTATCAGGAAAGGATATCGTGTAGAAGTACGACCCATCAGGTAGAATATCTCCATTTTTATTACGGCCATCCCAATCGTTCTGATATTCGATTGTATTGAATACCTCACCTCCCCAACGGTCAAAAATACTAATTATGCCTTTTTGATAATTTTCAATATTCTGAATGATCCAAAAATCATTCTGGCCATTTCCATCGGGTGTAATTATGTTAGTTGGTCTAAGATTATAGTCATCAGTTACCGATATTATTTGCATTGCGGTATTAGTGCAACCATTTTCGTCTACTCCTGTTACTGTAAAAACACCATCTTCAATCGCATTATAAATAGGACTGCTTATCGCAGAACTGCTCAATCCTTTTTGAGGTATCCATGAATACGAAACTCCACCACTTGCTAATAACTGAACATTAAATCCCTTACCTATTGTAGTATCATTACCGACTTGAATATCTGGCAGTTGATTAATTTCTACATCTCTGATAATTGAGTCAGTGCAAAGATTTTCAGAAAAGGTTATAAGCTTGATTTTATATTTCCGAGCACTCTCTGGAATAAATAAAGGTTCAGATAAAATTGATTCAAAAGAAGTTCCTAATGTCCATTTATAGGATAATGAACCGTTCTTTATACTTGAGGTATTATTGGGTTTTAGTCCACTATTTAAGCAAGCATTTCCAACTGAAAAATTAGCTACTGGAACTTCAAATACTTCTACATTTTTATTGTCTTTGGATAAACAACCTTTATCTGAAACAGCCTTTAGAGAAACGGAATATACGCCATGATTCAAATATAGGTGCGATGGTGAGGCAATATTGGCCCCTGTTCCATCACCAAAATCCCAAGTATAACTGGTTATAATTCCTCTCGCAATTTTAGAACTATCTATAAAAGGCATTTTAAAACCATCACAAATTGGAGCATAGACAAAGTTTACTGTTGGGGCTTCATAAGATAACACCTTCTTAATGGCAGTATCAGTACAACCAAATTCTGATGTAGTAACTAACGTAACTTTATTTTCTCCTTCTATAGGAAATAGATAATCAACATTTTCAAGAGTATCAGTGTTGCCAGAACCAAAGTCCCATTTATACGACAAGACACCCTGAGTTCCAAATGATCGATTGGTAAAAGGAGTGGTATCGTTAAAACACACATTATTGAATATGAAATCCGCAACTGGATTAGCATAAATAGTTATGTTTTTTGTCTGTTGATCTGTGCAACCAGAATCTGTTTTTTGAGTTAATGTAATTTTGAAATTACCGGGGCCAGAATAATAATGTGTAGGATTTTTGAGAGTTGAAGCATTTCCGTCTCCTAAATCCCATACAAAGTTAACTGCGGTATCTGGGATATTTGTTCCATTGCTATATTGACTATTGTCAAACAAAAAGGCAGAATCTTTAAAGCAGAGATTGGAAAAGCTGAAGTTAGTTGCTGGTTGTGGGTTGATCCAAATATCTTTTATTGCGGTATCTGTACAATTATTAATTGTAGTTGTTATTAGTTTAACAATGAACGTTCCAGCATTAACGTAGGTGTGCGTTGGCTGTGGTACTGCAGAAGTTGAAAGGTCACCGAAATTCCAATTAGAGGTGAGGTTGCCTAATTTCACTATTGAAGTGTTTTGAAATGTCATTGCTTCACCTAAACATACATTTACTGCATTGAAGCTTGTATTGCTTCTTGGGTGCGCGATAACGCTTCTTGATATTGAATCTTTACAAGAAGTATTCGTTTCAGTTACCACAAGTTTTGCGCTGAAGGTGCCATCACTCGCATAAGCATACTTAGGGTTAACTAATGAAGTTGAGCCAATACCATCTCCAAAATCCCAGCTATATGCTAAGCTGCCTCCGGCTAATGGGTAGGTTGATATATTGGTGAAAACACTTGAATCATTAATACATTTATCGGTAACCGAATAAGCGGCAGTGGGCAGTGCATTAACCAGCACATTTTTAGATAAAGAATCTACACATCCTTGATTCGAGGTTACAATTAACTTTACGTTGTAAGTTCCATAATTAGTGTATTGGTGAAGTGGGTTTTTGATATTTGAGCCATTATTATTTCCAAAGTCCCAGCTGAATGAACCTATAGAGGCGCTTGAGACTGCGGAGCTGTCAGTAAAACGTGTAGAAGCTCCAGCACATACGGTATCTGTTCCAAATTTAGCTACTGGTAAAGCAAAAACTTGTACATTTTTGGATATTGAATCCACACAACCATTTGCTGATGTAACTATCAATTTTGCGCTTGTATTTCCCGATGCAGTATAGGCTAATTTTGGGTTTTTAGTAATCGATCTTGATCCAGAAACTCCAAAGTCCCATAAGTATGAAAGTCCACCACCTTTTATAAATGAATTATCTGTAAAGAGAGTAGTGTCTCCAGCACAAACGCTTGTTGAGCTAAAGTTAGCAGCAGGTGACTCATAGATTACTAATGTTAGCTGCTTTGAGTCCGTGTAACCTGAGTCTGAAGTTGAAGTCATGATAATATTATATGCTCCGGGAGCAGTATATTTATGCACTGGGTTTTGATCAGTCGATGTTCCGCCATCACCAAAAATCCAGGAATAGCTCATTCCATCTTTTTTGATGAAGCTACTGTTTATAAAGCGTGCTGAATCTATCACACATACTCTGTTGACTGAAAAGTTTGCTTGTGGAACAGGATTTACAGCGACAGATTTAATTAAAGTATCGCTACAATTTTGAGTGTAAGAAATTAGACCTACTGAGAAATTACCTGTATCAGCATAAGTATGCGTAGGATTTTGCGCATTTGATGAATTACCATCACCAAAACTCCACAGGTAACCTAAATTTCCTGCTGCTATAGTTGAATTATTGGCAAATGTTAATGCAATACCTTCTGCCGTCGTTGGAGCAGTCCATATTGATTCTGGAGTAGCATGAACGGTTACTATTTTAACCATTGAATCAGAACAGTTATTTGCAGCTGTGAATAACAATGTTGCTTTGTAAGTGCCGTTTCTAGAGTAAGCTTTGGAAGGAGAATAAGCACTACTGCTTGAGCCATTTCCAAAAGTCCAAGCGGAAGCTCCTGAGGCTGGTGTCGAGCTATTAGTAAACACTGTTGAGTGGCCAAAGCATTCGGTAGTATTTGAGAAATTAACGGACGGAAGAGTATCTACAACGACAGTTTTTGAATTTGTAGCCTTACAATTGTTCGCAGAAGTAGCAACCAATTGCACAGTATAAGATCCAGGGCTGCTAAAAACATGATTTGGGTTTGATGTCAAAGCAGAGTTTCCATCACCAAAATCCCAGAAATAAGTATTCGCTTTTCCGTTGATGGTTTGATTAGAAAATGTAGTAATTGATTTATTGCAAACAGTCGGTGCACTGAAGTTTGCTATAGGGGAGGAGTTGACCAAAACTACAGCAGTATCACTAAATAAACTTCCGCAGACACCACCACTTATTTGAACTCTATAGTGAGATGATATGGTTAAATTATTATAGTTAAGTTTTGAACTAGTATTGACTATATCGTTCCAAGTTTTCATAGTGTCATTTGAAATTTGCCATTTGTCAATTGTACCACGGTGATTGACAAGTGAGATGAGACCTGAATTAGAAGCATCGCAAACAGCAGCTGTGCCATTAAGATTGCCTCCTAGTATTTCTGGAATAACCTCAATGAATGCTGGGCTTGAGGGAATCGCATCACAATCTGTCGATTGGACAATTGCTCTGAAGTAAGCGCTAGAAAGCAAATTACTATAAATTAAACTATCTGTCGAGTTCGGAAAAGAACCCCATGGGCCTCCGCTATTATAAGAACTTTCCCAACGAATTATACTGCCAGTATAACCGGTTAATTTAAGTGTAGCTCCATTAGAGCTTGCACACACTTTTCCACTTCCACTTACACTTCCACCAACTGTTGCAGGTGAAATTGTAAGCTTTCCAACAGCAGTTGTATCTGTAATGCAAACACCTGATTTAACTATACTTTTATACCAAGTTTCATTTATAAGATTAGTGTAGGCTATAGTATCACTGTTAGTTCCCTCCAAACTCCAAGTTGCACCATTATTTGTTGAGGACAACCAGTCTATTGTAGATCCAACCTTATTTTGAGCAAAAACTTTTCCAGTGTTACCACTGATACAAATAGGGCCAATTCCTGCAAGATTGCCAGATTTACTTGTTGGATCAATAGTAAGTTTAGCAGCATTAGAGAATACTATATTACAGCCTTCATTTTGAACAACGGCTCTAAAAGATGAAGTTGCTTTTAGCCTATTATAAGCTAGAATACTATCAGTTTTCACGAGATCAATCCATGGATTGTTGCCATTAGAACTTGCTTGCCACCTTAATACTTTACCTGTATTTCCATTTAAGGTTAAATTACCTGCAGTTACATCATAACAAATATTTGAACTACCAGAAACACTCCCACCAACGCTAGTAGGATTTACATTTACTTTGAAAGCGGCAGAAGTATCATTTGGACACGCACCACTTTTAGTAAAAGCCTTATAGTATGTAGTTTGTGGAAGATTGTTAATATTCCAGTAGGATAGTCGATTTGCTAGAACGGCGTAGTTAATTCCGTCGGTTGAACTTAGCCAATTTTGAATAGAACCATTTGAATTTGATAGTGTTACGACTGAAGTGTTTGGCCCAACACATAAATTGCTATTACCAGAAAGTGCACCTGCTTGACTAATTGGATCAATATCTACTCGTCCAGCTGCAGAGTATACAGTATCGCAACCTGGGTTATTGACTATTGCTCTATAGTAAGAAGTGTCAGTTAAATTTTTGAAGACCTCTTTAGCGCTTGAATTAAACACATACGACCAAGGGCCTCCATTTTCGTTAGATTTCTCCCAGCCTAGTACATTACCTAAGTGATTTGTTAAAGTGAGAGTGTCTTGATTATCAGCATTACAAGCATTAGTTAAAGAAAGACCATTTGTAGCCAAAACTGATCCTCCAGCTGTTTGGGTATTTACAACAACTTTTGAAATGTTTGAAGTGTCTTTAGCGCAAGCTCCGTTTTTGGCAACTACTCTATACCAAACTGTTGCTGTAAGATTAACGTATGGTCTAGTGGTATTTGAAGTAGAATTTTCCGACCAACTTGTTCCACTATTGAACGATTCTTGCCAGCTTACTACTGGACCAGTAATGGAAGTATAAGAAAGTGTGCCTGCATTATTGTTAAAGCAGACAGCATTATCACCAGTTACAGTACCTACTGAAGTGGCTTGGAACACGCGTATTTCTACAGCAGAAGATGTAGCTTCTGGATCGCCACCATTCTTTACAATTGCTCTGAAATAAGTAGTTTGATTTAAGTTAGAATATGTATAAGATACTCCTGTATGTGCTATAGAGCTCCATGGATTTCCTCCTGAATTTGAATATTCCCAACGAATTATTGACCCATTTCTGCCTGTAAGCGTGAGTGTGCCACTATTAGTTCCGGAGCAAACCTCCTCTAATGCAAGAGATGCGGATGTAAAAAGTGTTCCACCTACAGACAAAGGAGCAGGTGAATTTGCATGTATAGTTCCTAAAGTGAAGAAGGAAAGAACGATTGTTAAACTATAATATAGTATTCTCATTTTCAGACTATTATCTTGTAATTACAACTCGGAATATTTTTGTTTCGCGACCCAAATTAGCTTGCATGAAATACATGCCTGCTGATAGATTATCGAAGTGAAAGTCATTTACGTAAGCATCGACACCCTTTATCAACTCTTGATGTAGAATTGTTCCACGCATGTCAAAAAAGTAGATTGCAATGTTATCTTCTTTACTTAATTCTAGAAATAATCTGAATGAACCTTGACTTGGGTTTGGATATAGATTTGATTTAATAAACTGAGTAGGCTCAATTAAACGATCACTTTCAGGAGCATTAGGATCAAATCCATCTTGCTTTAAACGTTTAGAAACAACGATTTCTTTAGTCCTTGAATCTTGACACGAACCATTGCTAACGGTCAACGAAACAGTGTACTTTCCATCAACGAAATACTCATGCTCAGGATCTTGAAGAGTTGACGTACTGAAATCTCCAAAATCATAGTTCCATGATTTGATATCTGGATAAGATAGATCAATGAACTGAACCGTATCTCTTATTTCAGCTTTACTAGTAGCCAAAAAGTATGCATAAACAGTATCCGTTTTTGCCGTAAGGACTAATGTATCAGCATCTACACAGCCACCTTCAGTAGTTACTTGTACATAGTACTTTCCGGCAACTGAAATAGTTGAACTTTGAGCAGTGTCACTAAAGTTATTCGGTCCACCCCAAATATAAGTTGAACCCGGATTTCCAGCATTTAATGGAAGTTCTTGATTAATACAGAAGCCTGTATCTGGACCAAGATTAATAATTGGTGTTCTTCCTATAGAGACTTTTATGCTATCTGTTCTAGAGCAATCTAAGCTGTTTGTTACTTTAACCCAATAAGTCCCTAAAGCGGCCACCGAAATACTTTGACCCGCCGTGTTATTTGACCAAAGTATTGTATTCCCAGGGTTATTTGCATTTAATCTAATGACGTTCCCTGAACAAAGAGTAGTGTCTTGGCCTAGGTTTACCGTTGGAGTAGCCTTAATACCAAGCACAACTGTATCTGCAGCAATACAAGAACCGGAATTCTTTACACTAACCCAATAGGTACCAGCAGTTTGAGCAAGAAACCTTCGATTTGTAGTGCTATTATTCCATAAATAATCACTTCCTATATTTTGTGCATCTAGTGTTAGACTATCACAAACATCACGATCATTACCTAAATTAACTATTGGCACAGCCTTTAGTTTTACGTTGATTACATCGCTAGAGCTACAATTTTTTGAATCAGTCACTGTGACTGAATATGCTCCATCTCGTCCTATCGAAATGGTTTGTGTTCGCTTTCCAGTAGACCAAACGAAACGACTACTACCTCCCGGATTTTGAGCGTCTAGTAAAATATCTTGATAATGACAGGAATCAATGTCATTTCCCAAGCTTACTGGAGTACCTGCTTTAAAATTAATAACCACCGTATCTGTTCCAGCACAACCTAAATTATCTGTTACCCTTACCCATAAGGTATCCGATAAAGTTGGAGTATATGTCTGAAGAGTATCACCATTTTTCCACAGATATTTTTTACCAAAATTACCCGCGTTGAACACTGGACCATTATTTGGACAAGCCAATACATTGCTTCCAAGGTTAACTACTGGTAGCGAATTAATTGTAACAACACTAGTATCCTTTGTTGTACAGCTACTAACAGACACGCTTACTATATAGATTCCCGATTGCTTTGCTTTGATCGATTGGGTAACAGCATTTGTATTCCACGCGTATGTTGCTCCTAGATTTCCTGCATCTAAAGCAGTATATCCGCAAGCGGTAATTGCAGAAGCAAGATTAACAACGGGAACAGGTTTAATATTTATATTGATTGAATCTTGGTTTTTACAGTTGTTGGCAGCTGTAACAGTAAGAGTGTATTTGCCTGTACTTCCCGCTTTTATTGATCTGGAACTAGCTATCGTTGACCAACTGTATGCCGTCCCACTAGCATAATTATTTAAAGAAGCTAATGTTAGAGAATCTCCTAAACATCCGATCTTATCTATTCCTAAGTTTACGCTAGGAATCGACTTAACAGAAGCCAAAATTTGATCTTGTGCAGAACAAGCGCCTTCAGAAACAGTAACTCGATAAGCTCCACCGGTCATAACAATTAATTTTTTAGTCGTATCTCCTGTATTCCAGTTGTATTTTAAACCAGGATTACCTGCATCAAGCGTGTCTTTTAAACCAGAACATAGGTTAATATTTCCACCTAAATTAACAGTTGGCTTTGTTATGTATGTAATAATTATACTATCAGTTGCAGTGCAATTGTTTTGATCTGTAACAGTGACTTTGTAAGTGTTCGCAGTTGCTACTTGAACTACTTGTGCAGTTGATGCATTATTCCAATTATAGAGTGCGCCTGGGTTTTTTGCATTAAGTATTGCAGTTATTCCTTGACACAAAGTATCATTTTTTCCGAGATTTATTTTCGGAGCGATAAATGATAGAACATTAACATTTCCATTACTAGAGCAACCGTTGCGAGTAACTGTCACAGAATAAAAACCGCTAGAGGTTGTTTTAAGAATCTGATTTGTTGAGTTATCACTCCAATTAAATGTACTTCCCACATTACCCGCATCAATACTCAGAGTGTCATTTGAACAAATAGACCGATTACTTCCAAGATTTACAACAGGTCGGATAGTTGATGTAAGGCTTATTGTATCTTTAGTAGAGCAGCCATTTTGGGTTGCGATAACCGAATAAGTTCCAGCAGAACTTACTGTTATGGCAGGGCTAGTGCTACTGTTTGACCACATGGTGTTGTATGATGAGCTACCTACTGATAACAACATTGAACTTCCACTGCACAAACTTGAATCATTGCCTAAGTCTACTTTTGGCGATGGATTGATTTTTACATTACTACTAGCTATACTAATACAAGATGAAGTAGGGTCTGTTACTGTTACTGAATAAAGGCCTGTTACTGTTGGTGAAAGCACAGAATCAGTACTGCTATCATTCCAGCTATATGTATAATTGGCGGCATTTGAAGTCACCGGCTTCAATACCGTAGTATTTCCCGCACAGCTATTTATTGACGGGGTCATTGTAAGGTTAGGTAGCGGATTGATTAGAATATTAATCGAATCTGTCCTTGAACAAGAGTTGCCGTTATTAGTAAGTTTAACCCAGTAATTGCCAGTTTTATTAATTGCTAAGGTTTGCACTATTGAACTATCTGACCACAAATAATTGCCATTCGTAAATGCTCCCGCATTCAATAAAATACTTTGCAGCCCACAAACTGTTTTATCTGCTCCAAGTGTAAATGAAGGAGATGAGTTATAAGAAACATTAATGCTATCTTTTTCTGAACAACCTGTAGATGAATCAGTTACGGTAACTTTATAAAAACCAGTAACAGGATTAATTAATTTTTGATTAGTAGTGCCATTTGACCATTTAAACTGCTTTCCAGCGTTGCCTGCATCAAGGATTACCTCATAACCGGCGCAAACATTAATATCGGATCCCAAGGTTACCGATGGAACTGCAGTAATAGTAGCCACAATTGTATCTCGTCCTATGCAGCTATTTTGATCAGTAACTGTTACAAAATAAGTGTTTGAACTTAATATATTTAAAATTCTCTTTGTCGAAGAACCACCACCAGACCATAACCAATTGTAGCTTGACCCAGGATTTTTTGCATCCAAAACAGCGTTACCACAAGCAGATAAATCAGGACCTAAGTTAGGTTTTACTGGAGTATTGAGATTTACGATAACGGAATCTGTAGTTTTACATGAACTGATTCCAGGAAGAGTTACCGTCACCTTGTATTTAGCCGAACTACTTACAGTGATAGTTTTAGTTGTATCACTTGTGCTCCAAGAATATGTGGCAATCGGATTTTTAGCATCGAGTAATAAAGTTGAGCCACAAGTATTTTGAGTTCCACCAAAGTTTAAAATAGGAACAGAATCTATAACAATTCCATAAGTTACAGAATCTTTACAGCCTCTTGCAGAGCTAACAACCAATTCTATATTGTACCTGCCGGCTGCATTATAAGTTACAGATGTATTTTTAGTGGTAGGCTGACCAGGTACATTTTGTAATCGCCACAAATAACTTGAAATTGATTCACCAGATGCTATTATTGTTTGATCGGTTAGTGAGCTTAAAGAACCAGCACATGCTCTTGCATTAGTTGTATCAAATTTTGCGATAGGACCAGAAAAGATATTTACTGTTTTAATCATTGTATCTGAACAACCAGATGCTGATATGGCAATCAATTGAGCTTGGTAGGTTGAGCCAGTATCATACCTGTGCGTAGGATATTTTTCTAGACTAGTGTCCCCATCACCAAAACTCCATTTGAATTGCAGTGTGTCAGTAGATTGAATGACAGAATTATTGGTAAAAACCAATTGGTCTTTAGCACAAATATTGTTGTTACTTGAGAATTTTGACATTGGAATAGCCTTTATAGTAACAACTTGAGAACTTGTATCTGTATAATTATTCGCGTCTTTAGCAATTAACTGCACCAAGAATTTACCAGAACTACTATAGGTATGGTTTGGCGTTTTACTAGTGCTTGTTGATCCATCGCCAAAGTTCCAAGAATAGGTTTGTGCATTCGTCGAGTTATTAGTGAATGAGAATGTATCGCCTTTACAAATAGAGTTCCGCGAAAGTGAAAAGATAGAATTGGCTGTATTTAAAGTTACAATTGAATCTCTTCTTGAATCATAACAACCAAAATTTGACGTTGCCTTGAGCGTAACGAAATATTTTCTGTCTGATGGATAAATATGATTGAAAAAGTTACTCGTGGTTGAATCCTTTGTTCCGTCACCAAAACTCCAATCAAAGTTTAAGCTTCCATTTTTTCCATTGGTTAAATAGGAGTTATTTGTAATGTCTATTTTTTTACCATTAAGGTTATCACGCACCAACGTAAACTGAGTAATCGGATCAGGCTCTATTGCCACAGTTTTTTTGATTGTACTTGCGCAACCTTTGAGAATAGCAGTGCGGGAAACCGTATAATTATTGGCATTTGCATATAATCTAACAATTGTATCTCCTTTGGCCCGAGCGGAATCATTTGCGGATCCATCGCCAAAGTTCCAAACGTAGCTATCTGCTACTATAACAGAACTATCAATAAAAACAACTGAGTCTTTTATGCATATTGTATCACGAGTAATTATGAAGGTCGGGTCAGGCATTGATTTTACATAAACATTTTGAGTATCTGAACTTACGCAACCATACTCAGATATAGCGGTTAATTTAGGAGTATATGATCCGTAAAATCTATAGGTATGACCTGATACAGTCGTATTACTATCTAAACTGCCATCTCCAAGATCCCAGTGGTAAGTGTGTGAATTCTGAGTAATGTTTTTTATTAAAAATATCTTTGTTCCTAAACAAAAAGTATCTTGGGTAACGTTAAACGAAGAGTCAGGTAGTGGATGAATAAATATAAATTTCTCTACGCTATCTTTACAAACATTGGTTGGGTCTGTAGGAGTAATGAGAAGTTTAACCCGGTAGACAGAGTCAATTCCTAAGCCAGCTGTTATTGGAAGGTATTTATTGGTTGGATTTTTAAGAGTTGATGTTTGTGTTCCTGAATTAGCTGCATCAAAATCCCAGGAATATATCCATGTCTCTTTGCTAGCTAACGCACTTGTGTTTGAAAATTCAGAAGTTTCGAATATACAGGTGCTTGCATTAAGGGTGTCGAAGTTGGCATCAACAAACGGATAGAAACGAACAGATTGTGTATCACTAATAGGGCAACCTTTATCTGAAGTTGCCTTTAATATTACTGTTTTAGTTGCGGGAACCGTATAGGAGTACTTAAACGAATTTGCAGCAATGGCTGTATCTGGAACCCCCCCAATGAAACTCCATTTGTAAGTCAAACTTCCGGGAGAAGTAATTGTTGTATTGTTAGAAAAGCGAATGCTATCGTCTACACAGTTGTCGGAAAATGTATAGCTGGTTTTCGGTAATGGATATATAACGGTTATATTAGTAGTATCACTTTTACATGGGTTGGTGACGTCAGTCGGGTAGGCAGTAAGTTTTACATTGAATGCTGTAGCAGTTTTATATATATGAATGGGATTCTTTAGAGTTGATGTATCACCATCATCAAACAGCCATTGATAGGTCATATTGGATTTATCTGTCATTACAGAAAGATTCTCAAATTTTGAAGTAGAATCTTGGCACTGATTGCTTAAGCTATCTAAGAATATAGCTTGGGGAAGCGCATAGTTTCTTACCACAAAAGCAGTATCATGAATACAACCCTTATCGCTTGTGGCTCTTAAGTTTACGGTGTAATTCTGTGAAGTTTGTGCTACATAATCATAGTTAAAAGGAAGCGCATGAGTTAAGGCAACACTGCCATCACCCATGTTCCAATTGTATGAATTAATTCCTGGATTATCAATTGTCGATATATTGGTAAATAAAATCAGATCATCATCACAGTTATCTCCGTGGTTAAATTTGGCAATAGGATTTGGAAATATTGTTATGACTTGTGTTGCTGTTGTACTTGTACATTTCTCTGCAACTACATTGTATGTAGGCGTATATGTTCCTGTTCCGCTATTTTTAGAGTAAGTAATACTTGGATTGTTAACGGATCTCTGAGCGGTATTTAGTGCATTTGTATTGGCTTCTCCAAAACTCCAAAGATTAGTTGTGTCGGTCAAGGCGGGAGCACCTGCTGGAGTCGATATTACTGCGGAAGAGAATGTTACAATACTATCTTCACATTTATCATTTGCAGTAAATGAAACAGAAGGCATGGGTTTTACACGAACGAGTTTAGTTGAATCACTTTTGCATCCAAATTGCGATTCGGCGTTTAGCCTAATGTTAAACACACCTGAAGTGGCATAGGATTTTGAAACAGATACGCCTTGCGAGTTTGAAGTGGAGGCATCACCAAAGTTCCAATTGTAGGTTGTGCTGGGTTGTTTACTATTCGCTAATTGGATACTTGTTCCAAAGCAAACAGAATCCTCAGTTATACTAAACAAAGGAATGGGTAGAGGGTGCACTACAATGTTAGAAATAGAAAAGGTATCCTTACAACCTAAGTTACTGGTAAGGTGCAGTTGTGCTGTATAAGTTCCCGCTGTATTGTATTTGATCAAAGTAGGGTTTTGGTTTGGTCTTTTAGAATTGTTATTGGTGTTGGTTTGAGCCTCTCCAAAATCCCAATTATAAGCAACAGTATTTTTTATAGAAGTTGCTTGAAAAGAAACTAAGGTATCAATACAAAATTTGATTGGACTTCTTGCGGGATTAATCATAATTGCAGGAACTGCACTCGGAGTAGGTCTTACTTGAATGGTTTTTAACACTGTATCCACACAGTTTTTATTTGATTTGGTAATTAGCATGAGAGTCTCTGATCGGTTTGCAGGACCAGGGGGAGCTATTCTATTGTACTGTGCGTCTTGTAAATGATCTGGGTTGTTTTTAGTTAGACCGTCTGATCCATCAATGTACCAGTAGCTACTAAGTATGGGGTCTTGACTAGACGTCGAGGCATTTTTAAAAGTGAAAGTTTCATTTGCACATCTTTCAAAAGTTGAAGCTGTAATGCTTGAGTTGGGATTTTTTCTTAAATCTACAGGTGAAATTGTAGATGTATCTCGACAACTAGAGTCGGTTTCCATTATTAGTTGAACTTTATAAGTTCCGCTATCTGAGTAAGTAAATATTCCATCAGTTTTTCCAACATAACTTAAAGTATCTACGTTACGAGTATCAAGATTAAAATCCCAATAACTTTTTGTAATAGAAACAGACGGAAGCGAAGAGGTAGTATTCGTAAAAGTAATTTTCCTGTCCTCACAAAGTATGGAGGGAACATTAAACGTGGCGTTTGGAACAGGATTAACTAGAACGTAAAACTCGTGATAATTAAAACAGCTCGACCCATCACTAACTAGAACTGCATATGCACCTGTTGCTCTAACTATTTTGTGTTTGCTGTTTGTTGTATTTATTGCACCAGTAATAGCTTGTCCGTTATAATACCAAGTGTATTTGAAATTAAGAACAGGCGTATTTTCGCCATTAGGATCGGCATTTAACGTAGGTCTTTCATTGTCACAAAACGAGAAACTATCTTTAAGGTTTATGGTCGGTGTGGTAGCGCATTCACCAATAACAAATCGTTGTTTACCCCCATTAATTATAATGTTTGATGGATTACTTTTTATTGCTACTGATTCTACTTTTTTAGTTCCTACTTTACTAAGGACAGGTGTATATGTTCCTGTGCCACTATTTGTAGCATCTCGGAATATTTGATATTTTGTTGGATTTGATCCTATTGGTTTGTTTCGATTAAGATAATTTAAAGTAAGGGTTGGATTTGGTAATGCTGAACCAGTAACATCAATCAAGAAATATGTATTAAAACTATTGTTGGCAGATTGTGTTTTATCATATGTTCTGGTTATTTTAACATCACGGT
>TARA_B110000879_G_scaffold90474_1_pt1 | contig 15471 bp, 16 predicted proteins | sample TARA_B110000879 | Tara Oceans TARA_B110000879 (sample SAMEA4398094) | marine metagenome | biome: Polar Biome; feature: [SRF] surface water layer (ENVO:00010504); material: water (ENVO:00002006), including particulate matter (ENVO:01000060) such as... | depth 5 m
GAAATAATTATGCAAATGGAAATGCATTAATGAGTAGTCTTACCTACTCAAAAAGAGGATTTGGGATTATAGCGGAAATGCATAGAGTAGATCACATGGAATTCCGCTCAGAAAGAGCTCAAGAAAAACAATATATAATCAATTACATACCTACACTAACCAAGCAACACACTTATACTTTATTAGCTCTTTACCCATCTGCAACTCAGTCAGAAGGTGAGTTTGGTACTCAAATTGATGTATTCTATAAAATTAAAAAGGGTAGTCTTTTAGGGGGGAAATATGGCACAAAAATAATATTTAATTTTTCTAGGATTAATGCTCTAAATGGAGGAAACTCATACTTGAATGACAATGAGGAGCACAATCCAATGTTTGTTAGTATTAAAGGAGAAGAACTATACTACAGAGATATAAACTTAGAGATCTACAAAAAAATTAATAAGAGAATTCAAGTAACTGCTATATTAGCTAAACAATCCTACAATAAAGATGTATTAGAAGGAAAAACGCCTGGAACTTACGGAGTCGTTGAATCCACTATTGCTATTGCAGATATAAGTTATAAAATTAAGAAAGGGCATACTATTCGTATTGAATTGCAAGAATTATTAGCTGACGGTGGGGAAGGAAGTTGGAGTATGGGATTAGCAGAATATACTATATCTCCAAATTGGTTTTTTGCAGTACAAGACATGTACAACTGGGGGAATAATAAAGCAAGTAAGCAACTACATTATGTAAATATAAATTGTGGCTTCTTAAAAGGAGCTAACAGAATTGCTATTGGATATGGGAAAAAAAGAGCAGGAATTTTCTGCGTTGGAGGAGTATGCAAAGAAGTTCCTTCATCAAACGGATTTAGTTTAACAATATCTTCAAGTTTTTAATATGAAAAATATAATCACACTTTTTAGTTTAATTTTAATTATCACATCATGTGATATTATTGAAGGACCTTATGAAATTGACACAGAAAATATTGCACTTACAGACACTACCACTTATGTCAAAAAAATATTAATTGAAGATTTTACAGGCCATACATGTCAAAATTGCCCATCAGCTGCAAGAGAACTAGAAGCAATACATAGTCTTTATGGAGATCGGATTATCGGTATGGCGCTACATGTCAGCAAATCATTTGCAAGACCTTACCCTTTAAGCCAAGCACCAAATTATCAATATGATTTCAGAACAAAGTGGGGAAAAGAATGGGATGAATTATTTGGGATTTCTGAGATGGGACTGCCAGGAGGAATGATTAACAGAACAGGATACCCAAGTGGACATAGACTCGGTAAAGATGAATGGCTGGCTAGAGTAATCACTGAGCTAGAAAAAGAAACTGATTTTGGCATTAGTATTTCTGTAAATGAAGGGATAATAACTGTCCAAACAGAAATATTAAATAATATAAATGGGGATTATAATTTAGTAGTTTGTATAATTGAAAGTAATATTATCAACTGGCAAAAAGATGGATCTGAAGATGTTGAAAATTACGAACACAATCACGCTTTAAGGTCTTTACTTTCTAATGAAAATTTAAGTACTTCAAGTAATTATTCTATCTCTGATAAAATTGAAAAAATAATCAATTATGATTTAATCTCTTTAGAACAATTTAATATTAATTATTCTGAAAATACAGCAGAACTAGGCAATGGAAATTCAGGAGGATGGGATGCTTTAAATATGTCAGTTATTGCTTATATTTATGACAATACTAATAAAGAAATACTACAAGTTGAAGAAGCTCATTTAATGAATAAATAAACTTAACATTATGAAAAAAAATCTATTAACAATCTTGGCAATCTTTTCTGGATTAAGTTCTTTTGGTCAAATCCAAAATATTCTTGCAGATGACATTGCACAAGGAGGAAAACTTATTGAAGCCTATTTCTCTCCAATGGCTGAAAGTTTTGGGACAGGTTTAAATAGTGGGTGGTATAATACTGCAAGACCACACAGTTTAGGTGGCTTTGATCTAACATTTACTATAAATACTGTTATTATCCCAAATTCTGCAGAAACTTTTAATATTGAGGATGCTGGTGGGGGAACTTTTAATTCCACTAAAGATAAAGCATCTACTATATTTGGAAGCTCTGATGTAACTGCAATGACATATAACAATACAGATTTTGATATGCCTGGAGGATTTAAAACTCCTGCAATACCATTACCTATGATTCAAGCAGGTATTGGTTTAATTAAAAATACGGCTATTGACATAAGGTACATGCCAATGTTAAATGTTGGCGATAATATTAATGTAAATCTATTTGGAGTTGGAGTAAAACATGATTTATTACAATGGATACCTGGAATTGGTAATGCTATTCCAATGAGCCTTTCATTTCAAGGAGGTTACACCTCTTTGAATACAGAATTAAAAATAGCTGGACAAAAAGTTTCTCTTCAGACTAAGGCTACTACTGTTAATTTAGTTGCATCAAAAAAAATATTAATGATCACTGGCTATATTGGATTAGGATACAACTCAGCAAGTACAACTTTTATGACAGATGCTAATTTTGATTTAGGTGGAATTCAATTTGAAGAAAAATTAGAAGTAGATTTTATATCTAATAAAAATTTAAGGAAAAATATTGGATTAAGATTAAATCTAACTCTAGTAACAATTCAGGCAGATTATACTTTTGCAGACTACCCAACAGCTACTTTAGGTGTTGGTGTTAGTTTAAGATAATATGAGAAAGACATTTACACTATTGCTTTGTTGTTTATTTTTTTCAATAAGCATTAAAGCACAGAGTTTTGGAGGGGGAATGATTCTAGGGCTTAGTACGTCACAGGTTTCTGGAGACAATTTAGGAGGTTTTAAAAAAGCAGGATTGTTAATTGGAGGCTTTATTGATTTGCAACTTAATAATGTAGTAAAGGGTCAAATGGAAATGACTTTTATTCAGAAAGGCAGTAATAATCCAAATATGAACGAAAATAGCTATTCAGACATTAGTTTATCTTATGTTGAAATCCCGGTACTTATAAAATATCAACAAAGCCGTACAATAGCGATTGAAGGAGGAATTGAAACTGCATTTCTAATTTCTGCTTCTGATAATGATATTTACGGTCAGATTTCCGCCAACAGTTCAAAAAAATTCAATAGAACAGATATTAGTATTTTTATAGGAATTAATTATTTTATTAATAATCGATTAATATTAAATAGTCGAATCAGTAATTCTATTCTGCCAATAAGAGCACATGCTTCAGGTACTACTTTTCAATTTAACAAAGGACAATACAATTCTGTAATGAGTTTCGCATTACACTACTTTCTATTATGAACACAAAACACAAAATAATAATTTCAGTTTCAGGAGCAAGCGGATCAATATACGCAAAGGTCCTATTTGATAAATTAGTACAACTAAATGAACAAATAGAAGTAGTTGGCGTTTTAATGAGCGAAAACGCAAAATATGTATGGCAAACAGAGTTAGGCAATTCAAATTACAATAATTATCCTTTTACTTTTTATGAGAAGATGGATTTTATGGCTCCCTTTGCAAGTGGCTCGGCAAATTTTGGTACAATGATTATTTGTCCTTGCTCAATGGGAACTATGGGAAGGATTGCTACAGGAATAAGTAATGATTTAACAACTAGAGCTGCTGATGTTATCTTAAAAGAAAGAAGGAAACTCGTAATTGTAGCCAGAGAAACACCACTTAGTTTAATTCATATTAATAATATGAAAATTATCACTGAAGCAGGAGGAATTATATGCCCTGCAACTCCATCATTTTATAGCAATCCGCAAAACTTTGAAGAACTTGCTGCCACTGTAATTGATCGAGTTTTGATGCTAAGTGGTTTAGAGAATAAATCATATAGTTGGGGAGAAAAACAATAAAATATTAAATTTTGGGTTATTGTGTTATAAACTATAAATCCGATGTTAGAATTCAGTAAAAAAATACTTCAGAAGGTAAGCTTTGATAAAGGACTATTTAAAAAAGAATTACAAAAAAGCGCTAGATGGATTAGCAAACATGAAACAGCAGCTTTAAAGATTTGGGCATTAACCTATTTCTCTCATTACAAGGAAACAATTCTAGAAGTTTTTGATAAAATATACTAAAATAAATTTGCTTGATTAGCTGGCTTAATTCTTCCCAGATGCTTAAAGGCTAATTCTGTAGCTTGACGACCTCTAGAAGTTCGCATTAGATAACCTTCCATAATTAAAAAAGGCTCATACACCTCTTCAATAGTGCCAGCTTGCTCTCCTACAGCAGTAGCTATAGTTGTCAGCCCAACTGGGCCACCATTAAACTTATCAATGATAGTTGTCAAAATTCTATTATCCATTTCATCAAGACCATGCTCATCTACACTTAAAGCTGTTAAAGAAAATTGAGTGATCTTCTTATCAATACTACCGTCTCCTTTAATTTGCGCAAAATCACGTACTCGCCTTAATAAAGCATTTGCAATTCTTGGAGTGCCTCTACTCCTTCCTGCAATTTCAATAGCTGCATCCTTTGCTATACTTACATCCAAAATGGAAGAGGATCTGTTTACAATTTTAGATAATAAATCAATTTTATAATATTCAAGACGAGAGTTAATTCCAAAGCGAGCTCTGAGAGGGGCTGTCAATAAACCTGATCGAGTAGTTGCACCAATTAAAGTAAAAGGATTTATTTTTATTTGAACAGAACGTGCATTCGGGCCTGACTCAATCATAATATCAATTTGATAATCTTCCATAGCTGAATACAAATACTCCTCAACTATAGGGTTTAACCTGTGAATTTCATCAATAAATAAAACATCTCTATCTTCCAAGTTAGTGAGTAAACCAGCTAAATCTCCTGGCTTATCCAAAACAGGCCCAGATGTAGTTTTAATACCTACCTCAAGCTCATTTGCAATAATATTTGCTAAAGTAGTTTTGCCTAGCCCAGGAGGACCATGCAGTAAAACATGGTCTAGCGCTTCTTCTCTCTCTTTAGCGGCTTTAATAAATACTTCCAAATTATCTACAATTTTTTCTTGGCCCTCAAAATCATCAAATAATTTAGGGCGCAATACTTGCTCTACCGCTAACTCCTCTTCAGAATCAACTTTATGCTCAGGATTTAGGTTTTCACTCATTTTGATAGCAAATATAAACAATAATTGACAAAAAAAGAGCCAGTGTAGCTGACCCTTGATTTTTATATTAACAATAAACTATTAAGTGTGTAAGTTCTGACTTTCTTCTAAAAAAGGATGATGCTTTACTTCAATATTTCTTTTAGCTAAATTTGACATGAAAACTCTTAAGAAAAATCCAAGAAAACCAATACCTACACCTATCTCAAGTAATCCTAGATGTCCATGCTCATGTAGTGTTCCTGGGGCAAACAATAGATATGAATTAATCCAATGTCCAATTAAAATGACTAAACAAACAAATACAAGACGATTCCTATTTCTCTTAGCATCTCTACTCATCAGAAAGAGTGTTGGAACAATAAAATTAATTGCAAGACTAAACCAGAAAAGAAATCTATAATTTTCGAGCTCTATTCTTTCAAGATGATAGGTAACTTCCTCAGGTATATTTGCATACCAAATTAGCATAAATTGCGAGAACCACATATAAGTCCATACAATGGAAAAAGCAAAAATTAACTTTCCTAAATCATGAATATGACTATCGTTTAAATGCTTTAAATAACCTTGCTTGTTAAGCAATAATGCTAACAATAAAATTGATGTAAAACCAATTGTGGCCCACTCACTGAAAATATACCAACCAAATAATGTACTAAACCAATGTGCATCAATAGACATAATCCAATCCCAAGAAGCAGTTGAAGAAGTCACAGCAAATAATACAATAAACCATGCAGACACTTTAAGACCCTTCCAATATGACTTTTCACCAATACCACCTTCATTGTCACCATCTAAAGAAATTTGCCTTAATCTTTTTGCGCAATATAGCCAAATACCGACATATAAAAATGACCTAAAAAGAAAAAACATTGAATTTAAATACGGTTCCTTTCCTGCTATTATTTTATCATAATTAGGAGCGCCCTCAGTCATAATACCATCTTCTAGCCAATGATAAATATGGTTACCTCCAAAATGAAAAACAGCAGTCACTACAATAAATAACATAACAAAGCAAGTGTAAGGCAAAAAGGTCATTATAGCTTCAGGCACTCTTTTGATAGCTATAGACCAACCGGCTTCGGCAACATGTTGTAATGCAATAAAAAATACAGCAAATATAGAAATACCAAGAAAGAAATAATTATTAAACAATAGATTTGTCCAAGCAGCATGATTATCAAAAATAAATGCAATTGCAATTGAAAATAGCCCAATTATAATCATAACCAATGAGGCTACACTCAAATTCTTATTTAGAGTATACATATTTATATTATCTAATTTATTCATTACTGTAATTCTGAAGTGCTTGAACATATAAAACAACCTTCCATCTTTCTTCTTCTGTTAGCTGAGAAGAATGAGGTCCCATTGCATTTAAGCCATAAGTAATTGCATGAAATATCTGCCCTGTAGTTAATTCTCGCATAGTGTTGCCTGATCTCCTAAGCAGAACACTGTCGTTATAGTGAGGGATAGCAGAGTATACTGGATGAGTTATTGATCCTCCCCCTGCGCCATTAGGCCCATGGCAATGCTTACAAAACATTGCATAAAGAGCTTTACCTTCACCAGTATTTTTATCATTAGTGTCATATGGGTTAGTAGCTTTTTTCCCTGCAAGTAGATAATCTTCTTGACTAGGCCCAAAACTAAATGTTGTCAAATAGCCTCTTGCAATAGTACCTTTTACGGGATCTCTAGCATTAAGGCTATCACTAAAAACTTTGTTTTTTCCATATGTTTCTAAAGATGGAGAACGATACATATCTGGCATATACTCATACCCTCTACCATCATTACCACAAGAAGCAAGCAACAAACCAATACTGCAAATTATAAAAAATTTAGCTTTCATCTTTCTCATTTATTTCAGTAACATTAGATTTTTCAAGTAATCTTACAACATTATTTTTATCTTCATTATAAAGAATTTCAACTAAGAATTTATCATCAGTCGTCCTTGGATCAGGGCTTGTTGTTTTACTACCCGGATATAAATTATTTCTAATTAAATACGTAATTGACATTAAATGAGCTGCAAAAAGTACGGTACACTCAAAAATAATTGGAACAAAAGAAGGAAGGTTATGGTAAAATGTAGAATTTGGTTTCCCTCCTATATTCATTGGCCAACTTTTTCCAACGCCCGAAATCATAATGTAATAAATCAAAAGTCCTCCAAAACTTAGTCCAATACAGCCATAAATAAATGCTGTAATAGCCATTCTTGTCTCCTTAAGACCTAAAATAGGGTCAAGACCATGTATTGGAAATGGACTATACACTTCATTAACAACTATATTGCTGTCTTTTAAGTCTTTAACAACTGTCAAGACATCTTGTTCATCATCAAAAATTGCATGTATAATTTTATCTCTCATTTTTACTTTTTATATTCAGAACCTGATGATTTGAGTATACTCTTTATCTCAGCTTGCGCAATAACAGGAAATGCTCTTGCATAAAGTAGAAATAAAACAAAAAAGAATCCAATTGTTCCAACAAAAATTCCAATATCAATAAAGGTAGGTGAAAACATAGTCCATGATGAAGGAAGAAAATCTCTATGAAGAGAAGTAACAATAATTACAAAACGTTCAAACCACATTCCTATATTAACAAATATTGACAATATAAATGTAGCTACAAATGAGGTTCTTATTTTATATATCCAATAAAGTTGAGGAATTACCACATTACAAGTCATCATACTAGCATATGCCCACCAATAAGGTCCTGTTGCACGATTTAGGAATGCATACTGTTCAAATTCCACACCTGAGTACCAAGCCATAAAAAGTTCTGTAATATACGCAACTCCAACTAAAGAACCTGTGAAGAGAATAATGACATTCATATATTCTATATGCTTAATGGTAATGTAAGCCTCCATATTAACAACCTTTCTCATGATAATTAATAATGTTTCAACCATAGCAAATCCCGAAAAAAGTGCTCCAAGAACAAAATAAGGCGGGAATATTGTAGTATGCCATCCTGGGATAATAGAGGTAGCAAAATCCATACTTACAATCGAATGTACAGAAAAAACAAGAGGTGTAGCAAGACCGGCTAACACTAAGCATACCTCCTCAAACCTTTGCCAATGTTTAGCCTTACCACTCCATCCAAACGCCATTAAACCATAAAGATTCTTCTTCATTGGGGATAATTTCTTGTCAATTCTATCCCTAAGCATTGCAAAATCTGGAATTAAACCAATATACCAGAAGACACAAGAAACGGAAAAATAAGTTGAAATAGCAAATACATCCCACAATAAAGGTGAGTTAAAGTTAACCCACAATGAACCAAACTGATTTGGTATTGGGAAAACCCAATAAGCTAACCAGGGCCTACCCATGTGTATAAGTGGGAATAGTGCTGCTTGAGCTACTCCAAAAATAGTCATTGCTTCAGCAGATCTATTAATAGCCATTCTCCATTTCTGTCTAAACAATAATAAAACTGCAGAAATTAATGTACCAGCATGTCCAATACCAATCCACCATACAAAATTAGTGATATCCCAAGCCCAATTAACTGTTCTATTTAAACCCCAAGCACCTATACCAGTCCCAATTGTGTATGCCATACAAGCAAAACCCCACAACATCAAAACTGCAGCTAAAGAAAATAAAATCCACCAATACTTGTTTGCCTTACCTTCAACAGGTCTTGCAATATCTCTTGTTATATCATGATAAGTCTTGTTTCCAAGAATTAAAGGATCTCTTATTTTTGATTCTTTTTGCATTAGGATTTGTTTCGTACTTTAGTTTGATAAAAAACAGAAGGGTCAACATTTAAATGATCCAATAAATCGTAGGCTCTTTCATCATTTTTAAGCTTATAGACTTCGCTTTCTTTGTTGTTTGAATCTCCAAAAACAATAGCATTAGTAGAGCATGAAGATGCGCAAACAGTTTGTGCTTCCTCATCTAGTACCGGTCTTCCTTCTTTCTTTGCATTTAATTTTAGTTCTTGTATTTTCTGAATACACATACTGCACTTTTCAATAACACCTCTTGATCTTACAACAACATCAGGATTTAAAACCATTTTACCATAATCATCATTCATATTAAAGTCAAACTTATCATTATCTGAATATTGGAACCAATTAAACCTTCTTACTTTATAAGGACAATTATTCGCACAATACCTTGTGCCAACACACCTGTTGTAAGTCATCTGATTCAATCCTTCGTTACTATGCGTAGTAGCTGCCACAGGACAAACATTCTCACATGGAGCATTGTTACAGTGCTGACACATAACAGGCTGAAAAACTACCTCTGGATTTTCAGATGGCTCCTCCATTTCCTTATACATATCAATTGTAGAAACATCATTTTTTGATGCCAACTCTTGAGTCATATCAGATGAATAATAACGATCAATACGCATCCAGTGCATGTCACGACTATTTCTAATTTCTTGTTTACCAACTACAGGAATATTGTTTTCTGCCTGACACGCAATAACACATTCTGCACAACCAGTACAAGATGTTAAGTCAATTGATAGATTCCAAAAATGTCCTGTTTTAAGATCTTGTTGATCATAAAAAGTTAATTCGTCAGCTTTAAGATCCCCCTTCCAAGTAGGATAAGTATCAGTGTGATTTCCTGATGATGGATTATTGATATACTCTGCCAATGATGTTTCTTTAACCATATCTCTACCCATCATGGTATGATGTAATTGAGTAGAAGCAAATTCATGTTCACCCTCAATGTTCTCTAAAGCAATAAATTTTGAATTTAATAATGGAAATGCATTTAATCCAATACCATTTGCAGCTTTTCCAGACTTCATTCTTCCATAACCTAAAGATAATCCAACTGTATTATTAGCTTGACCTGGCTGTATCATTACTGGAACTTTTTTTATGACAATATCATCTGATATTACATTAACTAAACTACCATTTAAAGCTCCATTTGCTACATTCCAGTTCTTTAAATTAAGGTTTTTTGCAGTTACTGCAGAAATAGTAATATAATTATCCCAGCATGCTCTGGATATTGGATCTGGCAACTCTTGAAGCCAAGGATTATTTGCTTGAGTACCATCCCCTATTCCAATTTTTTCGTATAAAGCTAACTCAATTTTATTTATATTATTTATTTCGAAAGATAATACATTCTCATTTAATTTTGCAATACTAGTTACTTGAGATTTTCTATCTTTAATATTAAAAAACCCATCATGAACAGCTTTTTCCCAATTAACTCCTCTTTTACGCCAAAAATCAGACAAGAAACTATTATAATCGCTGTCATCTAGCCATTTTAGTAAGGTTTCCTCAAACTGCCTAGTATTGAATAGAGGTGCAATAGTTGGCTGCATCAAACTGTATGTATTGTAAGATGGATGAGCATCTCCCCAGCTTTCTAAATTATGATTATCTGGACAAACATATTCCATTAGCGATGCCGTTTCATCATTATATAGAGAAGTTGAAATTGTTAAAGGTACTTTAGATAAAGCATTAGAAAAATCTTTAGCATTATGGAGATTATATGCTGGATTAACCTTATAGGTTATTAAAGCTCCAATCTCATTATTTCCCATCTCTTCAATAAGGTTATTGACCTTAGCAGTATTACCTTGCCTAATATAAGATGGCATAGCTATAGACATCGTTTGGTCATAATTCCCTAAAATATAATTGATTGCATTAACTATTAGTTGAGTTTTTTTATCATTACTATCACATACAATAATAGAACTACCCTTGTTGGCTTTTAATTTTTTAACTATTTCTGATAACCTATTATCTTTTGGATCTGACCCAGAAGATAACGAACTATATAAATCAGATAATAAAACTTTCTGTTCAGAAGGCTTTATTACAATTCGTTTATCAGCATTAGATCCTGATAGAGATAAATTTGTCTCTATTTGATAATGCTTAGACATCATTCCTTTTTTAGGATTCCTACCAGAAATATAGTCTGTTGAGTAGTCATTATTAAGCCAGTTACCAATAAAATCAGCTCCAAAAGAAACTATAACATTTGCTTTAGAAAAATAGTAACTAGGAATTGCTCGTAAACCAAAAGATTCTTCATTTGCATTTAAAATTCCATCATACGGAACAGCATCATGCATAATGTGCTCTACATTTTTATATTTTTTAGACAAATTTTCTAGCAAACTTATAATAGAAGGACTTAATATAGTAGCTGTTAATAAAATTATTTTTTTGTCCTTAATTTTAGATAATCGATCCTTTATATCTGAGTCTACTTCCAACCATTCCGCCTCAACACCATTTTTTAATGGAGTCTTTAAACGTGCTGAATCATATAATGATAAAACAGAGGCTTGAACTCTAGCGTTTGTACAAGTTTTATTATTTTCAATCTTTATTGGACGACCCTCTCTATTTTTAACTAAAACACTAGCATAATCTCTACCATCATAAATAGTAGTTGCATAATAATTTGCCACTCCTGGAATTATTTCATCCGGTTTAATAAGATAAGGAATAGATTTTACAATAGGAGCTTCGCAAGAAGCTAAAGTTGCAGCAGCAGTAGTAAATCCTAAAAATTTTAGAAAATCTCTCCTTGAAGTATTAGTACTAGATAAGTCATCAGACAAAAAATCATCAAGAGGTAATTTCTCTGCAAACTCATTATGAGCTAACTTCTCAATATCAGGATTATTTTCTAATTGCGCTAAGCCCTTCCAATATTTTTTATTATTTTTCATACTCTGCAATTTATTAATAATGACATTTAGAACATTCTAAACCACCCATCTTAGCAACTGTAATTGCTTCGCCTTTATATTTTTCTTTTAGCTGTTCGTGTAAGTGAGTGTAATAGCCATTACCTTCCATTTTCACTTCCGTTTCTCTATGACAATCAATACACCACCCCATAGTTAGCTCTGAATACTGATATAACACATCCATTTCCTCAACTGGACCATGACATTCCTGACATTCTAATTCACCAACCACAACATGTTGAGAGTGATTGAAGTATGCGTGATCAGGTAAATTATGTATTCTTATCCATTCAATTGGCTTCTTCTCATAACCTGGAATATAAGTTCTAGAATCTGAATCAAAACCAATTGCATCATATATTTTTTGAATTTCTACTTTTCCATTTACTGCACCTTCATTAATATATGTGTGACAATTCATACAAACATTAGCTGAAGGAATTCCTGAATGCTTGCTTTTTCTTGCACTAGTGTGACAGTAATTACAATCAACACCATTTATTCCAGCATGTATTTTGTGAGAAAACTCAATAGGTTGAGTTGGTTGATAATTAGTAGTAACACCTACCCCCATCAAGCTGTCATAAGTAAACTTAAACACAACAATAGCAATAAATAGTACCATAAATAGCTTGAAAGCATTGTTGGAAAGAAATATATTTTTCTGTACAATTATGGCCTCAGAAATACTTTCTGTATTTTGCCCTAAACTCTCCTTTAAACTATTTTTTACTGAAGATAAAACAAAAACTAACACTAATAAAATTAAGGCAATAATCATTATTATTGTTGAATTACTAATTCCACTCTCTTCTGCAGTCACATTAGTTGCTAAGACAGGCTCAACTTCAACAGGAGGTGCAGCTAGATAAGCAAATAAGTCCGAGAATTCATCATCTGAAAAATAAAATGATGACATTGCTGTCTTATTGTACTCTTCATAGATTTTTATTGCTCTCTCATCTCCACTTGCTATTAATTCTTGAGAATTTCTTATCCATTTTACCAACCATTCTTTTTCATACTTATCAGTAACTCCTTTCAATCCCGGGCCAACTAGCCTAGCATCAGTTATCATATGACATGCAGTACAATTCTGTTTAAAAATTTGCTCACCTTTTGCAACATCAGCAGCAGATAGCTGATATGAAAAAATTGTCAGAATTAAAACAAGTAATTTATGGTAATTAAAGCTATGATTTGTAATCATATAATGTTTGGTATGCAGTTTTTTTCGGATGCAAATTTATATTTTTATATGTAATTTAAACATAGAGAAATGTTTAATTTTATAATTTATATTAGTTCTAAATAGCGACTTACAACAATAGTAAAGTTATAATTATAATGAAGAAATTTCAATAACTTCTTTAACTCTTGGAACTGCACGCTTTACAGCAATCTCAACTCCATTTTTTAAAGTCATCATACTAATACTGCAAGTACTACAAGCACCAACTAACTTAACTTTCACTATCCAATCGTCAGTAAGCTCAATAAAATTAATATCCCCTCCATCAGCCTCCAAGAAAGGCCTAATCTCTTGAAGAGAAAATTCAATTTTATCAAGTATCTCTTTGTCTTTTATTATTCCCATATTTATTTTATGAACAACCCTTCCCTTTTGATGTATCAACAACCAGTGTATCTGGCAAATTTACATTTCTTTTTTCAATTGCAGTGACTATTTTCTTACTCATGTTTAAAAGCTTGAGAGCAATTGGAGTAGTCAATTGTAAAATTGCTGGCCTACCAGCATCAGCAGCTTCTCGAATTGATTGTACAATTGGAATTTCCTCTAATAAATCAATATCCATTTGATCAGCTAAGCCTTTTGCACCTTCTTTTCCGAATATATAATATTTATTATCAGGAAGTTCTTTAGGTGTAAAATAAGCCATATTCTCTATCATGCCCAAAACAGGTACATTAATACTATCCATTCGAAACATATTAACCCCCTTTTGTGCATCAGCTAAAGCTATAGTTTGAGGTGTACTTACAATAACTGCTCCCGTTAAGGGAATTGATTGAACTAGGGATAAATGAATATCTCCAGTTCCTGGAGGCAAGTCAACGATTAAATAATCTAATTCGCCCCAATGTGTATCCCACAATAATTGGTTTAAAGCCTTAGAAGCCATAGGACCTCTCCAAACCACAGCTTGCTGACTTTGTGCAAAAAACCCAATTGACAGCAATTTAACGCCGAAACTCTCAAGGGGTTTAATTTTAGATTTACCTTCAACCGAAACAGTTAAAGGTGATTCACCCTCTAAACCAAACATGATATGCATAGAGGGACCATAAATATCAGCATCAATCACCCCAACTTTATAACCTAAATGTGACAGTCCAACTGCGAGATTTGCCGTAATAGTTGATTTCCCAACACCACCCTTACCAGATGATACTGCTATAATATTTTTTACTCCAGGAATAGGTTTTCCCTTTATCAGATTTTCCTTTACTGGAACATTTACAATAAGATTTACTTTAACTTTTGATTTTTCATAAGCATGTTCATGAATAGCTTTCAAGCAATCAACTTCGACCTTCTTTTTGTACTGTAATGTAGGATTCTTAATCTCTATATCTAATTCTACATCTGAACCAAATAGTTGTATATTTTTAATTGCCCCAATCTCTACAATATTTTGCTCTTCATTAGGAAAAGAAACATGCTCTAATGCTGCAATTACAACCTCCTTAGTTAACTTCATTTTCAAATTAATAATTTATTTAATTTGTTTTAGATCCTTTATTATCTCCATCAATCCAATAGTGATCTTTAACTTGGCCAAGGTATTTGAAATTACGATCCTTGTATTGCTTTTCAGCGTCTTTCATTTGCTCATAGGTTTCTCGCATTAATCTAATAGCTTTACTAGTATTGCTTAAGGTAATTGACATGTAATAGCCATCTTTAAGTCTCTTTGGGATTTTAGAAGGTCTTCCGCTTTTTTTCATAAGGGCAAAACTACAGAAAATTTATGAAAAAAATAAAAAAAAAAGTCAGGTTATCCGCACTAAGAACTATACTCGACTTACATGATTAAAGTAAAATTTAATATGGGAGTTTTCAACACTAATTCATTATCTATGAGAAAGACTTTTTTTAGACTAGGCTCTAAATATTACTTGGTTTCCACAAAAAAATTTCCAAATCAACAATTTGGTTCTTTTCAATAACAATCCCTTCATTTTCCAAAAGCTGTTGCATAAGGCAAATTCCATGAAAATGTATTTTTCCTGTTAATAGTCCTTTTTGATTTACTACCCTGTATGCTGGCACATCACTTGGGCATTTATTCAAAGCCCAACCTACCATTCTAGCTGACTTGGCACTGCCTAAATATTTGCCTATCGTCGCATAAGTACTTACTTTTCCTTGAGGAATCTGGCGAACAATCTCATATACTTTATGAAAGAAATTATCTTGTTTTATTATCAAACCTTTTAATTATTGTAAAATTAATTTTTCATTACATCTCTCTTTTAATAAGAACTTATAAAAAAACAAAAACAGCCGTAAAATATATTTTTCATAAGTCGCTAAACTACAAAATA
>TARA_B110000879_G_scaffold163423_1_pt1 | contig 15457 bp, 9 predicted proteins | sample TARA_B110000879 | Tara Oceans TARA_B110000879 (sample SAMEA4398094) | marine metagenome | biome: Polar Biome; feature: [SRF] surface water layer (ENVO:00010504); material: water (ENVO:00002006), including particulate matter (ENVO:01000060) such as... | depth 5 m
GTGAACGTTGAAAAAGGGCTCTGACCTCTTTAATCTCAACCCTTTAATCAGTGTTATAATCGGCACCTAATAGCACTCTGCTCTAATCAGACAAAATAGCCAGCCATAGCATGAGTGGCAGACTAACTTGTTATCACTATATTGGTCTCTATGAATCCCTCTGTAACAGATCTTTGGTTTCTGCCATTAGGCGGCTGCGGCGAAATAGGCATGAACCTCAGCCTCTATGGCCATAACGGCCAGTGGCTAATGGTTGACTGCGGAATCGGTTTTGACCGGGCGGCAGCTGGCACACGCATCATCGCACCATCGGTGGAGTTCATCGCCGCGCGGCGGCAACAGTTAGTTGGGTTATTAGTCACCCATGCGCACGAAGACCATGTGGGCGCAGTGGCCCATCTGTGGCCTGAACTGAAATGCCCGGTGTACTGCACTCGTTTCACCCATGAAATCCTTCGCCGCAAACTGGTCGAGGCTGGCTTAGAAAAAAAGGTCGACGTGCATATTGTTGAGCCTCAATTGCGCCATCAATTAGGTCACTTCGATATTCAATGGTTTGACATGACTCACTCGGCGCCAGAATCGCAGGCACTAATGATCCGTACGCCGCTCGGGAATATATTTCATACCGGCGATTGGAAAATAGATCCCAATCCAGTAGTCGGTTCCAAAATCAACGAAGCATCGCTAAGGGCCCTAGGTAAGGAAGGAGTGCTGGCGATGGTCTGCGATTCGACCAACGCTATGCTGGCAGGACATTCGCCTAGCGAGGGAATACTTTACGACAACCTTTTACGGCATGCTCAACAGGTAAAAGGACGTATTATAGTCGCTTGCTTCGGCAGCAATGTTGCGCGCTTGCATACCTTAGCAACAGTCGCCTTAGCAACCGGACGCTTTCCTGCATTGCTAGGGCGCTCACTTCACAATTACTATCGGGCGGCTAAGGCCAGCGGACTATGGCCGCTGGGCAGAGATTTCGTCGATGCTCAGCATTTGGGCTATCTGCCACCAAAAGAAGTATTTGCAGTAGCCACGGGTAGTCAGGGGGAGGCAGGCGCCGCACTTAGCCGACTTGCGGCAGGCAGTCATCCAGCGCTGGAGCTCGCGCCTGGGGATTGCGTTATTTTTAGCTCTAGAGTCATTCCAGGTAACGAAGAATCTCTGGAGAACTTATGTGCGTCACTCAAAGCTAGAGGTGTCGACCTCATTTTAGATACTGACACAACACCAATACATGCCTCCGGGCATCCGGCGCAGGATGAATTGCGCGTTATGTATGACTGGATCAAGCCCCATGTATCGATACCCGTTCATGGTGAAAATCAACATCTTCGCGCTCATGCTGGCTTCGCCAAGTCACTGGGTATTCCGGCGCAGATTGCAGGTAGTAACGGCGACTTGATCACACTAGCGCCCAATTTGGGCACTCGACGCAAGGCTGCTGAGTTTGGCCGCGTCGAAATTAAGCGCTAGAGAGTTAACTCAGTGCAGCCAGAAGACTCCATGCCTCTGGCGCTAACGGCCAATATTTTTAGCCACATCCACACTGTTAATCACACCATAAATAGGTGGATTGCCAATTAGAATCAACGGATACGCCCATTGAACGTACTGGAAAAGGGCTAAAGGAATCATATGCGTCAATTGTAAGCAGTCGTTTTGGCCGCATATGATTCCCTAAAGTTGGCTGCTTGAGAGTACTGTGCTCCCGTCCAATAATCTGAGAGAAGCAACATGACTGCAATCACTAGCGCCTCACGAATGCCCGAGGGCATGACCCTAGAGGTTCGTAATATCGAGTTCGACCTCAACAAACAGCTGTCCAAAGACTGGCTGGACAACGACCCACTCAAAACCGCCTTCTTTAACGCACTTAGCATGAGCTTTCCGGCCGGGGAACGCTTCTTTATAGACAGCGTTCGTCATTTTCGAGATAAAGTGAAAGACCCGAAGCTCAAACAAGAAATCAGCCGCTTTATTGGTCAGGAGGCGATGCACTCCCGCGAGCATAAAAAGTATAATCAGATGTTGTGTGAGGCACGTGGTTATAGCCAGAGGACAATGGAAGGCAGAACAGAGGCGGCGGTTCGACTGGGAGAAAAGAAGTTGTCGCCTGAAGGTCAGCTCGCTATGACCTGCGGTGTCGAACATCTGACTGCAATTCTGGCCGATAAAATCCTCAAGGGATGGATGCTCAGCAATGTGGAACCCAAGATTCGAAGCCTATGGGAATGGCACGCTGCCGAAGAACTGGAACACAAGTCCGTCGCGTTTGATGTGTACATGGATATCGGCGGCAACTACAAGGCGCGGAAGCGGACATTACGGATATTTACAGTCAATTTTTTGTTAGATCTGTTGACGAATACCACCTACATGCTCCGTAAGGACAAAAAGCTCTGGAAGTGGTCCACGCTGAAAAGCGGGTTTAATTTTCTCTTCGCAAAAGGGGGCGTATTGCGTGAAATGCGCAGCGATTACCTCATGTATTTCGATCCCGGCTTCCACCCCTGGGACGATGACAATCGGGACCTGCTCGAGCGTTGGCAGCCTCCTGAGACCGCGTGAATACAGCGGCCTATCCAGGGACGACAGTGCAAAGCAAGCAGGCAATAGTTGAAAGCCTATGATTCCGTAAGAGCTGTTTGACTAGAGTATTGTGGTTCCTATTAGCACTAAAAACGGAGACAGTAGTAAAAAGTTATCGGCATTTTTCGCTGTCAACAGCGTTATCGCGACCCTCGATTAGAGCCGGCGATCTCGGATGATATCATTCGTACCCGTGAGCGTTTGTAGTCAGGCATAAACAATGCTGGACCCTGCGGTCCAAGTCATTCTTTTACCCCTTTGTAAATTGATGGTTTATCTATGAAAAAACTGATTGGTGCCCAGTCGGCGTGCTCGTGCTCGCAGGAACGTTTGTTCTGGCATTACCCACCATGCTGCACAAGGCAGTGATGCATCCGGTCTATCACGGCTGTCGAACGCCTGTAGCCGCTTTTTTGTAGCAGGTTGACGAAGGGTAAGGTGGTGTTGGTACTTTTTATACGCCAATCTTGGGTCTGCTCAAGGCCTCTCTATTTCCGCTAGTTGCTGAAGAGATTAATCCTGTCGCAAGCATGGTGCTGTTATCGCTACAACTACTCGGCTCTTGACAGCTGATGATAGGTGTCGCACTCATATCTTGGCGCCGCAAGTAGACTGAGACAATTAAAAGCAGCCTCTCGACCGCCCCCTGATTGCCCTCTTGTAGCACAAAGATAATAAAACATTTAGATAAACGTAAACTTAGCCAGAAAGATTGCCGCCAAAAACCAAGCGCCCATGGTGATCTCCGCGCGCTTGCCTGTGCAAAGCTTAATGGCCACATAGGTTATAAACCCTAAGGCAATGCCATTGGCAATCGAGAACGATAAGGGGATCAAAATAATGGTGACCAGCGCCGGCAGTACCTCAGTGGTATCTGTCCAATCAAGTGCCTCCATGCCCCCCAACATCAGGATAGCCACATAGATAAGCGCCCCCGCTATGGCATAGGCAGGCACCATTGCAGCCAGTGGCGAGAAGAATATCGCCAACAGAAATAATGTCCCCACAACTACGGCAGTAAGTCCGGTACGACCACCGGCTTCCACACCGGCTGAGCTTTCAACATAGCTAGTGACCGGCGCACAGCCAAAGAATGCGCCCATGACACTAGAGCTACTGTCAGCTTTAAGTGCACGATCCATATTCTCTGCATCGCCCTTTTCATCAATCAAGCCCGCACGGCTAGCCACCCCCAAGAGAGTGCCTGCAGTATCGAATAAGTTAACAAACAAAAACGCAATAATCACACTGGCCATCGCCACATCGAGGGCACCCAGAATATCTAACTGCATAAAAGTTGGCGCAAGACTAGGAGGCGCTGACACCAGACCATTGAATTGAACGAGGCCTAGCACCAACCCAATAATGGTGGTGCCTAAAATACCGATAATAATCGCACCAGGAACTTTACGCATCGACAGAATGGCGATGGTTAGAAAGCTTAGGGCCGCTAAAAAAGTCTCTGGCTTGGTGAGATCACCCAGAGATAAGTAGGTGGCGTTATTGGCGACAATAATACCGCCGGTCTTAAGGCCAATAAAACCCACAAACAAACCAACACCCACGCCCATCGCAATGCGCATATTGAATGGGATGCTATCTAGCATCCAACGTCGCATGCGGGTAATACTCATAATCACAAACAGGATGCCCGCTAAAAATACTGCACCTAAGGCAATCTCCCAGCTGTAGCCCATCTCACCAACCACGGTGTAGGTGAAGAACGCGTTGAGCCCCATACCCGGTGCCATGCCAACCGGCCAGTTCGCATAGAGCCCCATAACGTAGCAAGCCAGTGCCGCTGCTAAGCAAGTACCCACAAAACTAGCGCCCTGATCCATGCCACTAGCTGCCATCATCTGCGGGTTCACAAAAATAATATAAACCATGGTGATGAACGTGGTCATGCCCGCAACCACCTCAGTGCTAACTGTTGTGCCATGAGCCTTTAATTTGAATAGACGATCGAGCAATGCGTTCATTGGTGTGTTTCCGTTATAAGTAAAAAATATGCCGCTAATTTAACCATACTGTCACGCATAGCCGTACGACTAATCGAAAAATTAAATCCTTAGATAGTAGATTTAAAGTTTGTGGCAAGCTAATTGCTATTTAATATTTATTGTTTAATAACAACATAAAAAGCTAAAATGACCGGCTTTATCGCCTTATAGCGGTGCGATTTATGCTTGCAGGGCAGCTTATGCCCCATTACGGAACAAAATAACCTCTAATGACACCCAACTACTTATAAGGCACTTACATGATTTATTCGCATATTTCGGTTACAGGTCTCTCTGTAGCAATTGCTGCAGCTCTTTCTGGTGGTGCTCTAGCGCAAAGCTCTACGCCTGTTTTCGAAGAGGTGCTGGTGACCGCAGAGAAGCGTAGTGAAAGTCTCCAAGATTTATCCCAAGCAATTACTGTACTCAGCGGCGATGATTTAGATAATCGACAAATAGCCTCCTTCGTTGACCTTAGCGCTATAGCCCCCGGGGTAAACATCGCTAAGAATGAAGGCTTTAAAACGGTTATTACCATTCGTGGTGTCGGCAACGAAGCTAACCAGAACGCGATTGCGAATCCTTCTGTATCTTATCATTTAGATGGTATTTATGTAGCCTCACCCTTTGCCTTACAAACCGACTTTTTGGATTTGGAGCGCATTGAAGTGCTAAGAGGCCCACAGGGCACTCTATTCGGCCAGAATTCTACGGGTGGTGCTATTAATGTTATTACACAGGCGCCTTCGTTAGATGGCACGTTCGGCAAAGCCGACCTGACCCTTGGCGACTATGGTTTGGTTAAAGCACGTGCAGCATACAACCTGCCCTTGTCGGATACTCTGGCAGTGCGTGCGTCGGTTATCTCTAACAAGCGTGATGGTTTCATTGAGAATCTGACTCTTGGTCAGGATCTAGATGATGCTAACAGCATGTCTGCTCGGGTTCGTATGCTCTATGAGCCCAGCGATGACTTCCGCGCTAACTTTACTGCGCAATACTTTGATGAAGATCGCAATGGCTCTGCTCAAAAAGGCCTGCTCGACACAACGCCAGATGCACGTGAGCTGCGTCAAAACTCCCCTGCTGAGTATGAACTCACATCCGAGCTTTACAGTGCTGTTCTAGAGTGGGACTTTGAGTCGTTTGCTGTAAAGTCATTGACCAGCTATCAGAACGATTCAATCCTGGTCAGACGTGACAATGATCGCCACGATAGTAGTGTAGACATACTGCCCAGCCAATATGATCCAGAGACCAATAAACAAACCACTGTCACCCAAGAAGTTAATCTGGTTTCAGTAGACCCATTGTTCGGGAAATTAGACTGGGTAGCCGGCTTCTTTTATCTGAACACAGAAGTTGAGATCAGTATTCTCGAGCGCCTCGACTTTGGGCGAGATGGCTTTGACCCATTTACTCGCCAAGATGTTCTTTACGATGCGAACTGCTGTGATAAAGGATTTATATCTGACTCGAAGCCCGAACGCGATTCCGCTTCGGTTTACGGCCAGGGAACTTGGAACTTTAATGATGACCTGCGTGCTGTCTTCGGTCTGCGCTTTACGAAAGACGAAGTATACAGCGAAGTAACAAACTTTTATGGCGCTTATGGCACCGATATCATTGAAACGAGCAGCGAGAAAGTCACTGGTCGCTTGGTTATTGAGCATGATTTCAACGAAAGCACTATGGCTTACGGTTCTTATACTCGCGGCTTTAAGCCTGGCGGCTCAAACCTGACCTATGGCAAAGAAGACACCATTGCACAAATTGTGGTACTGCCAACATTTGAGGAAGAGATAGTCGACGCTTACGAAATAGGCCTGAAAACTGACCTAGCCGACGGCCGCGTGCGCTTGAACACCGCAGCCTTCTACTACAACTATGAAGGACTGCAGTACCAGGCAACTGACCCAGAAGTATTCCAGGGCGGCGTGGGCAATATCCCCAAATCTGAGATTTTTGGTGCCGAACTTGAGCTGTCAGCTTTCTTATCCGACTCACTAATTCTTGATGTGCGTATAGCATGGCTGGATACCGAAATCACTGGCGACCATCAAGCGCTAGACAATGTAAAATCAGAAAGTGCGACCAATACGTTGCTCGCCTCCTGCGGCTTTGTATTATTTTGCGATGACATTCAGCAGGCCCGCGCCCTTCAAATCCAAAATGTTAACGGCAATGACCTCGCCAAAACGCCAAAATTCACAGGCAATGTGGCTCTCAACTGGAACACTGAAATCGCCTCTTGGGGTGAAGTGAACAGCAGCCTGCAATACACCTACAGAGGCGAGTTCAAACACCGCATCTTCAACAACGATACAACAGATGTGGTGCCTAGCTACGACGTAATCGATCTGGTTGTAGGCTTCCGTCCAAACGGCAAAGACTGGCGCGTTGAGCTGGTCGGTAAGAACCTTACCGATGAAGCGGGTATCAATGCACGCTTTACCGATGTGTTTGGTGTTGGCGCAACGGGCGACGAGCTTATTGGTCCACGTCAGTTTATGGCACGGTTTGCCATGGATTTCTAGATCCAAAAGATTGGATTTAGGCTATTGCATAAAAACTATAGCCTGTAAGTAACGATAAAAAAACCGGATGTTAATGAGTTCGGGGATTGTATCGTTATTTACCCTCAGTCTTCATCAGGCTGATTATTAGCAAACATTTGATTATGCTAATGACGCAGTCTATTTTATCAACTATTTTTGGACCCTTCTCTGATGTCAAAGCGCTATATTCAAGCCCAACAACTGCTCGAGGATTCCTTCAAATTAGCTTGGCAAGTTTTCGAAAGCGGCTATAGCCCTAACTATATTGTTGGTGTTTGGCGTGGCGGCGCCCCCATCGGAATTGCAGTACAGGAGTTTCTTGACGTACTTGGCGTTGAGTCAGACCATATTGCTATTCGCACATCGTCCTATACCGGCATTGGTGAGCGCAGCAAAAAAGTGAAGGTTCACGGTCTTAGTTATATCATTCGCCAGCTAGAATCAGAGGATTCGCTGTTGATTGTGGATGATGTTCATGACACTGGGCTATCTATTCAGCAAGCGATTGATGACCTAACCCGCGCCTGCAAAAAGAACACCCCGCAGATTCGCGTGGCCACACCCTATTACAAACCTATGAACAACAAAACAGACAGTCCACCCGACTACTATATTCATGAAACCGATGAGTGGCTGGTATTTCCCCATGAGCTGCATGGCCTAAGTGCTGATGAAATTCGCCAGTATAAACCGGAGCTAGCAGGCTTGATTGATAAGATGGCGCCATTAATCGAACCGATCGTCAAGGTTTAAGTCAATATCAGGGTTTGCTCACCGCGTTCCGAATTAATGCTCCATCGCCAGCGCCGCCGTTGAGAGTGCATGATGGGGAGGAGTAACAATAACTACCTGATGAGTGATAACAAATTGACTAAAGGTAAGGCGGTATTAAAACCTCCTATGTCTCCTATACCTCGAGAGTATATTTGTGGCGGGGACCTCAAATTACGCTAAAGCTTTCAACCGACAAAAGCAGCAAAATAACCATGGTACATAATAGTGTCGCTCACCCTTCCGAGCGCGTCCCCGTACTCTTTTTCCGAAATAACAAACCTAAAGAGTCGAGGAGATGTCTCTTCAGAAAGCTTGTGCGTAATCTTGCGGACAAAAGGGCATGGCACAATCTTTCAGCCATGACTAGAAAAACTCAATATAGAAGATATTGTCAAATTTTAGTCGGGCCTCCCGTGCCGTGAAGCTGTTGAGGACATATTGCTGACCGATAGACTGCTGATACTGCAAACTGCAAGTTGTAATTACCAGATACCAGTGAAGTTGTATGCATACTTTCTTACAAGACGACTCATTCTGGTGCTGCCCCCAATTACTATCGCTGATTTGTTTAATGTCAGTTATGTTATAGTGCCTATAATCATCTAGTGAAGGCACCGTAGATTAGAAAGCTTTAGTATTTTTTTCTAAATAATGAGGTGATGTCTTTGGAAAATCTGCGACTAATAATGCTCTGCCTAAAATGATATTTTCTCCAGAATAAGGGTTCCCCTTTGTTTCGGGGCGTTCAATCATTTAATTTCGAGGTTGACTTCATGGATAAAAATACAATTAAACCAACAGGTTTCTTCAGACGATTATATCGGGGCCTTAGCAGTCCTACCCAGAGATTCCAATATGGACTCTGGCTGATACGCAACTTCCCCGGTGAATCAGATGTGCTTTTACGTTACCGTTACATTGCCAAATATCTTAAAAAAACTGGCGAAGGATTTCGCGCCAAGTCAGGGGTAAAAATTATGATTTGGTCCATAAACTATAAATATAACGACAAGATTCCCATATATACGAGCAAGGGTGGAACGAAAAGCCTGTTGTGATTTCCGATGGCTGCTGGCTCGAAGCTAGAGTTTTCGTTTTACCTGGCGCAGTATTGGGCGAGGGCTGTGTGGTCGGAGCCTGCACTATTCTGGAAGGGAAAAACTATCCAGCCTGGTCAGTCATAGTCGGTCATCCTGCTAGAGTCATTGGCAGCAGGAAAGACTGATAGCCATCGAATGGCATACTGATTAACTTTTAGGGCTAAACTAGGACAATAGAATTGGCGGTTATAAAGATGAGAAAAGTGCTAACAACTCTGCGTGGGATTATATTTACAGATATTATAATTCGGTTGAACCACGCCGGCACAATTTAGGATCATCTCCGAATAAAAAAGAAAAACTTTACTGGAAAACCTTTATTTCATTGCTCAAAAAAATATTGACCGCTATAAATCCGCAGTCGCTAAATCCGGAATTTTTGAGCGCACTGATTGTCGGATCGAACAACAAGATCACCGCCGTCTTAAACACCATGTTCGCTTAGGAGGACGCCAGAACCAAACATCCAAAATAGATCGCTGAGAGATGGATCTGTACTTTTAGCGAATACAAAAATCGACATGTCTTTAGCCACTATTAACGCGACCCCCAACTATGAGTTTTTGGCTTAAGGAATAGCGTTCGCTTGAAGGCTTGATTTTGGTTTGGTTTGGTTTGGAGGTAATTGCAATTTTTTAACAACAAAGGTGACCCATTACGTTACAACAATTTATTGATCATTCCAAATAACAGTTTAAATCGCTGCCGTGTAGGCTTTGATTTCTGTCAGCAGGCTCTCCGCATCGTCTGGGTTGGGAATCTTCAAATTCATTGATCCATATCAATGCGTGATAACGGGATGGGCGGGCAGACATTTCGTTACCCATGCTGACATTTGTCAACGGTGAAACTATCGATGAATAACCATCATGTTGTTTCAGTGCATCTTGTTCTTCACCGTCGAGCAGGCAGATGTCCACACCGCACGCCTCTAAAAGTTCGCTCTCAAGCGGCAGGTTATGTTCTTTAATCCACTCGGTAAAAGCCAGCAACGCTAATTTTCTTGAAGGGAATCGTTGCCTAATACTTGTGGGCTATATCCAGTAAGTAACCCGTTGTTTTAATATTTTGCTTGGTATCAGTTGGTTACCCATGGGATAGGAGAGATTCATCAGTGACAAAACATGTAAACTATCAGCAAGGTATATTAACGATCGATGGCCATCCGGTAGTTGATGGGTCAGTGACCAATGTCAGAGAAGTCATCCGTGCTTTCAAGGAACAATCTGGCGAGGTTCTCAGCGCTTCTATTGGCACGATTGAGACCTTGGACCAGTTGGTATACCTCGAGGAAAACTCAGCATCATAATCTATATGTAGCCTTGTAAGGCATCTGAATGCCCTCCTCTGCGGCAACCGACGTCCTAAAAAGAAGCTCAGTTACGGTTAAGAATTAACCACTTAGGAAGCTCGCGCAGTAATGGAAGACACGGGCTTTATGCTGCTTTTATGTTCTTTGTATATCCTATAACCTATAGGTCTGCGGGCTGCCGTCGTATTCTAGCTCTTCCATTGACTAAATTTCTTATGAACGCTAAAGCGTGAGTCAAGAATACGACTGTCGGTTTTGTGACATTGCTCAAAATAACTACGCCTTGTTATTCGAGATGACTATTTAGCGGATGATATCCATGATTTGTTGACAGCGGGAGTCATGGCGAGCCGTCAAACTGGCAGTTGAAGTTCAACAAATCGCCGATAAGCGCCGTCAGGGATGTGCATCAGCTCTTCATGGGTCCCCGACTCGACAATCCGGCCATCACCGACAACACAGATTCGATCAGCCGTGCGGATGGTGCTGAGGCGATGGGCGATCACGATCAGCACGCGCTTTTCGCGTTCGGACTGTAATGCCCGCACTAGGGCGTTTTCGGTCTCCGGGTCCAACGCTGCGGTAGGCTCGTCGAGAACCAGCACCGGCGCTCGACTGACCAACCCTCGGGCGATGGCCAGGCGCTGTTTCTGCCCGACCGACAAAGTGTCGCCACTGCGCCCCAAACGTGTGTTAAACCCCTCCGGGAGATTGCGGATAAACGACAACGCGCCAGCCGTTGCTGCGGCGGACTCCAGTTCTGCATCGCTGGCTTCCGGGTTACCAAGGCGGATGTTATTTGCTACCGTATCGTCAAATACCGCCGGTTCCTGAAAGACAAAGCTGACGAGGTCCCGCAGGTTGTCGACTGCCAGCGTGCGAGTGTCGATGCCATCGAGCAGCACGCGGCCCTCGGTTGGCTGTATAAACGCTGGGATCAGATAGGACATCGTCGTCTTGCCCGAGCCGGTAGCGCCAACCAGAGCGACCATCTCTCCTACCCGGGCATCCAGGGTCACGTCGTTAAGCGCCACTGTTCCGTCAGGATAGGCGTAACTGACATGGTCAATTTTGAGCCCTTCACGCACCGTTTCCAGAGTCTTATTGCCGTGGCGTTCATGGTCCGTCTGCTGATCTATCATCTGGAACACCCGCCGCATGCCCACGAGATTGTCCTGTAGTTTAAACCACAACGCACCAAGGGCGAGAGTGCTAAGCAGCAACTGGCCAAAGTAGGTATACAGAAGCCCGGAATCCCCTGGCGACATACGACCGTCAATGATTGCCTCGGCGATGTCGAAGAAGACATACAGGATCAGACCGCAGGCGATCGAGGCTTGCAGGCCCATCAACAATACGTTCATCCACACATACGAACGATACCGACTGAACGACTTCTTACTGTCGCGATCAAACTCATCCCGCTGCCGGTCGTTCGCACCCAAACTTTGCACAGCAACTATATTGCTCATACCTTCTTCGACGGTCGCGGTCGTATCGGCACCTGCCTCGCGACTGGCGAGCGAGCGGCGGCGGGCAGCCCCGGTCATCAGGAACGAGGCTATCATTACCATGGGGGCGGCAAGCCAAGCCAGCATTACCAGGGAAGGTACGGCCGAAAAGCTGTGCTGCATGGTCCAAATGACGACCGCGATAAGAAAGAGATTGCAGATCGGTACAATTAGGATGTCATAGCAGACTTTGGAGATTGCCGGCGTGTCATACATCACGCGATACACCGCATCACCCACACTTTCGTCACTGAATCGGGTCATCGGAGAGGCTAACAAACGATGAAACACCAAGCTGCGCAAGCGGTGGTTAAACCGGTGCGTGGTTTTCAGCTGGTAGCGGTATTCAAACAGACCGAGCAGTCCGCTAACCCGGCTGCTTGACTCGTTCGCCAGGTTTTCGCTCGAGGTAGCGGTGTCGAGTCCCTGCGCTAGGTCGCCATTGGCAGTGTCACGGGAGAAACCGATTCCGAATGAGCCGATCAGGACAATGCCAACCAGACTCATGGCGACGACCACCCAAACAACTTCGAGCGGGGTCATGCCGTACAGCAGGTCGACAAAGGGTTGAACATAGGGCGGGATGGGGGTCGGTGAGGAACCCACCGGCAGCCCCATTATCACGTAATCGATTAGAAACTTCAGCGGCCAAGGCAGGAACAAAATCACCGCGATACCAATGAAGCTAAGAATCAGTTTGACCAAGATTTGCGGCCAGTAAGGCCAGACAAAACGCAGTGATCGGCCGACAAGGGCCAGAGTTTCGCCGGTAGTGACTCGTTCCGTGCTCATGACTGTGTCCCCAATGACATTCCGGTTTCGGCTTCGATAAATGACCGATAGGCGTCGTTGTCCCGGGCCAGCTGATCGTGAGGCCCGAAGGCCGCGACTCGGCCGTCACGCAGGTACAGCACGTTGTGTGCCTGGCGGATGGTGGACAGTCGATGAGTGATCAGGAACACGCATCGAGATTCACCCCATTGGCGAAGATTTTCCATCACCCGCAGTTCGGTCTCGGCATCCAGAGCCGCGGTGGGTTCATCGAGTATCAGGATAGGGGAATCCTTGACCAGTGCCCGCGCGATGACAATGCGCTGGCGCTGACCGGTAGACAATTTGGTAGCACGCTCACCCAAGGGGGTTTCATACCCCTGCGATAACTGATTGATGAATTCATCAGCACAGGCTACCCGAGCGGCGGCGATGACGGCATCCCGGTCAGCTTCCGGTACCGCATAACGGATGTTCTCCAGCACGGAAGCGGTAAACAAGATGTTCTCCTGGGTGGCAATCGCCACGTTGCGACGCAGTGAGGCAACGGTGACGTCGCGGATGTCCTTGCCACCTACGGTAACGATGCCTTGTTGCGGATCGGCGAGCCGCAACAGTAGAGACATAAGGGTCGACTTTCCCGTGCCGGTGGAACCAACAATTGCGGTGATGCTGCCAGGGGACGATGCCAGGCTGATGTCTGATAGGACCGGACGCAGGCGGTCGTAGCCGAACGTCACGTTTTGAAATGTCACGCCGTCGCCGATATTCTCAAGGTCACTAGCGTCCGGGGCATCCATTATTTCCGGCTCAAGATCAAGAATCTCGAATACCCGGTTGAGTCCGACAGCCATATCCTGGGCGCGTCCCCAGATGGTGATGAGCGATTCCAGCGAACCCACACTGTCATTGATGCGGGTCGAGGCAGCGGAAAACGACCCAAGATTCCATACCGCAAAACCAAAACCAAGGAGTAGGTTCCGCGCGTAGGTGTCCGCTTCCGCATTGGCATAGAGTGCCGTCAATGATTGAGTCGTAATAACCGCTAGGCCCACAAGCACGAACGCAAGGATACCCATTACCGTCAACATAACCCGGGCTTCGAAGGCTGCCGCAAAGGCCTCCTGAGACAAGCGTTCAAATGCAGATTCACGCTGGCTTTCGTTGCCCGTAGCTTTGATGACGCGGATGCCGACCATACTTTCTTGAATCCATGATGTCAGCCGGCTGTTGCGTTCCCGCGCGCGTCGGAAGGTAACTCGCAGCGAAGATGAGAAGTAACGTCCTAGTAGCAGCACCGGGATAAAAGTGATGCCCAGAATAAGGGCCAGCTTGGGGCTGAAGGCAGCAACCACGCCCAGACCGACCAAGTAGCGTCCCAGTAACATCAATGGCTCCAGGAAAATCGAGCGGATGATCGATGTCACCATCGCACTGTCTTGGTAGATCCGGTAAATTGCATCGCCCGTTTGCGCCTGACTGTGGAATGCTAGAGATTGCATCTGCAGCTGCTCAACAAGGCGCACTCGCATCAGTTGGTTGATGGACTGAAAAATCCAGATGCTGTATTGAAACAGCAGCATGCCCGCAATCATCACCACCCCAACCAGCGGGACGAAAGACCAGACAGCTAGCGAGGGCAGCTGTCGGCGGGCGTCCGCGGACAGCTCCTCCACGTCGACGAAGACCGCCGGATCGAGACCATAAATGCCGGCATGGAGAAGTCCGAGTGGTTGACCACCGATAATACCGCTATTGATTAGGCCGGTGACGATGAAGCCAAGCGAGGTGGAAAACAAAAAGACCAGCATCGAACACAGTACAAAGAAAATCAGGTGTCGACTCAGCGGCTTGATGAAAGGCCAGGTGCGCAGGAAAATCTGCAGAACGCGGGCAAAATCAAGGTCGTCGTCGACAGGCATATCTTTCGCATCACCACAAGGCAGCGTTTTCGTACTGGTACTGGCCATTCTTCCTTCTCGCTAGCCGCTGATGCGGCAAAGTTAGTGTATCGCTTAAATGACGAGATGCTTGTCAAGATTATCTCGAACGTATTTACTAGCATAATCTTCCATCCAACCGCCGGACTCCGTAATGTGACTATCGGCATCGTGGACTGTTCGATTGGCGCAGTGTATTGTGGCCTGAATCATACTGATTATTTCTTTTATCGCTTGATTAGTGCGACCAACTCTTAGTACTTTTGCCAGGACGCTACCCGACGCCCATACCTTGCGGAGCTGACAACGAAATCATTCAACTCAAACAGGAGGCTATCGACACCTATTATTCCGCGGTGTTAATTGCAGTCCATGATGATGACGATGCAAAGAATCTTTATTAGAGTGCATCTACAATAGTATAATTATTATAGGGAGTCAATAATAGGGCGTGATCTGCTGATTCGACATCTACCATTCAGCGCTGTTGGCGCCGGTCATACGAGCGGCCGGCAGACTGTTTTTATTCAAGAGGGCCTAAAACAGTGTATTTATATATAAATATCAATAATAAGGTACGATTTACTGATGAGTACTAAGCCACGAATTCGACTCTCACCATCAGCCAGAACCGGCCAGTTACTTGATGTCGCCAAACAGATGATCGTAAGCGATGGGTTGCAATCGTTTACGATGGAATCACTGGCACGCACGGCAGCGGTATCGAGTGCGTTGGTCTACAATTATTTCTCAAATCGCCAGCTACTGCTACAGGCCTTACTGGAGCGAGAGTACAAGCTAATCGGCAACGCACTATTCTCCGAAGTCGTCAACGCCAGCAGCTTTGAAGAGGTTATTAGGATGTTCGTTACTAACAACTTCAATAATCATGCACC
>TARA_B110000879_G_scaffold75556_1_pt1 | contig 15406 bp, 16 predicted proteins | sample TARA_B110000879 | Tara Oceans TARA_B110000879 (sample SAMEA4398094) | marine metagenome | biome: Polar Biome; feature: [SRF] surface water layer (ENVO:00010504); material: water (ENVO:00002006), including particulate matter (ENVO:01000060) such as... | depth 5 m
GATGATTTTACTATATCAGTACTTAAACCATAACTATCAATATGAGCCGCATTAACTGCATCTAAATCTACTTCAAAGGATGGGTTTAATTTAAATGTTCCTCTATTATTATTTCCATTTTTATCTACATCATTAAAACATACACTAAATGGTTGAAACATTGTAAGTGGTGCCGATTGGTAATATGATAAACCCTGCATATTTACTACAGCTTCTCCTATTGAAGAACTATTTTGTATTTCTAGTAATGTTTTAGTTGGGGAGAGGAATTCAACAGAACCAGATATAATTCTACTAGCTTCTGTTTTAGGTTCGTACTCTATATTACTAGCTGTACCTCTAATTATTCTACTGGAATTTGGGTCTCCAATTGATGGGGATGTTTGGTTATCTATAAATTTCCAATATCTCCCACCCCCACCTGTAAGGGTTCCATAACTTGTTGTGATTAATCCAAAACTTGTAATTTGGCTGTATTTTATACCCCCTGAATTGGGGTCTGTTCCATCTAAATTACCAGTATCTGGGTCTCCAATATCAAATTTGAAATATGGGATCCTATCGTATGAATTACTACCATCAGAGTAGTAGTATGAACTACTTATAGGGTATATAGCATTACTACCCCCATCATGGTCTAAACCTAATGTTGAGACATCCCAATCAGTTTTAAAACCATCCCCCTCATATAAGGTTGCAATTCCAGTTACCTCGTAAACTGTATTGTTTGCAGTGGGTTTATCAATCCAAATTACTATACCTACGGAGTCTACTGATCCTGCAGTATTAGAAAGTTGTTCTATAGTTGGGGTACCTATTATTAAATCTATATCAGTATGTAAGGTTCTAAGCCCATACTCATCTACTGTAAAGTCATATAATACTTCAGTATTAGGGGTATCTAAGAATGGGTTATTAAATAATGATTGAGTAGTTGCAACTACGTTACTACCACTAAACTCACCATCATAAAATTCATCTTGTTTATCTTCAACTATAGTTTGTAAACCAACAACTGTATCAAATGTATTTAAATATGATTGTGTTATTGGAGTTTGGAAAAATGTTGGTGAACCCGAATAGTTAAATTCTTCGACTGTTCCACCTGTCCCACCTGTAAATGTAGCTACTCCAATACTCGATGTTAATTCGAGGTTTTGTAAGCTAATTGGTGTGTTATATGAACCCGAAGGGGTAACAGCAATTTGAGTGTTTGTCTCAAACCCTTTTAATATTTTATGCCTATTTCTTTCTAGTAAATGTTGTTTAACTATTATACCTGTAGAAACACTTGTACGAGCCGGGACATATGATTTAATTGCTTTGAATATTGAATTATCAAAATATTTAATAAGTCTAATATAATCATATAAATTACCCTTAGAATATTTTTTAAAATAATCATCAGCTATATCTCTTAAATTTGAATAGTAATCTAAATTTGACTCTCTATTTCTAGGATCGGCTAAAGTATCAGCTACAACCCCATAACCATAAGTTTGGATTATATCATCGTTCACTTCATCTTGAGGTGAAAATCCTACCTCTAAACTTGTAATATCTTCTGTATAGCTTCTACTAATTTGATAGTCCTGTTCTGTTGATTTTTGTGAAGATAATACTTTACCAAAATTACCAACATTATCAATTTGTATTTTATTTGATATTCTATTTCGAATACCCATTGCAGGTTGATCTAAAAAGTAAGTTTCAACATTTGGTTTAGAAAATGTTCTTAATGTTGAATTTTCATAATATAATATGTTATATAAACTAGATGTTGTTTCAGGGGATGCTTCAGTATTTGTAAATGAAGATGTTATTAACGATGAAACCTGACCTGAAGATGCGGGGTGAATTGAGTTGAATGATTCTGAGTGGGATGATGAGATTAAAGTGGTAAATTTACTTTCTAGTTCATTCCCTAAAGGTGCTCTAAAAGCAACCATAGCATGTGAACTTTGACTTCCAGTTATTGTAATACCTTCTACAGATTCAGGATTCATTACAAAATCGTTAAACACGGTTTCTGGTATTTCTTCAGTATAGTATCTAAATTCTTGAAGTGAACCATAAAACATTTTACCTGCTACCCCAGTTTGAACTCCTCCTACTGTTGAACCAGAAACGAATCCACCTAAATACATACCGTCTGCTGATCCTGTTCCAAAATTATTCCAAGCTGAATTTATAGATTCGGAAACATTTGAAACTATACTTGCCGAGCCTTCAAATCCTATACTATTACCATCAAAACCATTATATAGTTTATTTTTAGCATATAAGGTATAGGTTGTAGGTCTATTAATAGTTGATGTTGAAGGATGAGTATCTCTTTGTAACATTACACTCCACCAACCTTTGTCAAAAAATGGTAGGTAAATATCATTTGATACTGCTACACCCCCATCAGCTGCTGCTCCTGAGATATAAAATCTCATAGTACCGTAATCATAGTGGTCACCATTAGTTGAACCTGAATATGAAGCCGATACTGAAGATGAATAGAATAGTGATATACCAAAATCAAACTCTGTTGAAGTGTCATCCCCATCTGATTTTTTAACTGCTAGGGATTGTGTAAAATAATTCCCAGCATATTGGTTTGTTGGGTATCCTTCTGTTTTAAATCTAAACTGTAAATTATCAGGAACTATATCAAACTCATTTTGAGTTAAAGGCATCCAAGGTATTAATACAGAGGCACTTGGTACGTTCTGTGTAGATAAACCGTTAAATGCGTAACTGTAACGTTTATACCACAAATCATAGTCATCGCTATTATCCGTGTTTTTTCCGCCAAATTCGTTAATTCTTAATATGGTACTTGGTATCCCCCAGATATTAATAAGTTGTCTTAAACCGGAAATTGTACCTTTTTTCTTAACAAGGTAAGACATATTGTGGTAAAGACGTTTAAATATTTCTTTACTAACTTTATCAATTGCGTATGGGTAACCTGGGTCTGCTAATTGCTGTACATAGTTAAGGTATGAATAGTTTATATCCCAATAGTTAACTATACTCCCACCGTTAACAGCTATGTAATTTGTAATTTGTTCACTACCTGTTGGGGGTAAATATGAGCCACTATTTTCTCCAGTTAAACCTATGAAGTTATCTTGGTTGTTGTAGTTGTTAGAATGCCCAGTATAACCTAAAGATCTAATAGTTTCCTCAACCATTTTTAAAGAAACACCCTTGTCTAATTCGTTAGTGGTGTTTAGTTTTGAAGTATATGCTTTAGTATAAAGCCAAACTTCATCAAAATGTTGCCCCACCATGTTACAATATTCTATATAAGAATCATTGTCTGATGAGTTTCTTAAAAATTCAGGGATTGTGTAATATAACCAGTTTTGATTATTTTCATCATACCTTGACGCTTTAAGTAAAATACCACCATAATACGTTTCTCCCTCTACATCACTACCTAACCAAGTTAAGGCTGTAGTTGAGGTTGAAACTACATTTGTGTATGGGAATGAAGTTCCTGATTTTGGGTAAGCATAAATACTATCATTGTAGTATAAATAATACTCATAACCATCAAAGTTTTTGATGATATTTTCTATATTAGTATTAGCACTAGCTATACTATTTACCACTTGAGTTGATCCTGAAGTTGCCCCCGTTATAGTATCTAGGGTATCTATATCACTCTGGTATGCTTCTACTTGTTTTAACTTTTTAATAAAGTTATCTATTCTAGATTTTGCAGAAGAAAAATTTGTAAATTCATCAAATGTATTATATGAATAATTTGGTGTTATTTTTACTCCCTTCTCATTTAATATATTTTGAAGGTTAAATTCTGATATTTTTGAAGTTGATGTTGTTAACTCTGATATTGATTTTAAATCTGTGGAGTTATTTACAAAGTCATTCATCTCAAGGTTCATATTTGGACCTTGTATATAATTTTTTGGAGTAGGTAAAACCTCAATTGGGGGGAATGTAATATCAAACCCTTGAGACTCAGCTACTTTAGTTACCACAGTAGTTTCGACTTTTAACGCGTATTGTGGTGGTAAAGCGTCATACAATTTAATCAATATGGAATACTGCGTTTCCGATTTATCTAATTGGAGATTTACGCAAATTGCATACCCATTTTCCCCAAAATTCAAGTAAAATTCATCAAATGAATCAGAAGATTCTATATTGAGTTTTAATTCAGCTACAGAAGTTTCTACATCCTGATTTGTTATAAAGTTGGATTTTAATCTTAACTCTGTTCTATCAGATGATATTTCTGAAATATAGTAAGTATCTGTTGGGGAAGTATTTAATTCATAATTTATAAAGTTATAAATGTTGTAAATTTGCCCCACATCAAACCCTAAATTTAATGCGTCTGTTTCTGGGTTTATTTCTAATGTATTAGTATCAGCTAGCCCAGTTGTATTTGAATTTTCTTGAATTGTATAACCTGTGAAGTTAGAAACCTCAGTTATAAGATTTAATTGAGAATCATATATAAATAACTCAACTATATTCTCCCCAGAGGTAAATGTTCCTTGAAGTTCTTGGTTTGGAATAATGTTTTGATCCTGCAACTCAAAACCATCACTAAATAAGGATTGAGGTGAGATTTGTTCTATGGATGCTGTTAATTCTAATGCCATTATATATTTAATGTATTTAATTGGGATGAGTTTGTGGATAATTCGGTGAGATTTGATGTGTTTTTATCTACTTCAAATACATTACTCCTACCATTAGCTATACTCAAACCTTCAATCTGTGATTGTCTTAATTCTAAATTTTCTTGTCTTAATGTTACTATTTCTCCCAATAATGCTTGTATTTCTTCATTTATAAGTTCGGCATTAATATAATCCCCACTTTCTTTAAATAGAAATCTATGGGAATTGATATCTCCCTCCTTTGGTATTTCAAAGAAGAATTTATTATATAATGTAAAAAAATCTTCTGTGGTAGCCAAGTTAATATCAAAAACCGGTGGTGGGAAATTATCCACTAGTTGGGAGAATGTGGTATCAACAGTCTCATTAAATTTACCCTTATTGAATACTTGCCTATTTAATTTTAATTCCATTATCCGTTTATTATTTTAAACATTATATCTTCATCAAACACCTTTGTTACCCCATCCAATACTGTCTTTACTAAGATAGTATAATATCTTTCGGGTTCTAAACCATCCATATAAATGTTAAAATAACTTGACACACTGTCAGCACTTATCTTAGTATATAACGGATCAAAATCTATAACATATTCATTAGTTTCACTATCTTTAATAGCATACAATGATGTTGATTCTGGTAAGTAGTAATTTTGAGTATAATATGAACCCGTTATAAATTGTCTATCTGGGTATTTTGGTAATGCTGAAAATCTAAATTTTTCTATACTTGATGGGTAGTATTCCCCCGCATTGTTATATACTGAAATGAATGATTCAGCTTTGTTTAGAATAGTATTTGTACTTGAACCTGTATTAAATATATGATCATCCCATCTAAATTCTAATTGAGGGGGGTAGATTGTATTAGTATCGATTGAAAAGTATTTAAAAGTGGTTGCTTTACTAGTTAAAGATGAAAATTCATCCCCATCTTGTTGTTTTACTAAAAACCCATTATTTGGGATAGATCCACTATACCAATCTTCAACCATTTCCTTAACATCAACTTTAATATCTGTGATATCTGAGTAATTAAATGTTTGAGAAGATGATGGGGTTGTGTAGTAATCACTACCAGTATTAACCCATGGTATAGAATTTATTTCATCTTTCCATAACCAACTTGTACCCGTTGTTTGAATAGGGGAATCTGAAGATTTCCCAGTACCCATAACCCAACTTCCGGAGATTTGGTGGAATTTTAAAACAGAATCTGTATTTAACCCTGTAACATTAGCTGATAAATTTCTTAAATATGTTGTATAAGATGAACCAGATATTTTATTATTTATAACATCCGTGATTTCTGGTGTAGAAAATTCTACTAAATATCTACTAGTTTGTGGGGTTCCTAATTTAATGTATGTGGATGCTTCTAATATCTCATCCATCCCAGTATTTTGAGTTGGAAATTCACTATAAAGTGATGTATCTTTTGTGGGGAACAGTTTATATATTGCCATTGAGAGAGTCTAAATGTGGGTTATTATTTTGTTATAAATATTATAATGGTACAACTCTACCCTTAATATCATTATTAGGAAGTTTTACTTCAAAAATCATAGGATCTATTGATGGGTAAATTACATTATTAGATGTAGCACCCTTAGTATCATAAGCATACTCACTATATATCCCATCTGTTAAGTTGTCTATAATTATATTTTTTACTGTTTGGACACCTTCTACCTTACTTAAAAGTATATATAAATCTTTTAACATGATAGGTTCATTTACTTGCCATTTATCTATATTAAAATAATCTTGAAGTGATGAAATACAATTGGTTAATATTTCACTATTATTGTAGTTAGGTAAAACTACTATGTCAAAATCTACACCTATATTAATAACATATGCATCCTTTATTTTTATAGAGTCGTTTACCATTCTATATTCTGATAGGTAGGTTTGTAGATTTTTCTTTAAAGTTGATGATGCTGTTCTTAATTTTTTATCTATGTCATATGATAAAATGTATAAATCTAAAATTGTAGGTAATTCACCAATACTATAATCTCCAATTTTTGTTGGGGCGGCAAATGCTTTTGAAATTGTACCTAAATTAGAAGGCATTGAAAGAGCTCTAATTAAATAATCTTGAGGTGTTACGGTTCTTAGTTGGTTTTGGAAGTTTCCTAAAGCATTTAATCGTACTTCCTCTATAGTATCACCATCTTGCCCACCATCTGCGGATAGTACATTGTTTGATGCTAGTGAAGCGAATATTTGGTTGGCTAATGTTGGGTCGGTTAGACTTTGGTTAATAAATCTTACATTAGTATCATCTATAATAGTTAAAGTACCTGAGTTTACATTTGAGTTAATTCCCCCACCAGTTAAATATCTAACGGTTAAAGTAGTGTTTGAAGGAGCTATCCCATAAGTGTTTGTGAATACAAAATTTACAGGAGAAAATGCTGTTGTTAATTTGGTTTTTTCAAATGGTAGACCTAAACCTACATTATCTGGATTTGGAATTATCTCTTCATCTGTTAAGCCTGTACTACCTGCCCCAAATTGAAATTGTAAAGTAGTATTATTTAAAAATCTAGTTACGAATCTTCTTTGGACTTGTTTTAATTGGAGTAAATATGGGACCTCAGTATCCGTTGAGGTATTTGGGTCGTTAGTGTTAGTATTTCTAATAGTATTAAATACACTTTCTTGAGCCATATTTGGTACTTCATACCAGGTATTTCCATTACTGTCTGTTACATCCAATACACCAATAATATTATTAGCAACTAAATCCCTAGTATCAAATTTTGTGGGAGATGTAAAAGACAATGAAGTAGAAGCAATGGTAGATGATGTTGCTTTTCTAGTCTTTTTTAAAAGGAAATAAGTTGGAGTTGTACCTGTAATTTGATATACTGATATTTCTGTTGGGTCTAAAGAACTTGATGATGAGAAATCAATTACATCCTCAATTAGAAAAAGTTGACTACTATTAGAGTTGGATGTGATTTGAGTATTTTCGGGGATTATTAAACAATAATCAAAATCAGGTACTGTTTCTAATCCTACAGTTTTAGCTGGGACTTGTTGGTAAAAGTCAATATTAACAGATGCTACAGTTGTAACCTTAGGTGTATAACCTAAAGCATAAGCCATACTATATAAATTTTCTGTTTGCCTAGCATATTGGATGAAGGTTTCTTGGATTTGGTTATCTAAGTAAAAAGATAAAACATCACCAACATATGAAGCCATTTCTATAAATAACATCCCGGTTGAAGTTGGGGAGAAGTCATTATATGTGTTTGGGAAATATGTTTTAGAATATTCTATAAGTGAATTTTTGAAATCACTAAAATCTCTATTTATATATCTAATATCTCTGTTTTGATTTGCCATTATACTAATGCTATTTCTATTGAATCATTCACACCTAATTGAGGGATTGAATATGTTACTGTTATATTTATTTTATTTCTATCAGGGGTTTGAGCTAGTATTAATTGTTCAATATTAACTTGAGGGAAGAACTCTGCTATACCCTCTTGAATTTTAAATTCTATTTCTTCGGTTGTAAGATCTGTGGAGTTTTCAAATACATAATTTCTTAAATCTAAACCAAAATTAGGATTAAATACCCTTTCCCCCGTATTAGTTAACATATAGTTAATTAAGTTGGATTTTATTTGATCTCTAGTTTGATATGTAGGTTTGAAAACAGCATCACCGTTTAAAGGTAAGCTAAACCCTACTGCCCTTCGAGCTTCAGTATCAATTGGGGATTTATTTGGTACTATTGTTGGCATATATTTATTTTTGACTCATTAACCCCATAATTTGACTCATATTAACTTCCCCAGCAGGAAGTGAACCATTAGCTGTATCCATTGATGGATTTGGTGCAAAACCTTGAGCGTTTTGGGATGTAAACATTTGATTACCCGTTGAATTTAATACATCTTCATATGCTGCTCTCTGATCAGTAGGTGACATTTGAGATTTGGCGATATTAGAATTTGACATTTGGGATTCCATAACTGGGGAAGATGTAATAATTGGTTTTGGAGATTTAATCGCCTCTAAAAGGATATCCTTTAATTCTTCTTGGATTGCTTCCTTTACAGAGTCTTTAATCATCTTTTTTAATTCGGTTGTCTTCATTGTTGTTTTGTTATAAATATTAATTATTTCTATTTTTTACTACACTCACCCAATTCATTTTAGATTTGGGTAAATATGGGGTTGGGGGAAACTGATATGACTAGAGAATTATCTATTCTATTTTTCATTTCCCCCACCATTACTAATAAAGAAGAACTATAGGTATAACTATTATCTCCTAAATTGTATAGGGTTGGGTTTGTAAATTGTGTTTTGTTGTTACCTTTAATCCTCCTTGATGGGAAAGAAAATTTATTCTTATCATCATATTGTAATGTTAGTCTATAACCCCTATGGAATATAGGGTTGGTAGAATTGGGTTTTAACCTTTCCTCTAAATCCCCATCTAAGTTTGTATTAGCATTTGAATCTGAGGATAAACCTGTGAGGGGTAAGGAATTTATTGTATTATTAATTGATTCTTTTAAAGTTTCATCAAAGTTTTCGGATGTAGCGTTTGGACCAAAGTTGATGAGAGTTCTTAAAAAGGAAATTAAGGAGGTTGTTGGGATAAATATTGCATCTAAGGATGCTAGTGACGTAAAAACTACCCCCACTAAATCTTGTACTTGCCCTGTGATTGGTGGGAGAATGGAAACTGCTCCCTTTATAACACCATTTATATCTTTAGCCTTTTCTAATCCATCACTTAAATTTATAGGAATACTTAAGGGAACACCTACTCCGGGTGGGACTGATGATGGGATAGGGGATAATTTTATTAACGCAATTGTTAAATCTACGGATGTTGTGATAGTATTTAATGTAGAACCTAAAACATTTAAGGTATTTAGAGGTAACATTAATGTATTTAATCCTGTTTTTATTTGATTACTTTTAGCAATAGCTTTATTTAGAGCTTCTTCAACCCCGTCTAGGGTTTCGTTTGATTGTTGCTTTAAACTTTCAGGTATTTCCCTCATGTTAGGAAGAATGGACATTATGTAAGACTTATCTAAATTAACATTCCCAGATAAAACATCCTTAACATCAAACGGTAGTTGTACTGGTATATTAGATTCAATCTCAGTAGAAGTTTTACCAATTAAATTTTGTTTAGCATCTTCTACAGAATCATTTAATTTGTTTGATTTCTTAGCTACACCAACAGCTTGCGATAATATGATTTTAGAAAATGCCATTATTTAGTTTTTGTTACTTTTGATTTATAATTTTCTATATTATTTATCATCTTTTTTGCAGCTTCAGTTACTTGAACTGCTGGTACTCCTATTGTTGGGTTTACAACATTTGGAACCCCCGAACCTATTGGAGTTTGTAATGCTGTTCCTAAGGTTACCATTTGGGTTAATAAAGTCCTAAAATCATTTAAAAATGTTTTACCTAATATTACATTTTCATCTGCGTTTTTATCACCTAAATATATTTCTTTTGAGTTTATTGAAGTAGTTGGTGAATCTATATTAATACTTTCAATAGAATTTAAACCTATAGATTTGGCAGAACTCATTAGAATTGAGTCTGATTTTGAATTAAATAAGAGTCTGTTTGAATTTATAATTACCTGTTCACTAGTGTATTTAGAAGGAGATATTGGGGCTGTTTGATATGATTTATAATTTTTACTAACAACTTCAATTGGGATTGCTTGGGTAGAAGTTAAATATAAACTTGACTTATCTTTATTTATATCCTCAACTTGAGGTATCCATGGGTCTTTACCATCTTCATGTTGACCATTTCGTATAATAGTTATAGGGTCTCCATTTTCTCCTGTTGCTGACCAGTTTGTTTCTCCTTTAACTGTAGAACCAAATCTAATACTTTGACCCCATCTACCTTCATGTATAACATCGCCCTCATAAGGTTGAATGTTTTTTACATTTAATCTTTCTTGGAATGTGTCACCTAAAGTAATTTCAGTACTCCCGTCTTCTACTTTTCTTATAGCCCCACCTTCAACTTGCTCATAATCTTGAGGTTGATTAGGGTCCATTTTTGAAGGGTCTGGGAGTGCATTGTGGTGGACACTATTCCAAATATTTATAGGTTGAAAATAGTAGTAACTAGTTTGTGTTGAATAGTTTTGTGAAGTTGTATTTGGGAGAGTAATAATAAAAACTATCTCATTTTCTAGTGGGTATGTTTTACTATTTGGGAATAATGGTTTAGCTATGTTACCAGATTCTATAACATCGGAATTATTAGCTCCGTTTATATCTTGGAAGAAAATTGAACCAATAGAAGACCACTCCCCATATTGTTTAAATATAGAAGGATTTTCTTTTTCATTTAAAATACAGTACTTCACCCTACCAGATACTATTGTTGGAGTTGGGGTGTTGGAAGATTGTTGGGTGTTTTTAGAAACTCCCGTTATTCTTTTAGCCATTTAATTTTTTAGTATTTTCTATTTTGTCTAATTCAGCTAACAATTGTGCCTTTTCATCCTCAGAAATACCACTACCACCCTCTTCAGATTGTTTAGAGAATGCCCTTTGGATAATGGTAGCCATTTTTATTAGCTGTTCATCGTTTTTAATTCCTAAATCCATATATTCCTTAATAAGGGGTACTATTAAGGTTGCATCTCCTATTTCTTGAACTAATGGTTTTAGTTCTGAGATAAGAGACATTACTTGTGTTTCTTTTTTCTTTTGATTATTGTAAATTTCTTCCAATATATCAGCAAATTTTTTATCACCGAATACTACATTATCTAACTGTCCCATGGTTTTTATTATAAATATGTCGAGAGGGGAACCTTTGTATGGGGGAAGTATCCATGTTCCAAATAGAACATATATTTATCTTGAAAGATTTTATATAATGAATTAGCTATTTTGGTAATTTTGGGAGTTTTTGCATCAACCATTTCACGAATATAAATGTAAAGTGCCTTTTTATTAAATACATCGATTGAATCTCTCTTCCTAAATAGTTCTAATATTGAATCTGCAATTTTGGAATCGTATTCTTTAGGGAATAAATAAAATATATTTTCGGTACAATATTCAACATATTCATCTATAAAAAAAGATAATCTATCTTTAGTCTTATACCCTTTAAAACTCAATTCATCATTATCTAAATCACCCCCATCTCCCTCTATAATGCTTTTTACTTCAGAACTCATCCTTTTAGATATCTGGAATTCTGAGTTTTGGTTAGCATAACTATTTAAATCTTGAATAGGTACCCTTTTTAACTTATTTGAATAATTCTTTTGATTATATGCGATTAACCACCTTTTTACTGCTGTTCCAAAATATGAATAAGCCTTCGCCCCCCTGCTAGGGTCAAATAAGTGAATTTTTGATAAAAGAAATACCATCAATTCATGTTGTAGGTCCTCTAAAACTTCCACTTCAGTGTGGTAGAATTTGAAGGTGTGTATAATATTTTGAGTTAACTTATAAAATGGCCAATGGATATGCTCACCATATAATCTGCTACGTTCTACGCTATCATCCGTGGAGTTATACGCGACAATGGCGTCTTCAGCGTCTTGGGTAAAATAACGTTTTTTTTGTTTTTTTGCCTTATGTTTTTTTATAATGTGGTCCATAAAGTATTTATAATTTTTTTAATTTAAATTCATTAAGGATATCTTGGATTTGTTTCAATTGTTTAAAGAAAAACCCTACTTCATCATCACTTTCAAAAGAACCCAAATGGTCAAGTTTTTTAACCTTAGCATCCGCAGCATCAATTGTCTTAGAGATTTTATCTAGATATATTAAATACCCAACAACAATGTCCTCGGCTCTTTCGTTTTTACGTAATAAGTTAAAAGTCGTATATCCTAGGATTACGACTAAAACACTTAGTGTGGAAATTAATATTGTAGTTATCATAAATTATTTAAGAGATTTTTTAACCCCTCACTCTTAATAGAACCTAAGGCTTTACTTTTTGTGGGAGTTGATTTTTTATTATCCCCCAATATACCATTTCCCTTAACCCCCTCCAAACTATCCCCACCACCATTAAATTTAGGTAACCATTGAACTTCCCATTCAATTCTGGAAGCCATTAAATCTGCTTGGTGTAGTATAAATGGGAGTGATGTTCTAGGTTTCTGTTCAACACCCCACCCCATAAGGTATTTTTTATTAGCATCATCATATAAACCATCATGAGTTTGGATAGCTACCATTTCATTAAATGTATATGGTATTCCGTTTGATTGCAATAGAAATAATCCACGATCTGGGACTGATGCAAATGCTAATTTATTATTAAATTTATAATCTTCACCTAACTTTTCCCTTCTCCATTTATCGTCCTGGGTTATGTATGATTCATGGTTTTCATCCCCCATTTTACCTAGATCATGATTTATTGCAGAAAATACTAATTCTTCGGTAGTAAAAGTAGTCATATCACATCCAAAACCTTCCCACAACCCAGACATTGATAATGCCCCTCTAACAACACGATTTACATGATCAACATAACCACCCGGAAAGGCAGAATGATATTCTTTTTTATGGGCGGCAGGCATAAGCATAATGCGCTCCTCATATTTATTGTAAAACTCAATTAACTTCTCCTTACGAGGGGAAGTAATGTGAGAATTGATATTATCCATAAATTCTACCCAATTTGATTGGATTTTTTCTGCTTTTAATTTCATAACTTATTATTTTTTATTGGTTTACCCTCTTCTTAAAGCATTATTCTCTCTATCTATCATAGATTTTAATTCAACTACCAATTCATCTAGTTCATTGATTACCGATGTAAATTCTTTCTTGGAGGAATCCCTACTTAATAAAAATTTAAGTGTTTTAATTTTCCCATCTATTTGGGTAAATCTTCTTTCTACTAGGTCTGCATTTTTCATATTTACTTTATTATATTGTTTATTGTATTGTTATTATTTCCCATCCCTTATATATCTTGTTATCTTCTGTCTCTCTATTTTCTTATCTCTCTCAATTCCTTTTCCCTTTTTTACCCGGTATTATGAAGTTACGACAAATAAATCTAGTAGCCAAGTTATTCTTTAATTTCTTCTATCTTATCTAGAATGGATTTAAGTAAAATACATTTTTCGTATTCTTCTTGTTGTTCGAAAAAGTGAATACTTAATTTTAAGGCTACATCTAAATACTCATCTGTGTATTTTTCTAGCGATTTTACGTGTAATTTAGCGTTAATATCAATGTGCTTTATATAACCCCATGCCCTATTGTATATTACAAATTCACCCGCTTCTTTAACGTCGTCTAAATCCAATTCCTCATTTGCTTTTTCAAAGAATTGAATCACCTTTTTATTGAAATTGTTATGGTTTAATATTAATTTCTTAAACATACCAACCCAATATGTAGGAGTTTCCTTAAAGTCAATATAAGTTGTTGAATCGTTACTCCCATCAAGATTATCTCCTTCCGAGAAAAGTTCAAATATGTTATCTATGTCTACCATTAGGTTTTATAATAATTTGTGTATAAATATATTAAATATCCCCCCAACCTCCAACTTATATGAATAAAAAAACCCCAATCTTTCGATTGAGGTTAAATATAGGTTGGGAATTTATATAGTCTTATTCCTCCTCGACATCATATTTGAGTTGTTTTAATTTTTCCATTAGGAATTTAAATTCTTCCTCAACATCTATTTTTTCGGGGTTATCTGGGTGGAAAGGCCATATATATTCTAATTGTGTTGTTAGGTTAATCATTTCATTTATAATTTCTACTTTACTATCATCCATATTCGGTGGTTTTTGGGGTTAATTAATATTTAAATCTTTACTTGCGACTTGGGTACTTGCTAAGATTGTGGATTTTCTATTTTCCTTCATATCTAATAAAGCAAGATATAACAATTCAGCTCCTAAATTCTTCTTCTCAGCCATACTCACCAAATGGGCAAGATCAGGGGTTATTTTTATTTCTACTTTCATATATTTTTATTTGTTTTTTGATTCTTGTTCAGATATTATAATTGCATTTAATGTCAGTGCTAACATCATTAACATTCCTCCAGAAAATCTAACCCCTTGAGGCCAATGACTTGGGTTGATATCCCACATAATGTAAGATGCTATTAAATGAACTATTGCTAGTGATGCTACTGCTATTACTATATAACTTATTTTCTTATTCATAATTATTTATTTGTTTTTCTTAATTTATAAAGTATTCTATTTAATCTATTAGGGCCACATGCTAAACCTCTCCCACCAATAATTTTTAATATTTTGGTTTTAGGTTCAAATAATCCAATCTCCCCAATCACCCTAACCAATTCATTATCATTTATTTTTTCCTTGTGGGGTATATATGAATATTCTGGAATATTACGCGTCATTTCGTTGAAGTATGCGTTGATATCACTTTTATCCCACCCTATGCGTGTTATGTTATTTAGGAAGTGTTTAATCGTTATTGCGGTAATACTAATTTTATTCCCACCTAAAATTTCCTTAACCTTTAATGAAGTTTCTAATATCTTACCTTCATATCTCTTCCCTTTAGTATCGGGAGAGAAAATATATAAGTTAGGATTATCTAAAACCCCATCAATATCATTTTTAATAGCTCTCATATAAGCATTTGAAACATATAGTATAAACTTATCATTAGGGTTGGAAGAAATAAGATCTCTAATAGGGGCACCAAAATGGAAATCCCAATATTCCGTAGGGGTTGT
>TARA_B110000879_G_scaffold63168_1_pt1 | contig 15383 bp, 11 predicted proteins | sample TARA_B110000879 | Tara Oceans TARA_B110000879 (sample SAMEA4398094) | marine metagenome | biome: Polar Biome; feature: [SRF] surface water layer (ENVO:00010504); material: water (ENVO:00002006), including particulate matter (ENVO:01000060) such as... | depth 5 m
GTGTTTGGCTCATAGTTATTTTCCATTAAAGCTCGGTGTGAATAAACACGAATAATTGGAGAAGGGTGAATCAATAATTTATTCAATTCGTGGGCGTTAGCGACTTTTTTAAGTTTACTGTACTCATGGTAAATTTCACTTGAAGCAACCACAGTAATTTTATCTTCTGCTATATATGGCGATTTGGACAAAGTACTTACAATTCGATGCACGTGCTTTTCATGGTAAACAGAATCACTTTTGTTCTTCAATTCCCATTTCGTCAAAAGCTCAACATCCTCGTCATCAATAACTCCATCTTGAGCATTGATCGAATACGTCTTAATAGCTAAGGCAACGATAATCGAAAATAAAGTTAACAAGCGTAATTTCATGTTTTTCTAATCAACGGTTTTAGTATTCGTCTCAATTTTAGCTCTTCCCCCATTCTAAAACTGTGAATCCGTCGTTTTTGAAGGTTGGAATCTCCTGTGGGAGCAATCCAATCTTGTTGAAGTCGTTTCCAGAGTCTGCCCAAAGCATGTAAAAATGCGCTGTTTGGGATGGTTCAGGGCTTATGTTTAAGGTCGTAAATTCATCGCATGCTCCATTAAACAGGAAGTAAATATACAAATTTGTTACGTCTTTCATGTTTGGAAACCAATATGTTATAAAATTAGCTCTCTCTGTTGAGGTAAACCCAAACTTCGTTAACGCGCCCTCAAGATATGAAATCAACTCATTTTGTGGAATAATAACTCCTTGATTTCTATCTAGTTTCGTAGTATTGAATTGATCTTCACCTTCCCAAAAAAGATAATTGAAAGTCTCACCATTGTGCTTAATTGTTCCTTCAGGAGTAGCCTTCACATTCCATCCATCATTACAACTTGGATAGGTAAAAAACATTTCACCAACTGGGTATACTTTAACTTCAAAAGTATAGTCTTCTAAATTGACTCTAGATTCAACACCATCTATGCTATATTGGACATCTATTGATTGAGTATTATCTGAGACATTTTTTATTTTAAATTTATAAATAGCTTCTGAGCACGAAAGGCCGACTTTTTTCTCTGAAGAGTCCAATCGAAATTGAGGTGCCATTCTTCTTAATTCAATTCCACCAAATGAATTTAGACCTAGTAATGTTGGGAATAGTAAGGTGAACTTCAGAGTCATGTTTTTAAGGTGAACTTCTGTAAAATGAAGATGCCAAATAGTTCACGATTCCATAAAACTAATATTGAAATTACCTTCTAAACATTGAGCAGAGAATATGGAGTCTAGAATTTTGTTGAACCACATATTTTAAGAGAATAATGCTGCCGTTGATAATTGGATTTATTAAATTCACGCAAATAACATTTGAAGTATGAAATTCGATATCAAGGCATTTTTTATCAGAAACTGGCAGCATTTTGCGGCAATTGCATTTTTTATTCTAGTGGCTGTAGCTTTCTACCAACCACAGATGAATGGAATGAAATTAAAGCAACATGATATCGAGCAATGGCAAGGTATGGCTCATGAGGCAAGAGCTTATCGTGCTGATACTGGTGAAGAAGTACTTTGGACCAATTCCATGTTTGGAGGGATGCCCGCCGCTCAAATTTCGGTGAATTACCCCGGGAATGTTTTTCTTGAAATAAGAACTTGGTATACGAAGTCTTTTCCTGGAGCAAGAGGACACTTATTGCTCCACATGCTAGGCTTTTATATTTTCGCTATATTCCTTCGGATTAAACCTCTTCTAGGCGTTGTTGGGGCAGTGGCGTTGGCTTTTTCAACCTATGAAATCTTAATACTACAGGCAGGCCATACCACTAAATCGGTAGCTTTTGCATTCATGGCACCTGCTTTAGGAGCCTTTATTTATGCCTTTCGAACCCATCGAGTCTGGGGAATACTCTGGACCATAATTTTTATGGGTTTTGGATTTTCGGCCAACCACTTCCAAATAACATACTATTTACTCTTCCTTTTATTTGCTATTGGTGTTTCATTTATGATCGCAGCTTACAAGAAAAAGGAATTGAAACCCTTTTTCATAACCTCAGGGGGGCTAGTGGTCGCAATTGCGATGGCAGCAGTAATCAACCTTGGAAATATTCTTCTTACTTCAGATTATGCGTCTCATACAATTAGGGGAGCGAATGATGTAAAAGTTAAGGCGAATGGTGAGCCTGCTGCTTCAACGCAGTCTTTAGGACTTGATAGAGATTATATTACTTACTGGTCTTATGGACTGGGAGAGTCATTTAATATGATGTCTCCAAGTGTTATGGGAGGAGGAAGCTTCCCTATATTAAATAGCCAATTTGAAGAAACTGTAACCAATTCTGAATTTACGGAGCCTGATAAAAGAGCGCTAATGGAGATGCGACCTTATTGGGGGGAACAACCAGGTACAGGAGGACCAACATATTTAGGGATTGTTGTTGTGTTACTCGCATTTTTAGGACTTGTTTTTATAAAAAGTGGAATAAAATGGCCATTACTAGTTATTACTGTATTAGCCGTCTTTCTTTCTTGGGGAAAGAACTTTATGGGCTTAACGGATTTTTTCATTGACTATATTCCTGGATACGACAAGTTCAGAACTGTAACCATGATTTTGGTGCTGGTACAGTTATGTGTTGTTGTCTTAGGTGTGTTTTTCCTTTCGGAATTGATTAAGAATCGAGTGGAATTTATAGCAAAGAAAAATAAAGTTGCGATCGCATTAGGCGGGTTCTTTGTATTTATAATTATTGTAAAGTTTGTTGGGATAGGAGATTATGCTTCCCGAGCCGAGCAGGAATATGTGGCTGAGTCAGAAGTTGCTATTAAGGAAAATGTACTCCGAGCTAACCCTGAGGTTATGAGGCAGAATTATAATATTGACATTAATAACTCTCGTGAAGTGGACGGGTTTGTTGCTGCACAATTGAAGCCTTATTCGAACATAAAAACAATTCGTGCTGAAATATTTCATTCGAGTATGAATAGATCGTTAATCTTTATTTTCTTAATGAGTGGATTGGTATTGGCATTCTTATTCACTTCGATTCCGGCTATAGCAATGAGTCTGGGTGTGCTGGTGTTAGTAATGGTTGATTTAGTGCCAATAGCAAACGACTATATCGGAGATGAAGATAAGTATTGGGATGATGCTGAATTGATGACGTACCCTGTGACTGCGAACGATGGAGATCGAATGATAATGGAAGCTGAATTAGCAGCGAATCCGAAACTAAAAGGTATCATAGATGAGGCCGCTAAAAAAGGTGCACAAGAAGCTGAAAGTTTAGATTTTACGGGGTTAGTGGCAATAAGAAATGTAGTTAACGCAAATAAGTTCTATGCATTAAATATGGCTACGAATTATCGAGTCTTTGAATCTTACGGAGGGTTCCAAAGCAGTAGAGCTTCTTATTTTCATAAATCAATAGGAGGTTATCATGGTGCGAAATTGAGAAATTTCCAAAATGTAATTGACTTTCATTTAGGTCTTGGACATCAAAAAATATATGACATTTTAAATGTCAAATATTTTATCCAGCGAAATGAGGATGAAAAGACTCAGGCAGTTACTCACAGTGCGTCTGCAAGTGCAAGTGCCATGGGTAACGCTTGGTTTGTCAAGAGTATTGAATCACATGCAACTCCAGAAGCTGAACTTCGTGCACTTGGAATAAATATTGAGGTTAATAATACTTCTACTGGTCAGTTGTTAATTAATGGGAAACCTAAAGATCGCTCAATGATATATGGTGCTGAAAAGGTTCAGTATTTATTTGCAGGTCAAGACACAATCAATTTACCACTTAATCAAAACCCGCATAGGAGTCTGTTTGGCGGTGGATTTAAAGAAGGAGTAGAAGCTGCCACTGTTTTGGATGTGAAAGGAGGAATAAATTTAGTGCCGATGTTCACGGTGCAGAATGATACAGCAAATTCATTCAATCAATTACTATCGTTTAAGGTAGTCAATGAATTTAAACCAAAAGAGGAAGCTGTAATGCTTGAGTCTATAGCTGAAAAATTGGGAGGAAAGGAGTTTTCTGGAAAAGGAAAGATTGAAATGAAATCGTATGATCCAAAGAAGATTACATATTCGGTTAGTGTCGAAGATCAGCAGTTTGCTGTATTCTCAGAGATCTATTATCCAGATGGATGGACAGCATTTGTTGACGGTAAAGAAGTTCCAATTCATAAGACTAATTATCTCTTGAGAGGACTTGAAATTCCGAAAGGTGCACATGAGGTTCGTTTCGAATTCAATCAACCAAAGTATCATACTTCAAATAATTTGTCTCTGGTTCTATCAATATTATTGGTTATCTCTGTTTTTGGATACGCTTTTATTTATTACCGAAAAAAGAATAAAACTGAAGTAGAAACGACAACTGCAGATTAGTCTCAACTTAATTTAAAGTAAAAAGAGGCATATCTAATATGCCTCTTTTTTGTTTGTATAAGATTGTTTCCAAACTGATATTGGCTCAATGTTTTGAATAATTTATTAAGGTTTGTAATAGACTGAAATTAGTTGACTATTGCTTTATTCTAAAGACTTTATTTATTATCTGATTGACATCATTAGAAAGGCGCAGGAAATATGCGAGTGTAAAGTAAATGATTGTCAATAGACCACCTGAAATGAGAATCCCTAGTAATGGGTCATTAATGTTCGGCATAAAGAATTCAAAGCATCCAAATAATCCTAAAATGATGAAGGCATTAATAAGCATCTTAATCGAAAAAGGAAAGAGTCCCATTTTTCGATAGAGGAAAATAAAGCGAATTGTATTTACAATTAGCAATGCAAGAAAAGACGAGAATGCAGCACCGTTAATCCCCCAAATTGGAATGAAGATAAGATTAAGACCAATTACCAAAACAATTAGAATTCCAGTGAAATAACTGTTGTATTTGTAATATTTCGATACGTTTATTATTTCTGCGTTCACTCCTGTAGCCATATCAATAAGCTGGGCAAGGCCAATGAATAATATTACATATAAACCTCTCGAATATTCAGGACGCATGAATTCAAACACATGATTGACGGTAAACCAAATTCCTAAGAAGAGGTATCCGGCTATTAACAGTTGATTTAAGCAGCTTTTTTTATAAATTTCAGCAACATTAGTCATGTCGTTGTCTTTAAAAGAGTCAGAGAGAATTGATGCCGCAATTCGTTTCAATCCGCGTGATGGAATACTGATAAAAAGTCCAAAGAAGAAGGCAACAGAATAAATTCCATTTTCACTTAATCCAAGCATATTACTAATCATTACACGGTCAACCTCAAGAATTACCGCAGCTCCAAGCCCACCAATAACTCCAAAGCTTCCTATGGACACAATCTCTTTCCAGTTGTAGCCAGCACTTTTACGGAAGCTATTCACATTAAGACTCACTTTTTGCGTTAGTAAGTATATGGTAGCGATAACTCCAGGAAGTGAAATGGCGATAATGTAGAGGATGAGTACAAGACTAAAGTCCCCCTTAAACCCCCAAGTAATTATTAGAAGGCCTATAAAAATGATGAGCTTCGTAAGAAACCCTTCAAGCATGATTCCGAGAACAGTTTTGTAAAGCATTCTAAGATAACTATCAATATTTTTGAATAGAACTCTAAATGCGAAAATCGTGGTAAATGCAATAAAGAAAAGGCTATAATTTCGTGCTGCATTATCCTTTGAGATCAGAATATCATTTAGCGAAAGAAAGGCTATTATTCCAATCGAGATACCTATTAAACTTCCATAAAACGATAGGGAAAAGAATCCATTGTCACCCTTTTCTCGATTTCTAAATTGAGGAAATAGCTTTATGGTAATTAAAGGAATTCCTAAACATCCAATTGTCGAAAAAATGAGTGTGAGGGAATTCAGAAAACCAATGAGCCCAACTTCTTCTGTTGTAAATAGTGCTGGCAGTAAAATTGCAGAGTTGAGAAAACCAATCCCAACACCTAAATAGGTAAAGATGGTAGACTGAATAGACTGTTTCTTTACGATTCCCATTTTATTATTTTCTTGCTACTTCTGATTACTATTCAGAATGTAATGCGTTTAAAAGTAACGATTCCAAAAAGTATTTATTGATTTACACTTGCAATTTTCCAGTTTGAGGAATGTTATTGATTAGAATCGATTAATAAAGCGAGCTGATAGTCATGTTCACTAAATACTCCAAAAGAGGATTCTTTATCGATCATCATATGTCCAACCATTCCATTAATAATTTTTTTCTTGGCATCGAATGCTTTTCTGCGAACGACTGTAATCCCTCCGGAGTGTCTATAAAGAGCATCACGTTCCAGTTTCGTGAATTGGTCTCGTTCTAGAATAGGATGAAGGCCATCTCCCTTATGAACATAGAATACGGAGCTATCAGATAGTACACTCAGTAAAGAGTCTGATCCAAAAAGGAACAATGTATGAATAGCATCGTCAATTTTATGAGACTTAAGAAATGGATACTCTATTGCGATTACACAAATATTTGTGAATTCAATTTTTTGAACCCAATCCAATTCAATGATTTCTTGAATAGTACCATCAAGACTTTGACTAATTCTCGCTTTGTCTTCACCACGTAAATGAAAGTGAACCCGATCATTATTACGCAAGTTTACATCGAGGGCATCGTAAACGTTTTGATCTGGTGATGTTATAATTATTTCTGTGTGGTTTACAGTTTCTAATGCTTGACCTACTTTTTGACTAATAAAATTACGATTTCCAATTTTTCTGTATGCAAGGTCTTTTTCACCACCACGAACTGGAATTACAATTAATGATTTCGTAGAAATTCCACTTTCTGCTATGTAGTCCGAGTTTATTTGAGCTCTTGTATCAAGAATTCGATTTTCATTAGATGTTAAGTTCGCGCCATGTTGACGGTAGTAAAATAAAGGTTTACTAACATTAGAGATTTTGAATTTAAGTGTGAATTTCACCCAAAGTTCGTATCCATCTTGGCACGTGTAGTTTTCATTGTAACCACCAACTTGTTTTAAGAAATTAGCACGAATCATTGTACAAGCTCCATGTGCGGCCTGATCAAACAATTGAACTTCATTGTCAAAATCATGTCTAATTTCCTCAGAGATTATAAAATCATCCTTATTTACTAAATAGTAATTGGGGAACACTAATCCTAGTTCAGGATCACTTTCTAACTTCTGAGAAAGGATTTCAATTGCATTCTCTTCCAAGTAGTCATCTGCGTCAAGGCGCATAATGTACTTTCCATTTGAGGCTTTTAAAGCAACATTATTTGTAGCGTTTAAGCCCTTGTTTTGTTGGTAAATGATACTGACCTTCTTGTTGCTGCGGTAACTTTCTATAATTTCTTTCGAATTGTCTACAGATCCATCATCAATTATAATTAGTTCGAAATCAGTCGTTGATTGGTTTAATACAGAATCGACAGCTTTGCTAAGGTATTGACCGTAATTGTAGTTTGTTATGTAAACCGTTATAAGCATGTAGTTTATTATTGTCGTAATTTAAGTTGCTTGGCAGGAACACCTCCAACGATTACATTTTTATCTATACTAGTATTGACAACAGCATTACTTCCCGCAATAGAACCTTGTTTCATCGTTACGCCAGGAAACACAACAACATGAGCTCCACACCAAGTATCATCTTCAAGAATAATTGGAGCGTGAGAATAGCCTTGATTTTGTACCATTATTTCTTTTTCATGATTGTGCATACTTGTTTGAAGGTAAACGAATCCAGAAATTAGAACGTTTTTACCGAGTGTAATGGAATCGCCACCATTTAATACCGAATAAAGGCCAATTTTGGAGCCTTCTCCGATAGTTAATTCAGATTTATTAGCAGCCAATAACCGCACTCCACGATCAATTCTATTATTGCCTTTTAAATTAATTGTTGCATCACCATGAACTCTTAATTCAACACTTCTTCTAAGATATACATCGTCCTGAATAATTATTTTCCCCTTGTCAGTAATTGAAATATCCGGCCATGAATCACATTTAAACCGTTTACCAATTTGTAGTTTTTTCGAAGCGAATAGCAGTTTAAACCAAAATCCTTTCCAAGTTGGTTTTCTGTTTTTCAAATACAATTTTAATCCAAGTATCAAATGAAATGTTTTATTGTAAATATGACCAATTCAATTTCTCAAAAGCCTTTACGTCAGTTGTAAGGATCTTTCCAATAACTTTTTTATAATCGCGTGCGTCTATTCCGTGATTGGGTCTCAAATATACTAAATTATCAGGACTTAAAACCGTTCCTTTTGGTAGATCAAATGCAGGATAAACGGCTCTTCTGAAGGTGATCGGATGCTCTCCTTCAACTGATTGTTTTTCTTTGATTGCTAAACCTTTTAATTGACGAATTTCAGTGATTTTTTTATTCAATTCCAAAACTTCATCGCGCGTTAAAGAAACTTTGTGATCACGAAATTCTTTTCCTTCTCGTGAATCTGTGAAGTGGAATTCAAGAATTTCAGCACCCATTGCCACAGCTATTTCCAAGGCATAACTTCCTTCGGTATGATCTGAATAGCCAACAGGAAGCCCCGTTTCTTTCTTAATTGAATTCATCACAGACAAATGAGCATACTCAGCTGGTATTGGATACATTGCTGTGCATTGGAGAATGGAAAGAAATTCTGGATCTTTATATTTTGGATCACACGATTGGATAAATTTAACTGCATCGAGAACTTCTTCTAAACTACTTAGTCCAGTAGAAAGAATAATTGGTTTTCCAATTGCAGCTGTCGCTTCTAGTACCGGATAGGCTGTCATATCACCTGAACCTATCTTGTAAATGTCCATAAACGGATCGATCCATTCAAAATAGTCAGGGTTCCAAACTGAGGCCATAAAACCTACATTAGCAGCTTTACACATCTCTGCCAATTCAATGTAGTAGGAATGATCCAATTCAAATTTTTTGAAATGTTCGTTGCGAATTGGGTTTTCTACAGGGCTAACAAGGCTGTCTCCAGAATAAAGTTGAAATTTAATGAAGTCAACATTGGACTCAATTGCGAGTTGGGTTAATTTCTTTGCGTATTCGAAATCTCCTTCATGGTTCCCACCAATTTCTGCAATCATTAATGGACCGTTTTTACCTTTCCAATTGCTCATATGCTATTTTAATATCTTCTAATGAATAATTTTCATACGAAACTCCTAATATTTCGATGAGTTGATCAATACGCTTAAAGTCTTCGGAAGTATCTAGTGCAAGCTGAATCCCTTGTAATTCTGTTACTTTATTATTGTAAAAGTATTCAGATAATCCCCAATTGTTTTGGTAGAGAGCAAGGGTTACGTGTTCTTCATATTCTGGATTTCCAACAAGTTTAGCGTAACAGTTTGCATAAAAATCTGTTCGAACTATTTCGATACTCATACCTTTTGGATATGTTCTATCCTTGACGTTCGTCAGAAAATCTGTAGTTCCTTTTTGAGCAACAGTATACATTTTTCGAAGGCAGTCTAGATCAATGAAAATATTATCCCCATTCGTTCTAATAGCGTAGTCCCATTTCATAAGCCTACTGGCTTCTAAAAACCGTTCAGCAACGTTATCGAGGCTTCCACGGAATACATTCCACCCTTTCTTTTTTGCAAACTCAATAATTGGATCATCGGTAGGTTGATCTGAAGTAGCGATAGTAATTTGTTCCGGAGTAAGAACTTGAAGAAGTCGATTGTACGTGTGTTCAATTGCAGGAATGCCATGTAGCTCTTTCAATACTTTTCCGTACAACCTTGTGGAGTTATACCGCGCTATGATGACGGCTCCAACTTTCATTCTTTGCGTTCACTGATTACTTTAGCAGGTATTCCACCTACTATTTGATTGGAAGCGACGTCATCTTTAACTATTGCGCCAGCAGCAATTACTGCTCCATTACCAATTGTCACTCCTTTTAATATTTTAGCTCCTGTTCCAATCCAAACATCGTTACCGATTTTAATTGGAGATGATTCATTTCCCTGTTGATTAATGAGTTCTCCCTTTTTTATAAGGTGGTCACTGTCAACAATATATGCGAAAGGAGCTATTAAGCAATTGTCTCCAATTTCAATTCCAGCCGAAGCAAAAAGATGAGAATGATAACCGAAGGTTGTATTTTTACCTATGCTGACTTTGGCTGTTTCATTGCAAGCACAAATTCTTGCACCAGCCTTAATCATGGCATTGTCATGAATGGATACATTTTTTGGAAATCGAAAAATGTCAACTCCTTTGTCAAAAAGTACGCCATGACCACAGAATCCTAGACGTGAAGACTGTCGGAATCTACGCCACTTATGCAACCAAGTAACTTTAGTATGTTTTCTAACTTGTGATTTCGTCATAGGATATTTTGTCAAATGCGTCAATGAAAGAACCTTCTGTTAAATTATAAATTTTTGTCCCTTCCAGCTCAGCATATTCTTTTAAAAACCAGTAAGATTTAAAAGAATAGTAGAATTTATGAAGGATTTCGTGTAGCGGTTTGTGCTTCAGTGAATTTTCTTGAAAAACAGGCTTTGCACTATCCGAAAGAAGAGTACTATTTAATGATTTAAGTTGGTCTGCATAGAAATGCTTTTGTGCCATCATAGGAACATTATCTTGTGTAACGAACAGTTCTGGTAGCCAAGAGTGATCTGCCCCTGCTATATAGCAATTTTTGTATTTTAAGTTGATTCCTATTAAAATGGATGGAATTAAAACATTGTGTGGTCTAGGGCAAGCCTTGAATTTCTTTAGGTGACCGCTAAAGAAGGATGGATTATCATCCAAAGGAGTCAAATTGAAAAAATTAAGTTTGATGTTTTTATTTTGTGCCATAAAGTCTATCCACCCTTTCGATTTTGAAGCAACGATTGGAACAAATAAATTGAATTCCCAATCAACTTTTTCCACTAAAATTATAAAGATTCTTTTTCTATCATTATCCCAGCCTTCGTTTTCATCAGTACCCCAATACTGCTGAGAAACAATGACGTGGTAAAGTGGCTTTAGTTCTAAAAACTCCTTTGTCGCTACAAAGTAATTAACACCAAGAACGTCTCTATTCTTGATTATAGAGCGAATATTATCCATGTCCTTTGACAGAGACGGACCGTTTCCTAAGATAATGAGATCATCAGATTTTCTTTTTGCAATTATAGTTGGTTTTTTCGATGTCAACCAAATTTTCAAAAGACCTTCGAACTTTATTTTAAACGATTCATATCCCATAATTCATTTGATAATAGTAGATCTATTGAATTTTCTTTTTAATAAAAAAGCCGAGCAAAATGTACCAACGAACAAGAACAATGTACTTTGCTTTTGCTAATTGTCCTTTAATTAAAAACATCACAGCTAATATAAACGAAGCTCCAAGCTTGAATTTATATTCTATTAATTTAAGCAATCGTTTTCCTAAGCCCAAGTCTTTTAATCGAAGAGCTTCGCTTTGTCCAACAATCTTAGAAAGTTTTTTTATAAATGGATGCTCCAAACGATAATCGTCTATGAAATGTTCTACTTTCATTTTTGGGACGTATAACGTTTTTAACTCTGCTTTTTTCAACTTGTCAAAAACAAATTTTTCGTCGCTTCTAGTATGTAGATCAGTATTGAAGCCTCCATGTTCTACAAAGAATTCTGAGCGAAATGCCATGTTGCATCCAACCGGATACTTCTTTACAAAGGGCATGATTTCTTCTCCCATGTCCACTTTTGACACCAATCCTTCTAGGTAAGATGAAAGCCATTTAGGATCTTTACCTAAATTGTATCTTGGAATAACTTTTCCTCCAAAAGCTACATATTTATTATAGTTGCTGTCGGATGAAAAATTAATTAGTGTTTCAACGTATTCAGGAACAGCAAACCCATCATCATCAATAAAGCAAACAACTTGTCCAGTCGCAGTTGCAATTCCACAATTTCTGGCGTAAGATAAACCTGGGTTCGATTCTAAAGCATAAACTACGTTTAAGTCAGGGTTCTGATTTTGGAAGTCTTTACAGATTTCTTCAGTACTATCGCTAGAATTATTATTGACAAGAACAATTTCGAAATCTGAAGGTGAAGCAGTTTGTTGTTTCAAATGTTCTAGACATTCTGGCAAGTAGGCCTCACGATTATATGTGCAAATAACAACTGAAACTTTAACCATCATACGATTTTATAGTTTAGCTTTTACTTCCTCAATGGCTACTTTTAATCCGTCAGCGTTTTTTCCGCCTGCAGTTGCAAAGAAAGGTTGGCCTCCGCCACCTCCTTGAATGTGATTGGAAACTTCTCTGATAATCTTTCCTGCATCAAAAGCTTTGGAAGCGATAACACTATCAGAAGCGATAATACTTAAGGTACATTTCCCATCTTCTTTTCCACCGATAACGCCAACAAAGTCATCAACTTCTCCTTTTAATTGGAACAGAATATCTTTAATTGACCCACCATCTAAATCAACTATATCACTTAAAAAATTGACTCCATTATATGGTGCGATGTGTGTTTTTAAATGAACTTTCATTGATTTCGCCTTTTCCTTTTGGAATTGCTCGATCTCTTTGCTAAGCGCTGCATTTTTAATCAATAAATCATTCACTGCTTTTAAGATGTCTTTTGGACCCTTTAGCGTGTTGCTGATTATGTCGAGAGTACTTGCTTTATTAGAGTACAATTGCTCGGCTTTTTTTGATGTAATTGCTTCAATTCTTCGAACACCTGCGGCTACTGCAGTTTCAGTCGTAATAATGAATAGACCAATTTCACCTGTTGCTTGAACGTGTGTTCCTCCGCACAATTCTACTGAATCGCCGAATTTAATAACACGTACTGTATCACCGTATTTCTCTCCAAACAAAGCCATTGCACCCATTTCTTGAGCAACCTCCATCGGAGTATTTCTTTTTTCCTCAAGTTTAATATTGGCGTGAATATTAGCAGAAACAATCTCTTGTATCTTTTCCAGTTCTTCATCTGTCACTTTAGAGAAGTGAGAGAAGTCGAAGCGTAAATAATCCGAGTTAACCAACGAACCTTTTTGTTCAACATGCTCACCTAGAACCGTTCTAAGAGCATGATGTAATAAATGCGTAGCTGAGTGATTGTATGCCGATGCTAATCGTTTTTGCTTGCCAACTATACCATCAAATGTCGTTTGCAGATCGCTTGGTAATTCTTTCATTAAATGAATAATCAAACCATTCTCTTTCTTTGTGTCGAAAATTGAATACTTCTTTCCTTCATTCTCAAGATATCCTGTATCTCCAACTTGTCCACCGCCTTCAGGGTAGAAAGGAGTTAGGTTAAATACAACTTGATAGAATTCTTTTTTCTTTTGAGATACTTTTCTGTATTTCACGATCTTAACATGTGTCGAAAGTAGGTCGTATCCTACAAATTCTTCAACATTGTCTTCTCTTACTATAATCCAATCGTCTGTTTCAATTGCAGTTGCGGAACGAGATCGCGTTTTTTGTTTTTCTAGTTCTTCATCGAAGCCTTTCTCATCAATTTCAAGACCATTTTCTCTCGCAATTAAAGATGTCAAATCAACCGGGAATCCATAAGTATCCAATAATTCAAATACAATAAACCCTTCAATTATATTTTGATGAGCCAATTTGGTATTATTGATTACATGATCCATTCTCCTCAAGCCTTGCTCAAGTGTTCTAAAGAAACTGTTTTCCTCTTCTCTAATCACCTTTTGAATTAAGCCTTTTTGTTGCTTCAATTCTGTGAATGAATCTCCCATTAAGTCTACTAGAACTTCTGATAAATCAGATAAAAAGGATTCTTTTAAGTCCAATGTTTGGTATCCGTATCGAACAGCTCGACGCAAAATTCTACGGATTACATAACCGGCTCCAGTATTTGATGGCAATTGGCCGTCAGCAATAGAAAACGCAATTGCTCTTACGTGATCTGCGATTACTCGAAGTGCAACATCTGTTTCTTCGTCTTTTCCGTATTCTACAGCTGAAACCTTTTCCATATGCTGGATCAGCGTTTGAAACAAGTCAGAGTCATAATTTGATTGCTTTCCTTGAAGTGCCATAGCAAGACGCTCTAGTCCCATTCCAGTATCAACATGAGTTTCTGGAAGCGGCTCTAGTTCTCCGTTTGCTTTTCGGTTGTATTGCATGAAAACATTGTTCCATATCTCAATCACTTGAGGATGATCTTCGTTAACCAATAACTTACCGTCTAACTTAATACGATCTTCTTCTGATCTTAAATCAATATGGATTTCTGAACAAGGACCACAAGGACCGATGTTACCCATTTCCCAGAAATTATCTTTTTTATTCGCTAAAATGATTCTATCTTCAGTAATGTATTTTTTCCAAATATCAATGCTTTCTTGGTCCAATGGAACTCCGTCGGCTGTGTCGCCTTCAAATACGGTAACGTAAATTCGATCGACAGGAAGTTTGTAAACATTCGTCAATAAATCCCAAGCCCATTCGATTGCTTCCTCTTTGAAATAGTCACCAAATGACCAGTTTCCAAGCATTTCAAACATTGTGTGATGATAAGTGTCAACCCCAACTTCTTCCAAATCGTTATGCTTTCCTGAAACGCGTAAACATTTCTGTGAATTGGCAAGGCGTGGGTTTTTAGGAACGGCATTTCCAAGAAAATAATCCTTGAATTGATTCATTCCGGCGTTGATAAACATCAATGTCGGATCATTTTTAACTACCATTGGTGCACTAGGCACAATCTCGTGACCTTTTGATTCAAAATAATCAAAAAATACTTTTCGGATTTCAGCAACTGTCATTTCTTACCTGCTTGTATTATTATTTTAAATAGTTTAATTGAAAGACTAATTCAAGTCTTTGTTGTATTGCAATGCTGTTGGGTACGCAAAGTCTAACCCAGCTGCGTTAAATTTGCGTAAAATTTCCATGTTTACTTCAGTTTGTGCTTCAAGAATATCCTCTGGACTTATTATCCAATAGATGAACAATATTCCCATTGAGAAATCTCCCCAGCTATTAAAAGAAACCAAAACGTCACCTGTCAATTTTGGGTTTGCTGCAACAATGTCTTTTAAGAGATCCATCGCCATCGTCATTTTTTCTGGGTCGGTTTCATATGTCAAACCAAGGTTGACAACAACTTTACGAGTAGGTTCAAGTGTAACGTTTTCAACAGCATTGTCACTAAATTGCCCATTTGGAATAGTAATAAGTCTACCTTCTAAAGTTCTTAATCTAGTACTTCTTATTCCAATCTCTTCAACAAAACCATCCATACCATTCACTTTAATTCGCTCTTTCATTTTGAAAGGCTTATCAAGGAAAATCATCAACCCTCCAAAGATGTTCTTAACCGTGTCTTGCGCGGCCAAAGCAAGCGCTAGACCTCCAATTCCAAGTCCCGCAATCAATGCTCCCACAT
>TARA_B110000879_G_scaffold212188_1_pt1 | contig 15380 bp, 13 predicted proteins | sample TARA_B110000879 | Tara Oceans TARA_B110000879 (sample SAMEA4398094) | marine metagenome | biome: Polar Biome; feature: [SRF] surface water layer (ENVO:00010504); material: water (ENVO:00002006), including particulate matter (ENVO:01000060) such as... | depth 5 m
TTTACCAGTATTATTGATTTTTTCCCTCTATGATCTCCACACCATCGTCAATCCAACTGGACTCAGAGAAGAAAGCTTTGCAGAAGACCATCTCACTGGGCCGAGTTCCAATTGCAATCGCTCGTATAATTGATTGAGAAATTTGTCGAAACATCCCCCTCCCCCAATTTTCAGCACCGTCACCCGTATAAATTACGTGTGAAATCGTGCAAAGATAAGTGGTAATCTGCTACCGCGAAGTGTTGCCAAAATCTTCCACGCCCTTCTACGAAAGGGCTATAGGGTAAAGGACTACACATTACGAGTGGAGCGCTTTACCCCTGAGCTACAGCGACTTAGGTGAGTGACACCCTAGCCGGAACCGTTAATGAACCAACAGATTGTTGCAACGTCTTTTTTTAACAGACCACTCCATGAAGCAGTCGTGATTTTACAGTTGCTCTATTTTTTTTTCCTTATCTACGCCATTCCGAGTTGACGAACTTCACCCCGCATAAATAACCCTTTTTTACATTTATTGCAATTGAGACTCAATAGCATTAATGAAGCCTCATCAAGCGGACGAGGCTTCATCAACAAACAGGGGCTTTTGGCTTCGAGCTCACTCATTTTGCGAGTCCCGAGGGCGGGCGGCAGACTTGGGCGGATGCTCTGCGTCCGGGTTCTTTACATGTGGTGCTGAATCTTGGGGGCGAGGGTTTGGTGATTGCACCTTCGACTCGGCTGACTCTTCTCCCCCGCACCTTGGCTCTCTTTCGCACACCGGAGGATTGTCCGCTACTGACGGCGACTCGCTTCGCGACGAGTCAGACGCATGAGTTTCTTCTGCTGACTCTGACGCTGGAGTCAGTGGAGAAATCCTTTGGTCCGCTTGTCGGTGGCTTGCGGAAGAACCTCGGGATCCTGCGGCGATGGAGTGAGCGGGAAGCCCAATTCTACGATGATATCGTTTCCCCGCCAGTGCCGGAAGCTGGAAAGAGGGCTTGGTATCTCGCTAAGACCCTGGAGATGCTTTCGCTCCATCTTTTCCATCAACCGGAACCGGAGAAGGCGCTCTTTTGCTCGGTGGTGAAGGTGAATGCGCATCGGCATGTACGGGAGGCGCTTGGGCTGCTAGAAGCTCGACTGACCGAGCCACTGGACCTTCATGATCTCGCGGAAGATGTGGGCTGCGCACCGCATTATCTGAGTCGCCTGGTGAAAAAAGGAACCGGGAAGACGCTTCTGCTCCACCTGCGGGCGTTCCGGATCGAGAAGGCCGCCGAGCTGCTGGCGAGTAATCAATACAATGTCACCGAGGTGGCGATGGGGGTGGGTTATTCGTCACTCTCCCACTTTTCGAAAGCCTTCGCTCAGGAGAAGGAGATGACGCCTTCTGAGTTTCTAAAGAGGCAGAAATAAGAAGCAATCTACCGCCAAGGGTTGGCAATTGGGCGGCAGCGCCATTCCTCCTGATCACTCAAATTCACTTCGTGATGAAAACCAAGAAAGCACATTCAGCTACAAAAGACTGGATCACGAAGCTGGAGATCAGCGATCCTTCGTTCTGGGAGCACTTTTCGATTTTCTCGGACTGTCGACTCGTTCTTGAGACAGGTATTTCCTCGATCGAGACCACGATCGATCTTTCCTGCGCTCACTTGAGTGATGCCCACACGCTGTCCCTCCCCTCCTCCGGGCTTTCACTCGATATCCGCGAGTTCGATAATGTCTATGCCACCGGAGGAAACCGGGCGGGCGAAGATCATGACACTCTCAAGCTGATCTCTCGCAGCGGACATCTCCACGTAAGTATCTCACCGATCCAGAGGGACGAACTCGTGAGACTTGACCAATTCATCGGAGCCCATGCCGAGGAGATTATCCCCGAAGCCGTGTGGTGTGGGCAGGGAGAGAAACCGCACCTCCCGCCGGTCTGCCCCTGCTGTGCAGAAGCGGGTGAGATGCGAGTCCGTGATCTTGCAAAAAATCCCCTCACCATGATTCTTTCGCACAGCGCGACGGAGCGACTTCCGCTCGTCATTTCATCTCGCAGCTTCGGTGGGGCGCTTACGATTCATCACTCACCCGCCACCCTGCTCGCCTCTGGCGAATGGCTTGTGAGCGAATCCGCCCGCGATCGAATCCGATGGAATGTCCGCTACCTGCACGCCTTCCGCATGGAGACGCTCTATCTTGAGGGAGCCTCCCATCACGCCCTCATTTTAATAAACTCCCACGGACAGGAGATCGGCTCACTGGCCGCGCCCTCCCGCCAAGTCGCCGTGGCCTGGCGCTCGATTCTGGAGCGCTCTCACCAGCTTTACCAAATGCGCCAAACTTAATTCTGAGATGAAAAACGAAACAATCCCCGGCTTTTCGAAGATGCCTCGGAGCTACCCCTGTCTCTGCCGCCTCTTTCTCCCCCGCCCGATCCGGGACCGCCGGACTTACGAGAAGATCTCGCGCGTGGTGTCCATCTTCGCTGAGTTCAAAAATGAGATGTCGGTCGATCAGCGCGATTACATCGATCTCCTAGGAGAAATCTTAGCACGCTATGAGGAAATCGCCCGCGTCCGCGGGAGCCGGAATCCACGCAAGCTCCTCAAGCGCCTGATCGAGGAGCACAAGATGCGCATCGCCGACCTCTCTCCCATCCTTGGAAAGTCGCTTTCGCTGGGCTCCATGATCCTCAGTGGCCAACGCACCATCACCCCAGAGCACGCGGTGCGACTCGCCGACTACTTCGGCATCCGGCCCGATGAATTCCTTATCAAGTAAACTCGTGAAGCCCCGCTCTCTTCACCTCGTTCCCTCTCATAAACAGCCAGTTCTCGATGTGCGCCTGAGCGGTCACGGGAACCTACTGACTGGATCATTTTTAGTAGCGCTCCTCGCGATATGCGCGCTGGGTGCGAGCCTTGCCCTCATGATTACGCGACATGATATTTTCGCCACAGAGGAAACCGCGATTCCGATGGAGGTGACCTCGGTCGTGGATGACATGCCGCCGCCTGAAAAAAAGGTGAAGCCGCATATCAGACACTCGCTCATCGCCGTGGCTGATCGCGATGCTCCGGTGATTCCGATCTACGAAAAGCCGAGCGATCCCGAACTCGCTGACGTTACTCCGCCGACCACGAAGATCGATACTACATTGGTTCTAGAACAAGAAAACTTTGAGCCAGCATGGGAAGAAAAGACGAAACCCAAGTCGATAAAAAAACCGGAACGGGTTGCTAAAGTTCAGAAAAAGGCTCCCAACAAACGAGCCATCGATGCGCAGAATAAAAAGCGCGCGCAGGAACAAGCCACGATGCTCGCCAAGAAGATCTCCAAGCAAGCGAAAGTCGTCTCGCGTCACACCCCGAATTACCCGAGGAGCGCTCGACGGAAAGGAATCGAAGGTCGCGTGGTCGTAGCGGTGACAGTCTCTCCTTCCGGAGGTGTCTCAAACTCTGCCGTAAGTCAAAGCAGCCAGAACTCCTCGCTCGATGCCGCCGCGCTGAAAGCTGCACGGAAATTTCGCTTCAGCCCCGCGAAGAATGTCCTCGGCCAAGCGATCGCCGTGAAAAGGTCGATCCCTTTCACCTTCAAGCTTCAGGGCTAGCGTAGGACAGAGCAACCGAGCGCTAATTCTTCGTAATCGAGCGACAGCAGCTTCCCTTTGGGCCTCCTACCTTTCCGTGACATGACAGTTACCAAATGCTGCTTAGCACTCACCCTTTGCTCGCTCGTCCAATTTGCCAAAGCAGATTTCAAACAAGACCGTCAGGCCATTTTAAAAATGGCAGGAACCTTCAAGATCGAGTTCACCTTCGCCGAGACCGTCCCCCTCGCCGAAGGCTACGAACTCAAGAAACCCTACAAAGCGAATGCCCACGAAATGGTCAAGGTAGCGGAAGACACCAGCGAGCGCATCGTCCTCCAGCACCTGCTCGTAGTAGAGGATTTCTCAGGCCCTTCGGTCATCAAACACTGGGCTCAGATCTGGCAATATGAAGATCCCCGCAGCCTGAACTTCGTAGGAAATAAGACATGGGAAGTGCGTGACCACTCTCCTGAGGAAACCAAGGGCACATGGACGCAGTTCGTCACACAAGTCGATGACAGCCCACGCTACAAAGCACGGGGCCACTGGGTCCATGATGGGAACGCCTCGGCTTGGACCTCCGCCATTTCCACCCGCCCACTCCCTCGCCGTGATTACACGAAGAGGAAAGATTACGACCTCCTGGTAGTGACCAATTGCCACATGATCACGCCAGAGGGCTGGGTCCATGCGCAGGATAATCGCAAGCTCGTCACCCGTGACGGGCAGCGCAAATTCCTTTGTGTCGAAAAAGGCCTTAACCACTATCGCCGCGTCCCAAAAGACAAGACGCCAGAGATCTTCGCCGAAGCGGATGCCTACTGGAAAAAGACGCATCATTTTTGGAAAGATGTGCGCAATTCCTGGCTCGAGGTCATCGCCAAGTCTGATAAGCCCATCTCCTACGCGCGCAGTATCGATGGCAAGCGCCTCGGCTCATTAATGGGTGATTTTGTCGATCAAATCGAGGAGGAGGAGGCCAAGATTCCTCGCGCCGATATCGACGCCCTCATTTCTAGATTTCTCCGCTAAAGGGCGATGACCTCTCGCTTCGCTTTTCCACTTTTCCTCCTGTCTGTGTGTGGATGTCTCGCCGATGACGGTGAGGCCATAATGGTCGGGGAGACGGTCGTCACCGCCTCCCCGATCAACGAGGAAGAGGCTCTTCAGAAGGCGAGCGAAAGCCGAATCACGGCAGCCGATCTGATCAAGCGAGGAGCGATCACCCTACCCGATATCCTGCAGCGCGAGCCGGGAGTTTCGGTCCCCTTCGACACCGCCGGAGTCGACTCGCTCGTGCCCTATCTTCAGGGCGGCAGCAAATCGATCAACATCCGTGGGCTCGAGGGAAACCGCATCTCCGTCCTGCTCGATGGCATCCGTCAGCCGGAGGACTTCACCTCGCGCTCTTTCCAAGGCGCGGGTGGTCCGGGGCGGGTTTATTTCGATCCCGGAACCCTCTCGGAGATCACTCTTTTTAAGTCTGCGACTTTCGGTTCAGATGCCTTGGGTGGCGCGATAGTGGGCCGGACAGTGAGCCCGTGGTCGCTTCTTGGACCGAGTCTGGAGGGGCAGATTTTAAAAAGCCAAACGACCTACGCGAGCAATAACCGAAGCCGGAACCAGCGCCTTGCCTGGACTAGGGGAAATGGCGAGATCGCGACGAGTGCAGTCTACCTCGTCCGCCGTGGCCATGAGCAGGAAAATAAAGGCGCGCTCGCAGCGAACCCCGCCGATTTTGAAAGTCAGGCGCTCATCTGGAAGACCGTCCTACGTGACGATGAGTGGACTTGGGAACCGACGCTCGACCTTTTTAAGTCTCAGGGATTCGTCGATCTCGATAGCATCGAAGTGGAGTCGCTCATCGGAGAAACTCTCAATGCCAGTAACGACTCAGAAACCCAGCGCGCGCGCGGTAGTCTCGACTTCCGCTACGATCCCGAAGCTCCACCGCTGATCTTCGATGAATTAAGCGGAAAAATTTATTACCAAAGTTCACGCGCCGAAAACCTCAATCTCCAGCGCGTGCGCACACCCGTAGGATCGATCCGGGACCGGAGCAACGAACTCTTCTATCAAACTGATATCGCGGGGCTCAATCTCAAGGCGCGCAAGGAAATCGGCAGCCACCTTTTCACACTCAGCTATCAGGGGTCACGGAGTGATATCACGAGTTCGCTCCTGCGCACCGATGAGCCCTCCCCAACCACTAATCTGCCGAACCTCGCCCCTTCCATCGTCTGGAGAAATGGCCTGACGCTGAGCGATGAATTCACGATCGGAGAGTGGTCGATCAACCCGAGCCTCCGACTTGAAGACTACCGGATCGACCCTGAAAACACGCCCGAATTTCTAGAGCAGACCAAACTCCCTATTTTTGATGAATTCGGCCGCTTCATCGGCGAGCGCACCGTGGAGGCGGTGGCCTATGAAAACTTCGTCATCTCACCCAGCCTCGTCGTGAACTACCAGGCCACGCACAAGCTAGATCTCTACGGCTCTTATGCGCGCGGATTTCGGAATCCTACTGCGGAGGAACTCGCTGGAGTTTTTGTGCATCCTAATAATGTCTCGATCACGCTGCCGAACCCAGATCTGGAGGAGGAGAACTCACACAGCTTCGAACTCGGTGCACGCTATGAGGGAGACTTCACGCACGTCAATTTTTCGACCTACTACAATCGCTACGGGAACTTCCTCGAGAGCAATGTGCCCACCGGAGAAGTCATCGATGGACTCGCGGTGCAACGCACCGAGAACGCACGCGATGCCGAGATCTACGGCGCAGAGCTGAAGGTGGATTGGGATCTGGGCGAACAATATTCGCGATTTGACGGCCTCAGCCTCGGTGGATCATTCGCCTACTCGCGTGGGACAAGCGAAGGCGAACCACTAAATTCAGTGGAGCCGTGGAAAGCCGTCGGTTATCTGGGTTATGAAAATCCAGAAGCCACTTGGGGCATCGAACTCTCCGGAACTTATCTCGATGGCAAGAGCTCTTCACAAATCAGCGGTAACCTTAATCCTACTGACAGCTACTTTTTGGTAGACCTCATCGGCTATTATCACATCAACGAAAACGTCACTCTGCGAGCAGGCCTCAAGAATCTCCTCGATGAAGAATATGTCCTCTGGAGTCGCGCGAACCGAGGCAGCGGCCACGCGGGAGGCTCCGCAAGCAGCCGCGACACCCAGCCGGGGCTGAATGGCTTGATCGCACTGGAGTTCGAGTGGTGATGACAATCGAGAGCTAAATTCTCTCAAGCGAGCGTCAGCAGGAACTTTCTAAAAAGGAGAGAGTCACGACATGCGGAACTTCCTTTCTCTCATCGGCTGCCCCCTTTTTCTCACTCCTGCTGCGGCTCAATTTCTCACACCCGAGTGGCGTGGCGAAGCTGCGAACGAACATGCGGCGTGGGATATTTTCACCGAAGCTAGCCTTGCTGCAAATTTACCTGACGGGGCAGTCGATCTCCCCACGGAAGACGCGCGACTGACCTGCACGACATCGAGCGCCTTTCTGACAAGCTCGGGAAACATCTACAGCTTCCAATCGGCCAGCGCCTTCCAGATCGATGACTCTGCGGACTTTCCGATTAAGAATGTTTTCCTACAAATCTCGGCGCTGGGAAGTGAAGTCGATCCTGACTCGGTGAGTCTCATCGCCACCCATGGAACGGGCGAAACGAGTCAGTATTTTCCCGCTCGTAACTTCGTGCTGGATCAGCGGGAGCTTGAGGGCGAGTTCGGTGGAGTGGGCACGACTTATGCCTTCCAGTGGGATCTCGAGGAGACTCCGGTGAATGGAGGTTACAGCATTCTTTTTGCAGCCGCCGAGTCATCGATGAGTCTCGATGAACTCGCACTCGACACCTCCGGAAGTTATCTCGAAGTGCCGATCCCAGAGCCCAAGCTGCCGGACCCGACGATGCAAATCGCCGATGGCATGATCACGCTGAACTGGCCTCAAAGATATCTTCTCCAAACGACGGATACCTTTTCAAACTGGGACGAAGTGAGCGAAACCAGCACCGAGGGAGGTCTCAAAAAAGTGACTCTCCCCCTCTCTTCTGAGGCGACCTTTTTCCGCTTAAAGCAAGCGAGCGTCAATTGATGACAAGCGAGCGGCAGCACTAATTTCACAGATGCCTTTTACTCCTCATAGCTTATGAAAAACAAAACACCGAAATCCTCCCTCACCATCGCACTTCTAACTCTCTGCGCTAGCGGAGCAGAAGGTGCGACAGTTTGGAAAGATGCCTCAAATGCCCTCGCGAGTGCGTCTTGGGACACCTTTACCGCAGTCAATGCGACTGGAGAAATCGCACCCACTTCCTCTCACGGAGTAGCTCAAGCTTCATCAGGATTACTCATCACCAGCAGCGATCTCGGCACCGCAATCATCGATTCCTATAATCCTTCAATCGGTGGATTGGGATCAAACCCAAGCACCTACTACCTTCACGATGGCGGCGCGACTTGGTCAGCCGACCTCACACTTTCCTCTACTGTCACCTTCGTGCGCGTGAGCTACTCGCTTCTCGGCTTTGGCGGTGATGGGCCATCAGCCTTCGCGGCAGGCCCCGAAATCACGGGAGCTACCGAGCTGAACTCGGGAAGCTACTCAGGCGAAAGCAACACCGTCTTTTTCACCGATCTTCAGCTGGCGGCAGGAAGCAGCTCGATCAACGCAGACTTCGGCGACGTACTTTTCCCGGGCTTCCCCGGCAGCTTCCGCTCGGTGGATGGCGTGCAGGTGGAGGTCTTTAATGCCGCTCCTGTTCCCGAGCCATCGGTAGCTCTTCTTGGCCTGATCGGCGCGCTCAACTTACTGCGCCGCAAGCGCTAAGTAACCCTAATCGGCTCGCTGTGGTGTGGATGCAGCAGCGAGCCGATTTTACTTTTTAAAAAGACTGCTTTTTCTTCTAAGAAATAGCTTTTAGGTTCGTTGAGTTCTTCCACATGCGATGCCTACTTTTCCTCCCCCCTCTCCCACTGACAGCACAAGACGTACTGCCAGATCTTTTGGTGACTGCGAGCCGCTTTCCCGAAGCTGCTACCGAGGCTCCTTACAGCTCTGAGATTTTCGCTTCTTAAAATTTAAAAGAGCACGCCGTTTGAACGCTTCCGCAGGCATTTCAAAACACGCCGAGAGTTCTCGTCCAGCTGACTACGCCTGAGCATGGATCGCCATACATTCGTGTCTTTGATGGCCACTAGGCCTTACTCCTCCAAGACGGAATCCGTCCATATTTACGCCTCCAGCATTAGAAGATCTGCGCGGAGATATTCTCTTCTCGGCATATCTTCTCCACAGTTTAACCTCCGTTGGATTTACGAATGATTCGGATGATCTCTTCAGTCTTATGTCTCTTCTTTTTCATGTCTTAGTTTAGGTTCTAAAAACCCAAACCTAACATCTTAAATTGTCCAGTTTTTGGAGGTCGGATCAAAAGTGGGTCTTACTTGAGCTGTTCTTCGACGAGACAGGAAAGGGTTTCGAAGCTTTTGCGTAGATCACAGGGTCGGGTAGCGAGGCAGACCTTCACGCTGTGAGTGAGGATCATGATCGAGCTACAGATTGAGGATGGATGCTAAGGAGCAACCCACTGGGAGAGATCAGCTCCACGACATTGTCGTGATTGATCGGCATGGCTCTGGGTGAAGGGACTTCGACTTCGATGAACTCAGTCGATGCGGTAGTTTCCTTGGGTTGAGCTTTGCCTCGCCAGCTGAGAAAACCCTTAGTCTATAAAGACCCGTGGTTTTAGTTATCCAGCAGCCAAGTAATTGTTTTGGTATCCTCAGAATCGTCACGTCTGTGGAATTCTACTCTGGGGAGCATCAGGAGACACTTGCGGGCTTTGTTCGCGAATTTCCTATAGAGAAGAAAATCGCCCGATAATCGATAGAGTATCCACACCTCTGAGCGGTTGCCAAAACGGTTGTCAAAAATACACCATTTTCCCGGAATTGGGCGGATTCCGGCGGATATCCCCAGGGTAGGGACGAATGACCCCGACAAAGGAAAATAAGTGGTACGGGATGACGGACTCGAACCGCCGACATACTCGGTGTAAACGAGTCGCTCTACCAACTGAGCTAATCCCGCTCACAGACTTTAGTCGTCTGGAGGGAGATATAGGCAATTTTACAAAGGGATCAAGCGATTTGATTGCTTGTCTCGCAAGTCTCTCGGTGCTTCTCTCCGCGCTCACCCATGCACCTCCGTCTTTCCCAAGAAGAATTGGCCACTCTGATCGAAATGGTGAGCCTCGCTTCGGACGTCGCCAACTTAAACCCTGAGGACAAAGCGCACGCCGGATATGCCCGCTTTGAAGCGCTTGAAAGCAAAGTTCTAGAGAGCGCAAAGCACAATGGGATGGGTTCAGTGATCGAATTCGATCCAGCCCGAGGCAAGAATCGGGTGACCGAAGTCTTCCAAACGGAATCTTTTTTCCAACAATGTCTCGAGGAATTCCGCAGCCAATCTTTTTGGGAGGAACTCATGATGCGGCTGGCCGAACGCGATATCATCCGTGAGATCGGAGAGAAATCCTATCTCGCGATGACAGAAAAGGCCCGGGAGGAGAAAACCAAGCCTCTGGAGAAGCGATACTGGGGAAAATTTGTCACGAAAGGCATTAGCCCGCTCCATTGGATCGAGCCGCACGAAGAGGGCTAGACCCGAGCCTCATTTTCGGGCAAACTCGACCCATGATTTCCCGTCGCAAGGTGTTTTACCCGGTCTCTGATGCGATGCGCGAGTATCTCGCCCACTCCGGACGGAATTCGGATATTCCGCTCGTTTACGACGACCTCCTTCGCTTTACCGGTTCGATCCCCTACGAAAATCCCGCCGGTGAGGAAACCCTCTGGCTCGAAGTAATGTATCCTCCGGAGGTCATGGCCGAGCTCCGCCCCAAGCTCACCGGGATCTACGCAACCTTAAAAATCGGCGGCGACCTCTCGATGACGGAGCACCTCTCGGTAGAACGCATCGACTTCGGCGAATTTGGCAACTCGCGCCCCTTCCGAATTCGCATCACGAACCTCTTCAACGGAAACTCCGATTATTACTACGTAAAGCATGCCGATGCCTCCCGCCTCTTTGGTCTCGAGCTCGAGCACACCCTTTCGCCCAACCGCATCAACTACCTCGTCAATGGAAACACTCTCATTGAGGAACACATTGCGGGAGTACCCGGTGATGTCTTCATCCGTGACTACCTCGTGGATCCCGCCCTCAACAATGTGCGGATTGCCAAGGAATTCGTGAAATTTGGTGAGCGCTGTTTCCTCCGTCTCCTTGGTGATATGCGCACCGTAAACTACGTTGTGGACATCACCCCCGACTTCGAGGAAGTGCAGTATCGCGTCCGCCCCATCGATTTCGATCAGCAGTCCTACGAAGGAAACCTCTCGGTCTACCGAGCCCACCTTTTCCCTGACAACAAGCCGGTGGAAGAACTCGTGCGGACCCACCTGAACGATCAGACCATTCTACAATATCGCGCCGAGGAACATTCACAGATGTCGCGGCGCGCCAAGGTGGAATGGAGCCGCTTGATGAGACTTCTTCGAGTGATGGAAAAAGAAACTCTTTCGCCCTACGAGCATGTCGTTTCCCTGCGCGAGGCCTTCGTCGAGCGCTACGGATCCCACGCTTTTGAGTCGTGCGAAACGATGGGTCAGCTCACCCGGGCCCACTTGCAAATTGTTCTCGAGGGAAAACATTCGTGAATAGACGGGGCCAATTATTCGTCTCAAACTACTGAGATGAGAAAATTTTGGCCCACTTTTATCCCCCTAGCTCTGCAAGCAGCCACGCCCGGAGCTTGGGAAAAATTCCCCACCCAAACGAACAGCGATGCTTGGGGACTCTATGACTATTCTGACGGGGTAATCTATGCGCCCAACTGGTTTAATAATTCCGCCGCTGGACCAAACGCCGATCCCTACATTGGTGCCGCCTTCGCCGCTACGACAGCGAATCCACCAATTTATAACCAAGGGCTTTGGTTTTTCGCCGATGAACTTGTCGCAAACGGAGCCTTTATCGGGGATTTTAACGCTGCGGGCGTGGCCGGACTAGAAGTCGACGTCTTCATTTCTAACCCCGAACTTCTGGACACGTGTGACATCACCTTCAACTCCAACTCCTCAGGAGAGGACATCACTTACTTTTCCATCGATTATCTTGGTTCAGAATTCGTTTCAGAATCACCTCAATGGTGGTTTCTCAACTACAATTTCTCCGAGCCTTGGTATGTCGTCAATGCGGCAGGCACTGACTTTGAAGAAGTCGAAATCACCGCGAATATCCTAGCGAGTGTTATTGAAGTCGGCATTCGCTTTTTCCCAACCGTAACGAACACCACCTCGTGGGCACCCTTGGTCGATAGCTATGCCCTCACTCCTCTTGTGCAGGCTCCGACCACTTTTTCAGATGCTGACGATGGCATGTTCAACCTTGCCTTTATTCCCGGTCCCGGGAATCAATACGACATTCAAAAATACAATCTGACTTCGAATGACTGGGAAGACGTTTCCGGCCAGACCGACCTCCGGCCAAATGCGGCCTATCAATTTGAAACGCCCCTGATTCCAGAGGGCGAATTCTACCGAGTGTTAACCGAGGCGGCCTATACCGCAGTTGTCACACCAGCTGTGCCTTGAGGAAAGAGTTAGTTGATACTGAAGGTAAAGTAGCAATCCTTGTCGCTCAGTTTCGACTCATCAGGAATCCAAAGAATCTTCATTCCCTCGTAGAGCTTCTTAGAGGGCTTGATCTCGAGAATGCCGACGTCATCGCTACCCTGGCCTGCATTGAGGGAACGCCCACCAATTTTTGAGGATTTAAACTCGATCTCCCGAGCTCCCTTTTTGAGGTAATCTTCCCCGAGAATATCGATCTCAATGTCGTAAAGTTTCACTTTGATCTTCTTTCCATCCTCTGCGCGAACGGCAGAGAACGTATCAGAACGGAGCTCCTTCTTGAGCTCTCTAGCAGTGAGCTGCTCTTTTCTTCTACTGTGCTTATAGATGTCCGGAATTGACAATTCCACGACCGCGCGGATTGGATTCTCGGACCCTTTCTCAAGAATCTTTGGCTTGATGATCATCTGCCCCTTGGATTTGACCTGCATGAACTCAACTTTGGTTCCGCCAGTCACGGTGAACGTTACAGAAACAGGTTCCGAAAGATTGCGTCCTCCCTTGGATTCAGAGGTGAGCCCATTTTCTTCCGCGAGCTTGCGCGTGACCCATTTTCCTTTGAGCTGCTCCTGCACCTTGCAGTAAATGACAAAATCGGTATGACCCAGTCGCTCCTTGCCCTTGACAAAGTGCATTTTTCCCTTTCCGTCATCGCCAAAGCCATAGTCGTAATACTTATCATCCCAAGCCACGAAATAACCGAGCCACTTCATTTCTTCCGTTATCACGGGAAGTTCAGCTTTGGCCCAAAGCGCGGAAAAACAGAGGAATAATGTCGGTATTTTCATCTCAAAAAGAGGTAGCATCTTTCCTCGAAGGCCGCAAACAATGAAGCCTCTCCCATTTTTGCCATTCTTCCTCCTGCTTTTTTCCTGCCATTCCAGTGTGGAACAAGCAATTGGAATTGGCACTATCAGCTACGAAACCAATCTCGATTCCGCCCGAACTCAGCAAGCTGGCGAAATTTAAAAAAGACGCCCAAGGATTTCTCCCGGGGCGCCCTTTGAAAAAATACCGCTTACTTGGCCGCCTCGTAATTGGCAGCTACGACGTCCCAGTTCACGACACTCCAGAATGCAGAGATGTAGTCGGGACGACGGTTCTGGTAGTTCAGGTAGTAGGCGTGCTCCCAGACATCGAGACCGAGGATCGGAGTGCAGCCGCACGTCCCTGCAGCCTCACCCATGAGCGGATTGTCCTGGTTGGGAGTCGAGCAGACGCCGACAGAACCATCGGACTTGAGGCCGAGCCATGCCCAACCGGATCCAAAACGAGTCATCCCCGCCTTGGCGAAGGACTCTTTGAAGGAATCCAAAGACCCAAAAGCTTCGTCGATTTTCGCAGCAAGCTCGCCCGAAGGAGCACTTGCACCACCGGGAGCAATCACCTTCCAGAAAAGGCTGTGATTGAAGTGACCGCCGCCGTTGTTACGCAGTGCGGGGATATCGGCGATCTTCGCCTGAAGTTCTTTGAGCGAAAGACCTGCAAGGTCAGCGTTGCCCTCAAGAGCGCCATTGAGATTGGTCACGTAAGCATTGTGGTGCTTTCCGTGGTGAATTTCCATGGTGCGGGCATCGATATAAGGTTCCAACGCATCATGTGCGTAGCCGAGATCGGGAAGTGAATGGGACATTGTCTTTAATTAAGTTTGAGTTGATGATCGTGCCTAGCCTTTGCCTTGCGCCGATATCCTGTTAAGAAAGCACCTTAATCGATAACCGCAAGAAGCTAATCCAATGCTCGCCTCACTCACTCAACCTGAATTCACCCTTGTCGCCGCTTCTGCGGTCGCAGGCTTCCTTCTCGCCTTTCTCATTCTGATGGTCCGGCTCAGCTCGGTCAACGCTACCGCGCGGGAGCGCCAGCGGTCTGACGAGAAAGCGATCGTCGATCTAGAAGCAGCGGAAGCAGCGTTAAAAGACGACATCACACAGCTTCGCCACGAGCAATCCCTTCTACTCAAACGCCAAGGCGAACTTGAGCATCAAGTCCAGGCCCAGCAAACACGGCACCTCGAAACGACCGATCTTCTCAACACGGTAGAAGAACGTTTTACCGATACCTTCAAGGCCCTCTCCTCCGACACCCTCAAGCTCTCCCAGCAGCAATTCCTTCACCTCGCCAAAAGCACTTTCCAGACCGAACAAAAACAGGCTCAGGGAGAACTCGCAAAACGCGAACAAGCCGTCGCCCACCTCGTCAAACCGGTCGCTGAATCCCTCGAAAAAATGCAGAGCCGGATCGGCGAAATCGAGAAAGTCCGCGAAGGTGCCTACGCCACGCTCAAGGAACAGGTTGTCCAGCTTCATCTTTCCCAAAAAGGTCTTCAAAAAGAAACCTCCCAGCTCGTCAAGGCCCTCCGCCAGCCCACCGGCCGCGGCCAGTGGGGCGAGATGCAGCTTCTACGGGTCGTCGAAATGGCGGGGATGCAGCAGCACTGCGACTTCACTACCCAAACGTCCACCACCACCGACGAAGGCAAAAAATTACGTCCCGATCTCATCGTCAATCTCCCGGGCGGAAAGAAGATTGTCGTCGATTCCAAGACGCCGATGGCTGCTTATCTCGACGCCCTCGAAGCTGAAAATGACGACGAGCGCGCCGCTCATCTCGCCCGACACGCGAAGCAAGTCTCCACCCATATTCGCCAGCTTTCTTCCAAAAACTACCAATCACAATTCCAGCCCGCACCGGAATTCGTCGTCCTCTTTCTCCCCTCCGAGTCCTTCTTCTCGGCGGCCCTCACCCAGGATTCAACCCTCTTGGAACAGGGCGTGGACCAGAATGTCATCTTGGCCACCCCCACCACGCTCATCGCTCTTCTTCGGGCCGTCTCCTACGGCTGGCGACAAGAAGCGCTCGCCGAGAATGCGCGTAAAATTTCCGATGTCGGCCGCGAACTGCACAAACGACTTTCCATCTTTTCTAACCATCTCTCAAAGGTCGGTCGTGCCCTGGACACCTCCGTCAAGTCCTACAACGCTGCCGTCGGCTCACTGGAGACCCGCGTTCTTCCTTCCGCCCGTAAGTTCGAAAATCTCGAAGCGGCAGAATCAAACACGACCTTGGAATCTCCCGTCGATATTTCCTC
>TARA_B110000879_G_scaffold97008_1_pt1 | contig 15374 bp, 14 predicted proteins | sample TARA_B110000879 | Tara Oceans TARA_B110000879 (sample SAMEA4398094) | marine metagenome | biome: Polar Biome; feature: [SRF] surface water layer (ENVO:00010504); material: water (ENVO:00002006), including particulate matter (ENVO:01000060) such as... | depth 5 m
TGCTCTAACCATGGGCATCGCTTGTGGTAGGTCTAGGCAAGACCAGACACCATGCCTATCGAAAGTTTACTCCATAGCCTTGTAATGGTGTGCTAGCTGTTTTCAGCTAATTCTTGCATACGCAGCCATAGTTTGGTGCGTACACCGATACCATGAGTCTCACAGCGAGCGTAGTAGGCTTCTATGTCTGAAGTGCCCGCTACAGTTTTGCAATCTGCAGGGGCTGGGCCAATGGTAATGCGCACTTCGTTCCAAGCTAAATCTCGTTCCCTAGGTTGTAATAGTCCACGCAACTGGCCTTGAGATGTGAGATCAAAACGTCGTATACCACCCTCTAGGTTATTGTAATAAATGCATACACTTTGGCCGTTGGCGCCGTGTGCTGCTAAGTAATGGGCAATAGCGGGCACTGCAAAAGCACCACATGCGGTTTTGTGCATACGTATTTCTTTAATTGCGTTATCGAGGGCATGTTTAAAGGCTGCTTCAAAGTGGACTAAAGCCGGTTGGCCAAGGGCATCGTATATGAGGCTGTCTTTACTTTCTACCAACAACTTAGGTGCGCTAATACTAGCATCTAGGCCAGCCAAGGCAGTTTCTAATAAGTCGCTGTTGGCCAAGCCGTGTTGCATGGCAAAGGTGGCACGGTGGCCTGCAGTACTTTGGTCTTCTGCATTAAAGCCGCGGCTAGCCACCACCCTTTGAACTAGGTTAGTGAGTTGTTCTGCACTGACAAGTGTGGTGTCGCTCATTATGGATCCTTTGGCTGTTTATTAGTTATGTTTCAGACTTAACGTGAGTGGCATTGAAGGTGGCCAAATTAAACTCATGAACCTAACTATGGCGCCCTCACAATATTTAATATTAAGCATGGGATAGCTCAGTTATACAGCATTGCTCAAGTTAAGTTTTGCTGCATGATAGTATGGGTTTGTTGAGCTTTACGCAATAATACTTGGACTAACAGGATCCTAACCTTAGCCTATATAGATTTGCTAATGACGGGTGAATGTTTGAGTTTTTTTTGTGTAGGATGGTTTAAAATTGGCGTCTAAGGTTCATCAATGGCCAGTGTCATGCTTACCAAGGTTTGCGGCCTTGCCATTGATGTGCATCCATTAAGGGTTGTGTATGGAATATATTGAAACTGAACGCGGTCTAGTGCAGAAATACGGTAGTGGTGCAATTAAGGTGGTGATCGCTCATGGTTCTGGTATTGGCATGAACCATGCTTTTATGCAGTCTGTGGCTGCGGCCATGAGCATAAAAGGCTTTACCGTGTACTTATTTGAGTTTAGCTACATGCAACAAATACAAAAAACAGGCATCAAACGACCTCCTCCAGCAGTGGCGAAGCTGGAGCTTGAATTTTTGGCCTTACTTAAAGTTCTGGCTTTGACCGGGCCAATTATTATAGGCGGTAAATCGTTGGGTAGCCGTGTGGCCAGTCTAATTGTAGAACGCACCCATGCTTTGGGTTGGTTCGCCTTGGGTTATCCTTTTCACCCGCAGCGCAAACCCGAAACATTACGTGTAGCGCATCTGCTCACAAGTCAAAAACCGGGGTTAATTGTGCAAGGCTCCAGAGATGCCTTGGGCGCTTACGATGAGGTAATGGGATATCAACTACCCCCAAACATCAACTTACGCTGGCTCAATGAAATGGATCATAGCTTTAAACCTTTTAAAGCTTCACAATATAGTCAAATTGAAGCTATTGAACGATCGGTAATGGAGATTGAGCAATGGACTGAGCGCACGCTAAAATGCCGTGTTACTTAGGTGTGAATAACCCCAAATAGATGACCCATCAGTATACGAAAATGGGTCATGACAGAGTGTAAATTGTGATGCAAAAATCCGATCAGGTTGAAACATTATTAGACACCACTGGGCTTTTTTGCCCAGAACCTTTGATGCTGCTCCATAGCACCTTTAAAGACATTAAAGCAGGTGATGTGGTGAAGGTATTGGCTACAGACCCTTCAACTCAACGTGATATTCCTAAGTTTTGTCTGTTTTTGGGCCATGAGTTGCTCGAGCAGGAAGAGGTAGGATCAGAATATCAATATCGCATTCGTAAAGGCAGTTAAAAAAACCACTAGAATGCCCTCAAGAATTCATTCAGTAAACTGCTCCGCAGGTACGATATTGATCGATTCATGGAGTTCGCTGTACACCACAAGAATTTGCTTTTGTGTAAGCTGTAGTTGCAACTGAGATACCTTGTCTGCCAAACTGGTTTCGTAAGCACCATAGTCGGTGCCGTCGCGACTGGCAAATTCTTCCAGCAAGTGGTTTAAGGTATCTGCATTTATTTGTTGCCAAGGTACGATCATGTATCAGTCCGTGGTTAGCTTAAAGGGGAACAAAAATCGAGCTGACTGCGATAACGCTGAGCTTGATTGGCAACATTTTTGGCGACTTTTAATAACCAAGGTTTAGCTAAGTAAGATTTTTTGGCAAAACCACCGTTGCCCTCGTGGTAGGCTAAGTAAAGGTTGTAGGCATCATGTGGATGTATTTTGTTGAGGCGCACAGAGCGACTGTTGTACCAGCCTACAAAGTTAATAGCGTCATGAAAATTAGTGCGCTGAGCGCTGACATCACCAGTGAGTTGCTTGTACAGGGCCCAGGTGCCATTAATGGCTTGGGGGTAACCATAAGCACTAGAAAGATGGCGGCCTGGGAATATACCTAATAGCCTTTTACGAGGTGGTCTGGCGGTGGCTTTAAAGCCTGATTCATGGCGAATGAAGGCCATGCTTATGCTTTGGTCTATGTGCCATTTTTTTTGCGAAGCATTAGCGCTAGTCTGCCAGCTACCAAACTGCGAAAAAATGCTGCACACGTTGTCAGGAGAGTTGGGTCTACCATTGTTGCCACCCAGACTGCTGCATGCGCTAACAAGCAGCATGAGCAAGCCGGTTAAAAGGGTTCTAGAGGTGTTCACTACGTCGGGCCCAACACAGTTGCATGAGTCTTACCTGATCTTCGGCTTGCATCAAGTCTAAGCCTGTTTCGTGAGCTAAGTCCTGTAATTCATCACGCCAATCATGGCCCAGAAGCTCGCTAATATCTTGCTGGCTGGTGGATATTTCAAAGGCTAACTCAATATCCAAGGCGTCAACTAAGTGCACTAACGCTTCGCTGGGTGAAAAGTCTCCATGCCCCACCACATGACTGGCATCTAAGTCATCATTCATCTCCAACAGAACGTCTTTTACAGAATGACCGAGGGCCGTGATCGTGTCATCACTTATATAATCGCTGTAACAAAGGTGGGGTGGCCAGTTGTCATCTGCTAAGATGAGGCTAGACTTAATAGTCCCATCGGGCAAGGTCCATGCTGCTGCAATAGGGTAGTAAGGTGGCTCTGGACAGGTTTCAACAGCGATAAATAAGGCTAGGCTTAAATCGATCATAGGCAATAAACAAAATAATAAATGTAAATAATAACAAATGATGGCGTATGCTTTAGCGTAAGGCAAGGGAAGTTTGGCAAATGAAGGTCATTATCAACAGACTTTTTGCCTAATAGGCTGGGGTCTATAAAATACTATGCCAGACCAGTAACGAGCACCATGAATGTGGTGGCGGGCAGGGCAGCTAACTCCAAGTCGCACTCTTTGGCCACTTTTTTGTGGCGTGTCTACGCAGTAACGGTCACACTAAGCCAAAGTCGTATTTTAATTTGCCTCTCAACTTGATATAAATAGTAAATTAATATTATTGCACTACAAAATTAGGAACCACTGAATGAGTGACGTGAAGACATATCCAGCAGATGCACTAATTGCAGAAACTTCTGGTTTGAACCAGCAACAACGTGAAGCCATGTATCAGCAGTCTATTGCAGATCCAGAAGAATTTTGGCGTCTGCAGGGCCAACGTATCGACTGGATTAAGGCGCCGACTAAAATTAAAAACACCCGCTTTGCCCCTAACGATGTCTCTATCGAGTGGTATGCAGATGGCCAGTTGAACGTATCAGCCAATTGTTTAGATCGTCACTTAGCCGACCATGGTGAGGAAATCGCTATAATTTGGGAAGGTGATGATCCGAGTCAATCACGCCATATTAGCTATCGAGAACTGCATCAGGAAGTGTGTCAGTTTAGTAATGCCCTGCTATCTCAAGGGGCAAAAAAAGGTGATGTGATCACTTTATATATGCCCATGATTCCAGAAGCGGCGGTGGCTATGCTGGCGTGTGCTCGCATTGGTGCGGTGCATTCGGTGATTTTTGGTGGCTTTTCTCCGGACGCCATTGCAGGCCGAGTGCAAGGGGCCAAGAGTAATATCGTGATTACTGCAGATGAAGGCTTGCGCGGTGGTAAAAAAGTGAGCCTTAAGGCTAATGTTGATGCCGGTTTAGCTAATGTAGATTGTGTCGACACGGTGATTGTAGTGAAACGCACAGGGGCTGATATCAATTGGGTTGAGGGCCGTGACGTTTGGTATGGTGACATTGTTGCTCCTGCAGCCCTGCACCACATACCTGAGGTAATGGCTGCTGAAGACCCTCTGTTTATTCTCTATACGTCGGGGTCTACTGGTCAGCCCAAAGGCTTAGAGCACACTAGTGCGGGTTATTTAATATGGAGTGCCATGACTCACGAAATGGTATTTGATTATAAACCAGGCGATATTTATTGGTGTACTGCGGATGTAGGCTGGATTACTGGCCATAGTTATATTGTTTATGGACCACTGGCAAACCGTGCCACCACACTGATGTTTGAAGGCGTACCTAACTACCCAACTAATGCCCGTTTTGGCCAAGTCATCGAAAAACATAAGGTTAACCAGTTTTATACGGCACCTACTGCCATTCGAGCTTTAATGCAGCACGGGGATGATGTGTTGTCGGGTGCTGATGTGTCTAGCATTCGTGTACTGGGTAGTGTTGGTGAACCTATAAACCCACAAGCATGGCTGTGGTATCGACGCATTTTCAGCTCAGGTGACGTGCCGGTGGTGGATACATGGTGGCAAACCGAAACGGGTGGGCATATGATTACGCCTTTACCAGGTGCAGTGGCGACTAAGCCGGGTTCTGCAACCCTGCCATTTTTTGGGGTGCAGCCGGCATTAGTGGACAATGAAGGCCGTGAACTCGAAGGTGTTGCCGAAGGTAACCTCGTCATTAAAGACAGTTGGCCAGGTCAAGCAAGGTCTATTTGGGGCAATCATCAACGTTTCCAAGAAACCTACTTTGCGACCTTTGAAAACTATTATTTTACTGGTGATGGTGCACGTCGAGACGAAGACGGTTATTATTGGATTACGGGGCGCGTGGACGACGTGCTTAATGTTTCTGGTCACCGCATGGGTACGGCAGAGATAGAAAGTGCTCTGGTCGCCCACGAGTCTGTGTGTGAGGCTGCGGTAGTGGGTTATCCCCATGAGATTAAAGGTCAAGGCATCTACTGTTACGTCACCTTACAAGACGGTGTTGATAACAGTGATGAACTGTTGCAGGAATTACGCCAGTGGGTGAGGGCCGAAATTGGTCCGATCGCCTCACCTGATTTAATTCAGTTCGCGCCTAACTTGCCTAAAACTCGCTCTGGAAAAATAATGCGCCGCATTTTGCGTAAGATTGCCGCCAACGACTTTGGTGAACTTGGAGATACGTCGACTTTATCAGACCCAGGGGTAGTGACTGAACTCATTGATAATCGCTGCAATAAATAACTTAATAAAGTATTACATATCAAAAAGGGTGCACGTTTATGTCGAATAACTACACCATTATCGTAGCCGATGACCACCCCTTGTTTCGGGTCGCCTTAACTCAAGCGATTGGTGCTCAAGTAGAGGGTGCGCAGGTGCTAGAAGCAGAGCACCTACAGCACTTAGAGCACCAAATGAGTAATGAAATAGATTTGGTGATGTTAGATCTGCATATGCCTGGTGCTAATGGTTTTTCTGGCCTCATATACTTGCGTACACATTTTCCCAGCGTACCAGTGGTGGTGGTTTCGGGTAATGAGCAGGCCAGTGTTATTCATCGCGCTATGCATTTTGGAGCGGCGGGTTTCATTCCTAAGTCATCTTCTATGGCAGATATTATTGCTGCCATTAAGGTGGTGCTTGATGGAGGACAATGGGTGCCGGCAGACTTACCTGAAGCCAACCAAGAAATGGATGCTCAAGACAGTAAGTTTGCCGACCAGTTATCCAGTTTAACACCCCAACAATTTAAGGTGATGGTGATGCTGACAGAAGGTCTGCTGAACAAACAAATAGCCTATGAGTTGAGTGTGTCGGAAGCGACGATTAAGGCCCATGTGACGGCTATATTGCGCAAACTGGGCGTGTATAGCCGCACTCAGGCAGTGATTATGGCTGCTCGGTTACGTATAGAACACCCTCAAGATCAGACCATTAAGTAAGGTTAACCAAATTTACCTAAGGCGGCCAAGGGTGGCCCTAAGTGCTGCTGGTTTGAGGGGTTTGTTGAGTAGCAGTGCATCCTCATCTTTTACCGCCTTAGCCACCGCTTCAGTTCTATCTGCAGTAATGCAAATGGCTGGTATTTTGGTTTGGTACACTTGCCTTATCCTGGCGATAGCCGCCGTTCCAGTCTGGCTCTGGTCTAAGTGGTAATCGGCTATTATGACATTGGGCTGTATGTCCTCATCGGCAAGATGTTGCAATGCTTGAGACATATTAAGGGCAGTAATGACGGTGCAGCCCCAGCCATCGAGTAGCTGCTTCATGCCCAATAGTATAGACGCTTCGTTGTCGATACACAGGACCGTCATATCAGTGAGATTGCCGCCACCGCCGCCGTAGTAACTATTGGTAGTAGCTTTGGCAATGATCTTTTGGCTATCACCAATAGGCACAGTAATGCCAAATAAACTACCTTTACCCTGCCAAGATTTGACCGTTAAAGGGTGGGCCAGTAACTTAGCAGTGCGATCGGCTATAGCAAGTCCTAAACCCAATCCCCGTATATCCTGTGTGGCAGGATGATCTAAACGCTTAAACTCCTCAAATACTTCATTGAGCTTTTGTGGCGCAATACCAATGCCGGTGTCCCAAACCTGTATTTCAATGTTATTTTTTTTGAGTCTGCAACCCAATAAAACTTTACCTTCGGTGGTATAGCGCATGGCATTGGTTAAAAAGTTTTGTACGATACGGCGCAAGTGCTGCTCATCACTGTAAACAGTCACGTGACAAGGTACGTAGTGAAATTCAATGCCTTTTTGTTGGCATAACAAAGTCAGTTCTGCGGCCAGTTTTTGTAACATGTTGTCAACTGGAAAATGACTCAGCTTAGGAGAAATAGTGCCCGCATCTAGGGTAGAAATTTCGATCAAGGTACTGATGAGCTCTTCTGCAGCACCCAGGGAGTCGTCTAGATGGTGGAGGGTATCTGCCAGTTCACCCTTAGGATGCTGCTGTGACAAGGAAGAGGAGAAAAGTCGCGCTGCGTTAAGAGGTTGCATTAAGTCATGGCTAGCGGCTGCTAAAAACTGTGTTTTACTTTGGTTGGCCTGATCCGACCCCGTTTTGGCGCGACTTAATTGGTCGTTGGCCACCACCAGTTCTTTGGTGCGGTCTTCTACTCGTTGTTCTAAGGTCTCGTTGGTTTCCTTTAAGGCGGCTTCAATGCGCTTATGGTTAGTGATGTCCATGTAGGTGTTGACGTATCCACCGCCCAGCATGGCATTGCCTCGCACTTCAAATACTGCGCCATCAGCTCGATAGCGCAGGTGGGTGTTGGTAATGCCTTGTTGTAACGTACTGAGGCGGTGTTCGACTTGATCTTCCAGTATTCCAGGGCCATAGTCTCCGGTGAGAGCGTTGTGGCGTATGACTTCCACAATAGGTCTGCCGATGGTGATCAACCCTTCGGGGAATTGAAACATTGCTTGATAACGTTGGTTCCAAACCACTAAGCGCATGTCTTTATCCACCACGCTGATGCCTTGGTCAATATGCTCGATGGTTGATTGCAGCATGGAGCGGTTGAATTTGTAAAGGGCAGATGCTTCGTCTGCAATCGATACCACGTCACCTAAGTGCATCTGGGTACCCTGCAAGCTAGAAGCAACAATGATGCGTGCTGATGATGCGCCAATAACGCCGGCTAATAAACGTTCGGCATAGCTGGCGATTGCTTGGTCAATAGGGTCGTTGAGGCTCAGTTCTCGTTTTTGTAGGCGGGCAAATTGGTGAAACGCCTCATGGGTGCGATTTGATCCCAAAAATCGTTCACACAGAATTTGAAGATCACTAAAATGAGTGTTTTCGAATTTTGTGTCAGGGCTAATAATAGAGTGACTTAAGCGTAAATCAACAAAATGGTCGGCTTGAATGCGGTCTTGCAGGCGCACTTGGGTTAAACGAGATACCCATACAAAAGCCAAAATATTCAAACTTAAGGATAATAAAGTGGCGTGAGTGATGGGGTCTAATCCACTTAAACCAAACATAGACGTGGGCCTGAGCCAACTTAATCCAAACAAACCCTGTTCTACCAAGGTTAAGGTGTCAAACCCTAGGCCGCTGAGATTGGGGACCATAAGGGTGTACATCCAAATGGTAAAGCCGGTGCCCAAACCCGCCAATGCGCCATAGCGGTTGCCCTGACGCCAAAATACCGCGCCAATTAAAGCTGGGGCGAACTGGGCCACTGCAACAAAGGCCGTTAAACCTAAAGACACCAAACTTTTGCCATCGCCAATCAGTAAAAAATAACCATAGGCAGCTAGCAATATAGCCACAATGACGACTCGGCGGACCCTCAGTAATAAGCGGCCAATATTTTTATCTTCAGAGGCTTGCAAGGGTGATAGATGGAAGATCACAGGCATGATAATGTCATTACAAATCATCGTGCTGATGGATACCGTGGCCACAATAACCATGCCTGTGGCAGCGGAAAGGCCACCAATGTAAGCTAAGGTGGCTAAGCTGTGGGCACCTTGGCTAAGGGGAATCATTAATACGTAGGTGTCTGTGGCAATGCCTTGGCCACTAAAAAGAAAGCTGCCAGCTGCAGCAATGGGCAGCATAAAAATACAGAAAATGACTAGATAGAGAGGGAATAACCAGCGTGCTGTATGCAAGTCATTGGGATTTGTGTTTTCAACAATACCCACCTGAAACTGTCGAGGAAGGCACAGCATGGCTAATAATGCGAGCAAAGTTTCGGTCAGAAAACTCACCCTTAATGGGTTAAAGTCATCGAGCTTTTGCTTTAACCCACTCTGATTAATATGGCTACTTAAATCACCCACACCGTCAAATAAGAAAAAGGTGACAAAAATGCCTACGGCTACAAAAGCAACAAGCTTAACAATGGATTCAAAAGCAATGGCGAGCACCAAGCCACGGTGATGTTCACTGGTGTCTATTTGACGAGTGCCAAATAAAATCGCAAATGCTGCCATTAATATGGCAATGACGAGCGCCGTATTACTTGACCCAAAATCGGAGTTGCCAGAGCCTGACACCATAATGGTAAAGCTTTGGGCCACAGCTTTGAGCTGCAAAGCGATATAGGGCAGTATGCCAAAAGTCGCCATTACGGTAATGACAATGGCTAAACTGCGACTCTTGCCATATCTAGATGCAATAAAATCAGCAATGGTCGTCAGGTTTTCTTGCTTGGCAATAAGTATAATCTTGTAAACTAAGCCCCACCCAAAAATGAAAAGAATGATGGGGCCTAGGTAGATGGATAAGAATTCCCAGCCTTGAGTGGCCCGTGAAACGGAGCCATAAAAGGTCCATGAGGTACAATATACCGCTAACGAAAGGCTATAGATCACCGGCTGACTGAGTAACTTGGAACCGTATTGGCCGCGGTTATCACCATAGTAAGCTATACCAAATAGCAAACCTACATAGGCTAATGAAATGAATAGGATGAGCCAAATATCAAGCATGTTATGCCTATTGTATAAAAAACGAAGGTGAAGCGGCGTGAGGTATTTATAACACGCTAGCTAGTTTTATGCCTTAAAACTCACTTTTGTTAAACTATATTAAAATCAAATACCTATGATTTTTTCTACAAGTCGCTATACTAAAGTATAAGGATCGTTTTTATGGTTTAGTGCAAACTCTTGGTGTGGGCCTTTAGTCGACAATGTCGTTGCCCTAAATGTCTCAAGTGGTTATGATTAAGAGCATTAAATAATAATAATAAAAGGCATGTTATGAAACAAAATACTAATACAGCAGAACAATATTGGCGGCGTAATTTACAAATCATTTTTTCCTACCTAACCGTTTGGTTCGTAGTTTCCTTCGGTTGTGGCATTGTTTTTGTGGATGAACTTAATCAATTTAGCCTGTTTGGTTTTAAACTGGGTTACTGGTTTGCTAATCAAGGCAGTATTTTAGTTTTTTGTTTACTGACGATAGGGTACGCGGTGCGTATGAGTCGCCTTGACAATGAGTTTGATGTGCACGAATAAGCCCATGTAATGCTTGTCTTCAATCACTGGTTTATTAACAACAGGAATTCAACATGAGCCTAGAACAGCTCACTTATTTATTTGTGGTAGGGTCTTTTTTTATCTATATTGCGATTGCGTTTTGGAGCAGAGCCTCTAGCACGCGAGAGTTTTATGTAGCAGGTGGCGGCGTAACACCGTTAGCCAACGGCATGGCCACGGCAGCCGATTGGATGTCAGCGGCGTCGTTTATTTCTTTGGCGGGTATTGTCTCATTTGCAGGCTATGACGCCAGTGGTTATATAATGGGGTGGACCGGTGGCTATGTGCTTTTGGCACTGTTGTTGGCACCCTATTTACGCAAGTTTGGTAAATTCACTGTGCCCGACTTTGTAGGTGATCGCTATTGTTCTAACGTGGCGCGAGTAGTCGCAGTCATCTGCGTTATGTTCATTTCTTTCACCTATATTTCAGGACAAATGCGCGGCACTGGCATTGTCTTCTCACGTTTCTTAAATGTAGAAATAGATACTGGCATCATGCTGGGTATGGCCGTGGTTTTTGTGTATGCGGTTCTAGGAGGCATGAAGGGTATTACCTACACCCAGGTGGCCCAATATTGCGTAATGATATTTGCTTTTACAGTACCTGCACTATTTTTGACCTTTTCAATGACCGGGCATTTGTTACCTCAAACGGGTTTAGGCGCGACCTTAAATAATGGGCAGCCGGTCTTAGACCATTTAGATAATTTAGTGACAGAGCTGGGCTTTGCCAGCTTTACTGAAGGCAGTAAAAGTAAAGTTGATATGTTTTTCATTACCGCCGCTTTAATGTTTGGGACTGCTGGCTTACCTCACGTTATCGTGCGTTTTTTTACCGTGCCTAGAGTCAGGGATGCTCGAGTATCAGCAGCTTGGGCTCTAGTTTTTGTTGCACTTCTATATTCCACCATACCTGCAGTGGCAGCCTTTGGTAGAATTAATCTCATTGAAACAGTCAATGGTGCCGACAATAAAGGCACCCCATACGAAGAAATGCCTCAGTGGTTCAAAAAATGGGAGAATGCTGGTTTGATCGCTTGGTATGACCATAATGCTGATGGTCGTACCCAATATGCTGCCGGTGAAGCCTTTACAGGGCAGCAACATAAGCCTATTTACTGGGGTGCTGCAGAGGATAAAGTGGCGCGTAACTTTTATTTTAATCAACGCCATGTTGTTAACCCAAGTAGTGGTGAATTTGACCCAGACCTGCAGCCCTTTGCCAATGAAATTTACGTTGACCCAGATATCATGGTGTTGGCTAACCCAGAAATAGCTGAGCTGCCAGACTGGGTGATCGCTCTCATTGCTGCGGGGGCCATGGCGGCAGCATTGTCGACTGCGGCGGGTCTGTTGCTGGTGATTGCAACCTCCGTATCACATGATTTATTGAAAAAAACCATACGCCCACAAATTACTGATAAGCAAGAGCTTTTGGCTGCGCGTTTGGCCGCTATGGTGGCGGTGCTTGTTGCAGGGTATTTGGGAATGCATCCGCCAGATTATGTGGCGGCAGTGGTGGCTTTAGCCTTTGGATTAGCTTGCGCCTCATTTTTTCCAGCCATCATTATGGGTATTTTTTACCAAAGAATGAATAAATATGGTGCCATTAGCGGTATGTTGGTGGGTTTGATTTCCACCATAAGCTACATCGCATATTTTAAGTTTTTGGGTGGCCAGCCAGAGGATTGGTTGCTGGGCATTTCTCCAGAGGGCTTTGGCGCTTTGGGCATGGTGTTGAACTTTATTGTGGCCTATCTGGTGGCTAACCTAACGCCAGAACCGCCGATACATATCCAAAAGATTGTGCAAAATATGCGTGTGCCGCGCAATAGTGGCTCTGCATATTATTGATCAACGGAGTGGTCCCTATGGGTATTTTGTGTTGAATTATGCATTCTAGTAACGCGTTTAATGCTGACGTCTTACCGTTTAATTTGTTAGACGAGGACGAGTACACGCTATTGCAAGACAGCCTTGATATTGGGTACTACCAAGCGGGTGAAGTCATCATCAACACGGGTGATGTGCCAGAAGGCTTGTACATCATTCTAAAGGGCTGTGTCAGCGAGTTAGATGTGCAAAGTGCAGACAAGCGTCATGGGCATACTTTTGTGCACTACACTAACGATGAATATTTTGGCGCTTGGTCAGCCCTACGTGGCAGCTCTATTCATGATTTTGTGGCTGATGAAGAAACTATTTGTTACATACTGCCTACTAAAATACTGCTAGATCTTATCTATCGCAATGCTCATTTTGGCGATTTTTTCAACAAGAATTTATCATTACAAAATGAATTGTTAGAACAAAAAAATGACTCCCTAAACATGACAGAGTTTATGCTGGCTCGCATAGACAGTTCCTGTATGCGAGAAGCCTCTTTGCTGCCTAATGGCACCAGCTTAGAAGAGGCCACTCGCTTTTTGCACGACCAGCAAGTGGATTGTGCTTTGGTCCAGCGGGGTAAACGTTATGGCATGGTCACGGGGACAGACTTGTTAAATGCGATTGTATTGGACAAGCTGCCAGTAACTACCGATGTGCAAGTGATTGCTAATTATAGGCTCATTACAGTGGAGTCTGGGGATTATCTGTTTAACGCGTTAATCCTTATGACGCTCCATCAAATTGAGCGGGTAGTCGTCATGCAGAGCTCAGAATTGCATGGCATTATTGACTTGGCTGACACCTTAAGTTATTTTTCCAGCCATTCTCATGTGGTCGGATTGCGTATAGAGCGAGCCACCAGTATAAATGAGCTTAAGGCGGCTGCGGGCGACATGGGTAACTTGATTCGCTCACTTTACTCCCAGGGCGTCAAAGTGCGTTTTGCCATGGATTTGCTGGCAGCGCTTAATAAAAGGTTGATGTCAAAGTTATTTAATCTAGTGGTGCCAGAAAGTGTTCTGCCTCATGTGTGCTTGGTGGTTATGGGCAGTGAGGGTCGTGGCGAACAGATTGTAAGAATTGACCAAGACAACGGCCTGATTATGCGCGACAGCCTGGATTGGCCTGAATGCCAGCAAACGATGGAGTATTACACGCAAACTCTGGTGGATTTAGGGTATCCAAAGTGTCCAGGGCAAGTGATGGTAAATAATCCATTTTGGGTGCAACCCATTAGTGTATGGACTCAGCGCATGCGTGATTGGGTGACTAAAGCTGACAGTGACAGTTTGCTTAATTTAGCCATATCTATTGACGCCTATCCTGTGGCTGGCAACAAAGCCTTATTCAAGACCAGTCGTAACTGGTTATTAAGGGAGTTGCAGCAACAACAACGGTTTTTGTCGTCCTTTGCGGAAGTGGCCTTGGTGTTTGAGACGCCATTAAACTTTTTGGGCGGTATTCGAGATCGAGCGGCTGGTATTGATGTTAAGAAGGGTGGTATTTTTCCCATAGTGCATGGCGTGCGGGTGCTAGCGATGCAGTATCAGGTGGCTGAAACCAATACCTATAAGCGTATTGAAAGTTTAGTTAAACTGGGCGTATTACCCCAAGGTTTAGGTAGTGAACTGATGGAGTCTTTTACCATACTGCAGTGGTTTCGTTTGAGTCACCATCTGTATCAGCAGGAACAAAACTGCAGCGTAGAGGAGCTTGATAATCAAGTTAATTTGGGTGCTCTTGATCGTTTAGAAAAAGACTTGTTGAGGCAATCCTTTCAGGTGGTTAAAGAGTTTAAGAAACACCTGTCCTTAAGATATCGTTTAGGTTAAAACAATTATGATGATTAAGCGCCGCTTACGACGTATTAAAGATGTCTGGAAAGTACGCCAGATTCAGAGTCCGTGGAGTCCTCTTTTTCAGCGTTACTATGGCCAAGAATTGGTTTCTTTGGACATTGAGACCACTAGTTTAGACGTGTCTAAAGCGCAGATATTGTCTATTGGTGCAGTGGTTATTAAAGGTAATCGTGTGTTAAGTAGCGACAAGTTAAGTCTCACCTTGTTGGCACCCAAAGACTGGCCTCAAGACTCCGTGAAGGTTCATAAGCTGCGCCGTATCGACTTAAACCAAGGCGTGCCAGTCGCTGAGGCTTTAGAAAAATTGCTTAAATTCATAGGTAACCGTCCGATTGTAGGGTATAACATAGGTTACGATCTGGCTGTTTTAGATAAATACGCGCGGCCACTATTTGATTTTGGGATTCCTAATCCATCCATTGATGTGATGGATTTATATCGCAAGAAAAGTCAGCTTTCCGGTGGTATCGATTGTCAAATGAATTTATCTTTCGATGCCATTGCCAAGGGTTTAGATGTGCCGGTATTAGGCAGGCATACGGCCCTTGGTGATGCCATTACTACGGCCATTATTTATGTGCGTTTAAAGTGTTCGGCTAGCCTCTTGAAATAATCTGTAATGTTGGTGTTAAAAATTTTGATAATGCTGATAGCCTAAATCACCGCTGAAACGCACTGTGGCGTTGACTATCACCACAAAGTCCGTTAATTTTCTATTTAAATAAGTCAGAATAGGATTAGTCTATGAGCAGTTGCACAACCATCCAATTGGATGCGGACTTAACCATCTCTCAAGTTGGCGTATGGCTTACCCGCCTTGCAGATGAGACTTTAGCTGATAACGAGGTGATCATAGACGCCTCTGAATTAGTTAGGGTTGACGCATCAGGTTTGCAACTGTTGTTGGCATTTAAAAAAAGCTGTGCTGCAAAAAACATCGCCGTGGCGTTATTTAATGTGCCAAAAACCATCCAAGAGCTAATTCGAGTCTCAGGCTTAAGCCAAGAGTTGGGCTAAAATAGCAGTTTTGATTACCTACTAAAGGCATGTTAAGTTTGATCATGGCTGAGTCAATTTATTTTATAATGGAGTTACTTTGATGACAAAAATACTGGCAGTAGACGATTCTGCGTCAATGCGCCAGATGGTGGTGT
>TARA_B110000879_G_scaffold58060_1_pt1 | contig 15295 bp, 14 predicted proteins | sample TARA_B110000879 | Tara Oceans TARA_B110000879 (sample SAMEA4398094) | marine metagenome | biome: Polar Biome; feature: [SRF] surface water layer (ENVO:00010504); material: water (ENVO:00002006), including particulate matter (ENVO:01000060) such as... | depth 5 m
TACAGATGTAAAACGTGAAACAATGTATATCAAAGATAAAGATGAATGGCGTAAGGATACAGATGAATTAGTAAAATTGCGTAGAATATTAAATAGCATTTCAATGACCAATTATCGTTCTGTTGCAAATTGGAGAACCGCCCATCCCAAAAGTGAAATCATGGATAGTCGTGAATATAATTTCTGTTATAGGATGATGAGAGCAATCTTAGGTGATGCAGAAGAAGAACAAATCCGTTTAGATAATAAAATCATAAAGACATTTGCCAAAGATTTATTTGTGAATAAGAATAATAATGATGTGATACGGAAGCTGAACGCATAATAGATAATATAATATTATCTATTATATTATCTATTATATTATCTATTATATATTATATAATGGGTAATGGTATTAGTTTAGAAGTATATGAAAACCGTGTAAAGGCATTAGAACAACGTGTATCTGAATTAGAACAAAAGGTATTTTTAGGATTAGATAACGGTATAATAAACAATAGAGTATTTCATCCAAGTCATAACATAATTGTAAATCCTAGCAATGAAAATGATTTACACCAGATAATAAATCATAATGATAAATAATAACTCAATATTTGCTGTTGTATCACCATATTTATAATATTGTCTTTATTTATTCAAACGATATTAAACCGCAGAGATTGTATCGTCAATGCGATTATGCTTCATAATATAATAAAAAATTATTATATTATTTTATTTTAAGATTATTTTATTTTATTTTGTTTTGTTATATTTATTCTTCGTTAGCCTCATTTGTTTCATCACGACGATTGGGACGGGTTTTATATTTACGAACAGGTTTATCACCAGCCTGATTTTGTTGACGGGTTTCACACATAAGCGAACCGCCCTTTATTCCTGAAACATCAGCAGATTGATATTCGTGTTCACCGGTTGTTGATGTAATAACTTCAAACTCAACATATTCACCTTGAACCAAATACTTATATTGAGAGTCAGTTACACGTATGGAAGAATAATGTGTAAACACATCCTTACCCTCATGTTCACCTTCACGTGATGTAATAAATCCATATCCGGTTTTATTGTTAAACCACTTAACTTGTCCTGTTACTCTAATTGTGTTTGTTGCCTGGGTAGTACTCATCGTATCCTAGTTATACATTATTATATTAGAATTCTTCTATATTGTTTACATGCAGATTAATAAGACTTTATTTATCTGCAAAAATCGTGCATAATGAATTATATTTCGGTGTTTCATGAAAGTCAATATTATAGCATATTTGAAAAAAAGAAAAGATGTATTTATTGATGTTCTCACATATAGGTAGAATGTGTTCAATAGATTTTAATATTTTGCGTTGTTTATTTTTGGAATGTAAAATATGTATTTCATTATTGTAGGTTTCATTTTTGGTATCTGTATAAACAGAATCCCATGGTAATTCTTGTGCAAATAAGTAAATATAAATATAACCCAGTGATATAATATCATCGCGTCTGGATGGTGTCCATCCATCATGTATATTGGGACTAATATATTTTGGCGTACCAACGAGTTGTTCACTAGTAGAATTAGAAATATGTAGATGTTCATCGTTAACCCAAAATGTAGCCAATCCAAAATCAATTAAAAAAATTTCTCCATTTTTAATCATAAAATTGTGCGGTTTAATATCTCTATGAATAACAAAAATACTATGTATAGATTCCAGAATATGAATGCATTTTACCATTATGTAATTAAGTTTAGATTCACTAATCGTTTTGATATTTAAATACTCAAATAGAGAACAATCGTAATATGTCATAATTAATCCCATAGAATCGCCAATTTCACCAAACCAATAGACACTAGGTATGGATCTACACTTTTTTTCATACAAATATTTCAAAATAGAGGTTTCTCTTTTCAATAATTTATAAGAGGTACTCTTATCTTCTAATTTAATTGCAACATAAGTATTCGTTTTGTTAATAATCCCTCTATAAACCTTACCGAATTTCCCATTACCAATAAATTTGTCTATATTATATTTATTTGCAATTATATTAGATTGGATTTCCATTTCTATATTAATAGACAATTGGTTTTAGATATTTTGTAGATATATTTTATAATAGAATGTTTATGAGATTAATAGGAAACATATTCCGTACAATGGAGAACCTAGTAAATAAAGGCGACAATTATTATGGACAAATCATTAAAATTTCACATATTATTAATTTCGTATACATAGGGTTATTTACATTTTTTGGAATTTATATATTAAAATTCCAATTGTTACACACTTTCAATACAATTATCCAGATGTTGGTATGTAGTTTATTATTGTTCAAATTTCATCCTTTTAGAGAACATGATTTCAAACAAAGTGATTCTACTCTAATATTTAGTAGTGCTGTGTTTTTATTATTTAATTTAAGTATTATTGAATTCTTAAATAGATATACCAGTAAAGTGGGATTAGATATTAGTAAACACGCTGAATTCATTCATGCAACAGGAGAAATTATTATAGACGAAGAGGAGTAAAAGATTCAAATGTGTAAAAATGAATTAAAATACTACTCATATGTTATTGTAATAACACAATGAATAACACAATGGAAATAACAGCAAATACAATAAATGATGTATATGAGAAAGCATTAAAAGACCCATCATTATTAGCGTCATTGGAGATAGAAGACTTATTAAATACTTTAGAAAATACGAATAATGATTATTTAGAAAATAAAACATTGAAAGGAATAACTGATGAAATTTACGGTATAATGCAGACAGTAATAACAGGAAGAGAATTACAAGAATCAATATGTCTAAAATTAGTAGATTATCGTTTAGTAGATGAATTACATGAATTACATAAAGGAAAGCATGTAAGATGGGTTCGTAGAAATACCGAAAAGTTAACGAATGGTGGTATAGTAGTAGATATCAAATTTTTAGATACAGGAACACAAGTATTATGTAAAAATTCAATGAATCGGTTTATGCAATACAAGTATGATGATTGTATTACATTTCAAAAGTTATCACAGACAGAACAATTAATATTAATGGCATATGAACACGCCGAACAAATAAATTAGATTAATTATTACGTTTTCGTGTAAAAGAAAAGGATACAGATTTCCGTTTACATGTTTTATTTTTTTTATTTGTAAGTAGAAAATATTCTTTGATATGGTACATAAGTTTTTGTGAAATTAAAATATCATTTTCTAACATAGTTTTTGTCGTATTGGTGTATAAATGATATGTACCATTTTTCATACATAATTCAATATATTCAGCTTTAAATGCATACCTAGTACAATCTCTTGGTAATAAAATAATTCCATACTTAGAATAAATAAAACGATTAATAATTTCATTAGTAGAAAGATGATGTTTATATGGCATAGGTTTAATGTAATATATTCTTTCTTTTTTCATATCTTTATAGGAAACATCATCAACAAAAAATATAGTGGTTGTTTTTGGCAAAATCGTACAATTAATGAAATCATCATATGTTTTTTTATGAGTGGTTCGGTTTAGCTCAATTTTAACATTATTAATTTTAAATGCATTTACGATTTGGTCAAATAATGTAAAATCACTTGTAATTTTATTATTCAAATAATTAATAATTCGTTCTGTCCATTTTTTCCCACATTGATTATTTGTATATACAAATAATTTATAACATTCCCCATTTTTTTTCTTGTTGGCAATGTATTCTAATATTGAAAGTATACCATAGCGTAAAAATTCTGGAAATATATCAAGTAGTTCATCAAAATTTATATGAAAAGATTTGGTGTATCTTTCTATTAATGACCATAATATTTCTAAATCCACAAAAGAACCTAGTGTTTCATCCAAGTCAAAAACCATTACTTTTTTAGCTCTGCTTTTTTTATATTTTGAAAAATATTTTCCTTTATAGATTTCAATTAGTTCATTGGGATTATCATCATATATCATATAAAATAACAGTTTATTTTATATCATAACAAAAAAATTATTTAGTAGAACCAAACCCACCAGTACCACGTTGACTTGTAGAAAGATCATTGCCATCAGATAATATTACATAAATTGGACACAACGTCGGGTGACAAATTTGCAATAATCTCGTATTTTTATTAACAATATATTGGGTATTTGTATCATTAATTGGTTTTACCCACCTAAACGCGCCAATTAACGAACCGCGATAACCAGAATCAATTATACCCGTATGATTAGCTAACATCAATTGTGTTTTTGAAATACTAGAACGCGGGTGTACAACAAACGCAGTATTTGTAACACGCTCATTATTAACGTCATAATAAAACATTTCTGTTTTTATATCCATATCAATATAGTTAGAATCAAATGGTTCATTAAAAATAACATTATTTGGTGTTAAAACATCAAATCCAGAATCTGGTAATATATTAGTCATAAATTGAGTATTATGATCATTAATCCGGTCAGCATATTGTTGCTTCAAATTTTGATTATTTATAACTAATTTAAGTATAGCAAAATTATTGTTACAGTTGACAGATGTACTACGTAATGTCTCTGCCATTATGTTTATATTTTGAATAGTAAGAAATAAATCCATATAATTATTTACCATTTATTTTTTTATATTCTTTCCATGTTATAGGTTTAGTATCATTGTCTATTTTATTCTCAGTTGGGTTTTCCTTTTCATTTTTTTCATCTAGATGATTAGATTGTTTTAATGCACTATCAACATATAATTCTTTCAATACTTTTCCTATCATAACAGAACCTTCGTGTTGATCCACTTTCCCATCTTCAATTAACTTTAGAACTATTAATAATTTTGTCATAATTTCAAGGTCTAATTCGTCTTTAATAATACGGTTAAAAATATCAGTATAATTATTGTATAAAAACGGCGTTTCAGCTTTACATAATTGTGTGTATTTATTGTTATCGCTTGTTTTCATCATTTCGTTTTTCATCTTAAATGTATCAAGTTTTTTAATTTCATCTCTTAATAAAATACTATGTTTAACTCTACGTATAGTTGCAGTATTATCTTCACTTCCCATTTCACTTACCATTTTTTGTAAATTTAATTTTTCGTCTGTTGTTAAACTTGCCATCTTTATAATAATTAGTTACTTATACCTTTTTATGTGTATTTAAATAAATAGATTTTATTGATATTTAGTAAATAAATAAATAAATAATTTTTATCTGTGAAATATGTATACGATAGTAAACGATGAATTATTTATCAGTTTTCATGTTAATTGTATTTATTCTAGTTATATGTTCAGCATTATTTGTATCATGTAATAATGCTTCACCCTATTATATGGATACAATCTTTCAAAAACATTCTGGATTTGAAGGTTTTGCAAATAATACAAACACTTTAGATTACTCTAGTAAGGCAAATAATGGTGCAATGGATACATATAAACCATTTTTAATTGAAAATCAATCAGCTGAATGTAAGAAAGTATACGGATTTAGTGGTTTGTTTTGTGAACCCAATAACGTAAATAATCCTTTGGATAAATTTTCTGGGGTAAAGGGTAAATTAGATTGTAAGGATAGTTCTGGTCTTTCTAATTCTCAAGGAGGATTATGCTTAACAGATGAACATAAACGTATGTTATCTACACGTGGTGGAAATATGGGACCAGGTAGTCCAGATATTGGTGAGTAAATACCCAAACCTGTAATATGATATTTTGTAGTAATAATTTACTACAAAATCGGTAATGGATTTTAGTTAAACGTTTTCATACATATATCACAATAATCTATTTGTTTAGAATATTCGGGAGTAATATCAATATAATCAGTTACAATATTATGAGTACAGTTTTTATCTATATAAAATTCAATTAATTTATATATTTCTATTATTTCATTATCATCTTCATTATCATTCACAGTAATAAAATTTTCCAATTTATCTTTTATGTTAATTAGGTCAATCAATATATCAGCCATTTGTTATATACAAATATAACAAATTCTTTTTAACTGAATTTACAATATTTCATATATCACACCAAATACATCTTTTTGTTTCATTTGCACAACTGTTGCATATTGTGGGGTGTAAATAGAGGTAGCCAAATGGATTGGATACGTGGGCTGGATTGCTGTAACCGTGTACTCTTTTTTGCTTGCACAGTTTGCATTTGGCTCTACATGGGGAGATAATTTGGTTATTTTGGTATTGTTTTTGATGGGGGATGCATAGGTTGTCTTCCATCTTTTTAGTCGGTGTAATTCGGTCAATCAATATATTAGCCATTTGTTATATACAAATAACAAAATTTGTTTAACTGAATTTAAAAAATTTATTTGCGTTTAGTATTACGGGTTTTACGTTTTTTATTCTTAATGGTTCTCTTAATTGTTCTCTTAATTGTTCTCTTTTTTTTATGAGTTTTTTTCCCACCAAATTTTTTCCCACAATTCTCAATGTCTTCTTCTACAAAATTATATTTTTTATACGTATCCTCTTCTTTTTTATTCACTACTGCGTGTATATTAGAACAAGTATAATCCAATACATTAATATTCGTATTATTGCCTATAATTTGCTTTACAATATCTAAAACGAAACTCATACGAAGAAAGTTGATATTATTATCTTTTATAGAATGTGTACACTTATCATTTAGTTTGAACTGTTTTACTGCAGTTGCTTTATCATAATATTCACACCGAGTAGTATGTATCATATTCATAATTGTATCTGCCGTAAATTGATTATTGTGAAAATATGAAATTAAATCAATAATATCACTTATTTTAGTTAAATCTATATTTTGATTATGATGGGTTTTTAATGGATACATTAGCTCTAATGTATTATCGTGTATAGGTTTGTGTATAGAAATAACATATATACCCATATAATGGTCATCGTCCTTATTATTAACAAGTTGTAAAAAAGAAAATAGAGAAGGTTCTGGTCTATTTATATATAGTAATTTATCAACCGTCACTGTATTCATAATAGAACATGCATTACTTGTATTGATTTTGATATCTTCTGTGTTTATAAATTCATTAATTTCTGTACACATAGTTACGTGTGCTTTATATTTAGGTTTTGCCTTATCGCGATATTCAGTAAGAACTTGATCGGTTGTAGTAGAAAGTTGTTTTCTAAATTGTGTATTTAAATAGTCCCGTGTATTTTGATAAAAATCACCACCACCCAATACACCTGTATAATCGCCAGACATTGAAAAGGTTTTAGTATTATCAAACAATTGTTGTCTATATGGATTCATATTCATATCAAAAACAGTTCCATGTGTAATAATTGCAATTGTTATTATATATTCATTATTATCAACTTGATTCATATAACATAATTATATATTTTATATGAAAATAGAATGAAAAAATTACATTATGTAATTATTCATTTATTTACACTATTGAACATGAAATAATCAACCTACATCGTGAGATTTATTATTTTGTTTACACATACATGGCCAATACACTTTGGTTAACTTTATCTTCTTGTTTAATGAATTTATCAATATGTTCGGGTAAAACCGTAAATGGGAAACTAACCTCAATATTAAGGTCCTTTTCAAATAATTTTTCTTCAGGTTTGACTAAACGGAATAGGTTCAACTTTGTGTAAATAATTTCTAAACATCTTTTTAAGTTACGAACACCATCTTCGCATTTAGTAATATCTTTATTAGAAATAATATGTTGCAATGTTTCATCCGGAATAATAATATCTTCTTCTGTAAAATTAACTTGTTCACGAATTTTGGGTAATAGATGTTTACGGGCAATAACCACTTTTTCTTTAGATTCGTATCCTTTCGTTTGAATACGATACATTCTATCACGAAGAATAGGATTCACTTTACTTTCATCATTATAACTGAATATAAATAAACATTTGCTAAGGTCAAAGTTAACTTCTGAGAAATATTTGTCATGAAACTCGTTATTTTGAGAAGTATCTGTTAGATGAGTTAGTATACCAACAATTTCCTCGCCACGAGGAGTGTCGCTAATCTTATCCAATTCATCAAAGTAAATGACCGGGTTCATACATTTACTATCAATGAGAATTTGTACGATTTTCCCCCATGTACTACCTTCATATGTATAAGAATGACCTTCTAGAAAACTACTATCACCAGTTCCACCAAGAGCGATAAATGTGAATTCCCTACCAAGAATTTTACTAATACCTTCTTTTACTAAGGTAGTTTTACCAGTACCCATTGGACCTTTGATTGCAATCGCACTACCAATAGCGGTGGGATTTGCAATCCATTGACCCATCATTTGCATAATTTGCATTTTGGCATCATCTAACCCAAAAACACAATCATCTAACTTGTTTTTAGCATTTGCCATAAAATTATGACAAATATCAATGCCATCATCCATCTTAACCTCCAGATTTTTATATATTCCAAATGGAATTTTCATAAAAGTATCAACCCAATTTTTAATTTTGTAATATTCAGGGTCACCTGGTTCCATCGTTTTTAATACATTGAGTTTTTGCATAGCAGTTGCCTTAAATATTGCTGGCATTTTAGAATCAAGTAATGCTAATCTATAAGGTTTATCAATGTTAATATGTTTATTAATTTCTTTCAAATCACTCATTATACGTAATTGTTCTTTATTAGAAAGCTTTTTACGAAAGTAATCAATCTCATCTGGTCTGTTTTTATCATTATGAATCAGTTTGTGATACGTTTTCGCATTTTTAGATCTTGCCTTTTTAATAAGTTTGTTGATAGAATTCTTGCACTGGTCTACCGCATTCTTCATAATTTTATTATTTGGTGTTTTTGCTAGCTGTTGTGACATTAGCTTTTTTGTTTCAACTAATTCTAGATATTCTTGTTCAACATCGGTTAATATAAATTCTTCGGTTTCTGATGTATTCTTCTTCTTCTTCTTCTTTGATTTTTTATTATTTTCATCTATTTGTTCATTGGAACCGACCCGTTCGTATGTTTCTTTCATAAACGCCTGTTCATCATCACTATCACACTCCGCATCATCTTCAACGTATTCTTCATCGTCTTCTTCTCCCGCTGTTCCATCCAATGCTAAAACGATATTATAAACCCCTTTTTCATCTTCTTCTTCTTCCTCGTCTTCGGTATCTTCAATATCTTCACTTTCTTCATCGTCTTCTTCATCGTCTTCTTCATCGTCTTCTTCACCATCTTCATAATCTTCATCATCTTCTTCATCGTCTTCTTCACCATCTTCTGCAAAAGACATACTACGTGTACGATGTCTACCATTACTTTTTGTTACACTTGAAAATGTATTTTGTTTCTTATTTTGTTTCTTATTCCCAGTTTCTTTTGCACGATTTTTCATATATTTAGATGGAAATATATTTGAAATTAATTTTTGTAATTTGGCAACATCAACGTCGTCTTCACTTTCACTGCTTTCATCATTATTTTTACGATTTTTATTTTTATTTTTACGGTTTTTATTTTTAGATTTTTTAGGGGGTACATAATTAGATTCTGTTGATTCTGATAATTCTGATGATTCTGATGATTCAGTTTCATATTCAGTATCTTCATTATCAGAATCAGGAGTCTGTTTAAGCCTATTCTTAAGCATTTCCTTACGTTGTTTGGTGTTAGATTTAATAGCCATTATGCAATTGTTGTTACTATATGGATTAATCTATTATATAATTCAATTTTTTACATTTTGTAATATTACATTTAAAAAATTGAATAATTATAATAGCTTAAAAATATATAAACATAGATATATATAGTGGAAAATGTCACCACATAATACAACAATGAACAATTATACACCTTCTTCCCGTATTATTGGGGTACAATTTAGTATGTTATCACCGGAAGAAATTAGAAAAAATTCTGTAGTTGAAGTAACAACCCGTGATACATATATAAATAATAAACCAGTGATAGGTGGGTTATTTGACCCACGTATGGGTGTATTAGAACCAGGATTAATATGTCCAACCGATGGATATACGTATATAAATACGCCTGGTTATTTTGGTCATATTGAATTGGCCCGTCCTGTATTATTTATAACACATTTGAAAGAAATTATGAAATTTTGCAAATGTGTATGTTTTAAATGCAGCAAAATAAAAATAAATAAAAATTTACATAAGCATATTTTAAATAAGACAGCAAGTGAACGATGGCAATATGTAACAAATTTGGCACCAAATGTTAAACGTTGCGGTGATTGTACTGAAGATGGTTGTGGATATAAGCAACCAGATAAGATTCAATTAGAAGGCATGTCAACAATTCAGGCTATATGGGAAAAAATGGATACTGAAGACAGTGAAAATGGAAAAGTAATTATAAAGTTGACACCTGAAATGTTGATTAAAATTTTCAAAAGAATTTGCGATGAAGATGTACATTTTATGGGATATAGTCCAACATGGTCTCGTCCAGAATGGATGATATGTCAAGTATTACCAGTACCTCCACCATCAGTTAGACCATCTGTAAAACATGATGCACAACAACGTAGTGAAGACGATTTAACACATATTTTCAGTAATATAATAAAAACAAACAATGATTTGCGTGACAAGATTGCAAATGATGCACCAACAAAGGTAATTGAAGTATTAACCGGTATTTTACAATATTTTGTGGCGATGATTGCAAACAATAAGGTAAAGGGAGCAGATCCAATGGCACAGCGTTCTGGACGTCCTTTAAATTGTATTAGTGGCAGGTTAAATAGTAAAAATGGTCGTATTCGTGGTAATTTAATGGGTAAACGTGTTGATTTTAGTGCACGTTCTGTTATTACAGGTGACCCGAATTTGTCTATTCGTCAATTGGGTGTTCCCATGAAAATTGCTATGAATATTACTAAACCGATTACTGTTAATGATAGAAATAGGGATTTCCTAATGAAATTAGTGCAAAATGGTCCAGAAAAATATCCAGGTGCAAAAATTCTGGAACGTCGTAACGGTGAAAATATTTCATTGCGTTATGTTGATACTGGCTCTATTCGCTTGGAAAATGGTGATATAGTTCACAGACATATGATGGACGGTGATGCTGTACTCTTTAACAGACAACCTAGTCTTCATAGAATGAGTATGATGTGCCATATTGCAAAAATTATGAAAAAAGGTGATACGTTTCGCATGAATGTTGCAGATACTAAACCTTACAATGCTGATTTTGATGGAGATGAAATGAATTTACATATGCCACAAAGTATTTTGGCAGAAACAGAATTAAAAAATTTAGCAGCAATACCATACCAAATGATAAGTCCGGCTGGAAACTCGCCGATAATCGGTATTTACCAAGATTCCATGTTGGGTTCTTATCGGTTTACAAGACCGAATATATCTTTTAACCCACGAGAAGCAATGAATTTGCTCATGATGTTTTCCAATGTAAATATGAAGAAGCTATTAGAAAATGGTGATAAAATAAGTAGTTTTGATATATTATCTCAAATATTGCCAGAATTAACATTAAAATATAAAACCGAATTATTTGATGAAGCCGAAGATTATGATACAACAAATAATGTATTAGAAGTGCGTAATGGCAATTATGTACGTGGACAAATAGAAAAAAACGTATTAGGTTCAACATCAAGGGGTATTATCCATCGCATATGTAATGATTTTGGAAATATGCGTGCGGCCGATTTCATAGATGATTTACAGAATGTAATCACAGAATACATGAAGTCAAGCTCATTTAGTGTAGGAATTAGCGATTTGATTGCAGACCGTAAGACACAAGATAGTATTATTCATGTAATCTTAACGCAAAAGCAAGAAGTCCAGTCAATTATTGAAAAGGTTCATCTTGGTATTTTTGAAAATAATACATCTACTACAAACAACACTCATTTTGAAAGTAGTATAAATAATGTATTGAATAAAGCGACTGAACAGTCTGGTAAGATTGGTCGTAAGTCATTAAGTAAAAATAACCGTTTCATGATGATTGTCAATTCTGGGTCAAAGGGAAATCTTATCAATATTTCTCAGATGATTTCATGTTTGGGTCAAACAAATGTAGATGGTAAGAGAATCCCATATGGGTTTGACAGCCGTACACTACCACATTATAGTAAATTTGATGATTCACCCGGTGCTCGTGGATTTATTGAAAATTCTTATATATCTGGATTAACCGCACCTGAACTATTCTTCCATGCAATGGGTGGTAGAATTGGGTTGATTGATACGGCAGTAAAAACCTCTCAAACTGGTTATATTCAACGACGGTTGATTAAGGGGTTGGAAGATATTAAAGTTGAATATGACATGACTGTAAGAAATAGTCAAGGCAAAATTATTCAGTTTAATTATGGTGATGATAATTTTGATTCAACTAAGATCGAAAATCAAAATATCCCATTGGTTGGAATGTCATTGGAAGATATTTATATGCACTACGATATTGTAGGCATCAATGATGAACGCAGTAAATCAATTGATATATACACTAAGGGAACAATTACCCGTATTAAACGACAACGTGCTCAAACCAAAGAAACATGTAAGAAATATATTGATACAATGATAGAATCTAGGGATGAATTGGTCAAAAATGTGTTTTTACATAAAGATGAAAATAAAGTCAAAATGCCTATCGCTTTTCAAAATACTATTGCTAATATTCAAGGACAATTGAATTTAAATATGAATTCAATCATTGATATTACCCCACAAGAAGCGTTTGACTTAATTGAAGAATATTTTAAAAAATTAAGTAATTTTAAGTATGCAAAGCCTAACAAATTATTTGAAGTTATGTATTACTTTTATATTTCACCAAAAGACCTATTAAACCGTAAACGATTCCATCGCAGGGCATTAATCATATTGTTAGAAACCATTGTCTTAAAATATAAACAAGCCTTAGTACATCCAGGTGAAATGGTTGGTGTTGTTGCTGGTCAATCTATTGGTGAACCGACAACACAACTCACACTTAATACATTCCATTTGAGTGGTGTTGCATCCAAGTCTAATGTAACGCGTGGTGTACCCAGAATTGAAGAGATTTTGCGTTTAACCAAAAATCCAAAGAATCCATCAATGACTGTATTTTTAAAGGAGATTGACGAAGGAATTAAGGATAAGGCGGCTCATTATGCGAATATGTTAGAACATACCAAATTATCAGATGTGATTAAGGGTGTTCAAATTTGCTTTGACCCGGTGGATACAAATACCCAAATTGAAGAAGATTCACAGCTAATGCAACAATTTTATGAATTTGAACAGTTAATTGAAGAATGCAAAGAAACTGATGCAAATACATTAGCTGCTCAAGCTAATCTACAGAAATCACGTTGGGTTATTCGTATTACATTAGACCCAGAAGTGTTATTAGAAAAAAATATAACAATGGATGATATTCATTTTGCGATTAACAATAGTTATGGTACTGAAATATCATGTATATACTCGGATTATAATTCTAATAATTTGGTATTCCGTATACGACTATCCAGTAATGCTTTAAATAAAACTAAGAAACAACGTGGTATCGCCAGCTCATTGGACCAGTCGGACGAAATATATTTGTTGAGAAATTTTCAAGAAACATTATTAAACTCTATTGTTCTTCGTGGGTTATCAAATATTACAAATGTATTACCACGAAAATTACAAAATATGGTGGTCAATGATGACGGTAAATATATTCAAAAAGATACTTGGATTTTGGATACAACCGGCTCTAATTTATTGGACGTTTTAAGTTTAGATTATATTGATTGGACTAGAACATTCAGTAATGATATCAAACAGATATTTGATGTTCTTGGATTGGAAGCCGCACGACAAGTATTATATAACGAGTTGACTGAAGTTATGGAGTTTAGTGGTGTTTATATTAATTATCATCATTTGAGTATATTATGTGATAGAATGACTACAAACCATAATATGGTTGCGATTTTCAGGTCAGGCATTTTAAATGATAATATTGGCCCCATTGCGAAAGCCACATTTGAAGTGCACACTGAAGTGTTGTTGAATGCATCTAGACATGCGGATTTTGATCACATGCGTGGTGTATCAGCTAGCGTGATGATGGGTCAAATCGGCAAATTTGGCACTGGCTCTTTTGATTTAGTGTTGGATATGGAGAAAATGCAACAACAGGAGGTTCATGATATTTCTAGAATTGACCGTAATACAAATGTTGAAAACCTGTTTGGGAAAATTCAGGATAACACAGATATTTGTTCTAAAAATAATATTAAAATACAAAATTATATATCTAATATTAAACAAGAAGATATGGGGGGATGCGATGACGATTATGATATTGGTATCTAAAATTATACATATTTAATGAAAAATTGAAACATTTTTTTTATTTATATTTATATTATATTAACTATTATATAAATAACAATGCTGTATGGTAATGAAACCAAGTTAGACAGGAAAGACCGGCAAAATAATATATATGAATTACGTTCAAAATTTGTGGTTATGGGGGGATTCGGTGTATGTACATTAGACAATTTAATGGGGTTACATATTAAGAAAAATGATATTGATGCCCAAATAAAGCAAGAAGAGTCTTTGATTGTATTATACGAAGAAGTATTTTCTAGAACAATTAGCAATGAATTTTTAGAGCAGAAATATTTGGGGAGAAAGAAATTAAGTATTGGACAACGTGTGCAACGACATTTATGTAAATATAGATTACCCAAACAATATTTACATACTGATAAAAATAAGGATGTATTTTATCTTTTTATTATGAACAATACGATGAATGGTTATATGAATAGACTATACTGGAATGAGCGGGAACATGAGAAATTGTAAAAAATGAAAAATAATCTAACAATTATATATATGTCTAATATCGGTCCACCATTATATGTTATAAAAACAATTAAATCTAAAAATATTCAAAATCAAATTGATAATACTAAAAAAAGTATTATAGATAATAATAATGTTGATTTACCCATTTTTACTATGCAAAATATAAATGAATTAGAAGATTTTTTTCAAAGTGAAATTATGAATTTATATACAGAACTAACCCATACAGAACATTATAGTATAGACAAAGCTGATATTGAAAGATTAGATTATTTGATATCGGTTGAGCATAATGAAATTATGCGACGTTTAACCGATGCTACTTATTATTACAATAATTTTAATAAAATTAATAAACGGTTGGATTTATATCACAGATATATAATAACATATATAGTTGATTATAATGATAATCTAGATGAAATACAAGTTATTTTTGCACCACG
>TARA_B110000879_G_scaffold213024_1_pt1 | contig 15236 bp, 14 predicted proteins | sample TARA_B110000879 | Tara Oceans TARA_B110000879 (sample SAMEA4398094) | marine metagenome | biome: Polar Biome; feature: [SRF] surface water layer (ENVO:00010504); material: water (ENVO:00002006), including particulate matter (ENVO:01000060) such as... | depth 5 m
CTCTCCCACAAAAGTGCTTTATCGTAACCACGAGCTTCTTTCCAAGCATCTACTGAAACTTGAGTTACGTGTTTAGTGCCGAGCTGCATCCTTGCCATATCATCAGGCGTATTCACCATGAAAAACAGCGCAAACGTTAAAGCATTTACACCCATCAGAATAGGAAAGGCATACAGAATTCTTCTTACAATATAAGCAAACATGGTCGTTAGTCATCTATAAGAGCAACAAAGCAATAATTATAGGCCTAACGAACTGAGTTTTGTTTAATCATTCACTGATATACACTATAATTTTTAGATGAACTCTTTTTAGAAGGTGCCTCCATGGTGATGACCGCAATTGATTTAGTAAAAGAAGCAAAAAAAACAATCAACGAAGTTAGTGTAGAACAAGCGAATAGGATGATTACCAGTGGTAGTATCGTATTAGATGTTAGGGAAGTAGCTGAATTTGAAGCTGGTCATATTCCAAATACAGTCCATCTCTCCCGAGGTGTCTTAGAATTTAAAATTTGCGACCATGAAAAATTCCAAGATAGAGATGCCCCCATCCTTATTTATTGTCGTAGTGGCGGTCGATCGGCTCTAGCTACTATTGCACTGAAGAAATTAGGGTTTACCGATGTCCATTCAATGGGCGGAGGCTACGAGCTCTGGAGTCAAACCAAGAGTTAGGCAATAAGTAGTCCAATTGTTTGTAACATTTGTAGAGTCCACTTGTCATAATGAATAAGTAGTTCTTTTGGAAATTAATTATGGACACAATCGAATACGCAGTTTCAGGTGCTGGCTTGGGCTTACGCCGTGATTTTATGGGTGAATTAGCTGAACGTAAAGATCAACCTTTTGATTTTTTAGAAGTCGCACCAGAAAATTGGATGGAGATAGGTGGTGCATTAGGTAAAAAGTTTGCTTATTTTACCGATCGCTACCCCATGATGTGTCACGGGTTATCACTATCTCTTGGCAGCCCTGCTCCACTTGATGAACACTTTGTCATTCGTGTCAAAAAGTTTTTAGATAAACATAATATCCGAAGCTATAGTGAACACTTAAGCTACTGTGGTGATGATGGCCATCTCTATGACTTGATGCCCATTCCATTTACAGAAGAAGCTGTCAGCTATGTAGCTGCCAGGATAAAGCGTGTTCAAGACATATTAGAGCGCCAACTCATTATTGAAAATGCATCTTATTATGCTGCTCCTGGTCAAGAAATGACAGAAGCTAACTTTACAAATTCAGTGCTTGCAGAAGCCGATTGTGGGTTACTTCTAGACGTCAATAATATCTATGTTAATAGTATTAATCACGGTTATGACCCTGTGCAATATATGAAATCAATGCCAACAGAGCGTATTGCCTATCTCCATATTGCAGGACACTACAGTGAAGAAAATGATTTAAAAGTCGACACTCACGGTAGCGACGTTATTGACCCTGTCTGGGACTTACTTGAAAAATCTTATCAATGTCATGGAGTCATACCTACACTTCTAGAACGTGACTTTAATATTCCTTCAATTGCATGCCTAACACGCGAAGTTGATAAAATTCGTCATTATCAATTACAACAGGAACAAAGTCGCATTGCACAAACCTCCTAAAATACCAAAATTTCAGCAAGTTCAATATCAGTTCTCTGCACATATTCGCGATCCAGAGAATATCGCAATGCCTGACGATATAGAACAGAGACGAATGAACATCTATACAGAATTATTTTATAACAATATTGATAACTTTTTATCTTCGGGATTCCCTGTACTCAAAAAAATTATCTCTGAAAAGTCATGGAATGTAATGGTTCGCGACTTTATGGTGAAACACCAATCAAGATCTCCATTATTTAATGAGATGGCCCATGAGTTTTTGACTTACCTTAACAATGAGCGTGAAAGTTCTAGCGATCCAGTTTTTATCAAAGATCTCTGTCATTACGAATGGGTTGAACTTGCACTCAGTACTACTGATAGCCAAGTCTGCCCAATCAATTTTGATGACCAACAGGACTATTTAGCAATTCAAATTAAGACATCACCGCTGGCGTGGCCACTATCCTACCCCTTTCCAGTACACCATATCTCACCTGAATTTCAACCTAGTGAGCCTAGTGAAGTGCCCATATTTTTACTCGTTTATCGAAACCTAGATGATGAAGTCTTATTTTTAGAGCTCAACCCTATGAGCGCTAAGTTGATAGATTTACTTAATGAAGGGAAAACGGGCCAACAAGCAGCACAACAACTTGCCGATGAATTACAGCATCCCAATCCAAAGGTTGTCATAGAGGGTGCTAGAGAGTTGATCCATGACTGGATTAAACGAAGCATTTTAATTTACCCTTCATAAAAAATATACAAATATCAATCGCTAACAACAAAAAAGGCTAATGGGGAATACCCCATCAGCCTTCTTTCGTTTCGATGTCTTTAAGTAAATCTAGCCCAAAGTTTTAACCCGTCGCTAAGACAATCGCTTCTATCGATAAACGTGTAATTTCATCCCAGTCCTCTGCATCCACTAAACTAGCTGCACACATCCAAGAACCACCTACACAAGCAACATTGGACAGGTTGTAATACTCTTTAACATTTTTCTGGCTCACTCCTCCCGTTGGGCAGAAAGAAATTTGTGGTATTGGAGCCCCGATTGATTTGAGCATTGGTACCCCACCTGCTGCTTCAGCAGGAAAGAACTTCATTTCAGTAATACCTTTTTCAAGTAAATTCATCGCTTGGCTTGGGTTGGCAATACCGGGTAATAATGGAACGCCAGTCGCTAAAGCTGCATCAATCATCTTATCTGTTGTGCCCGGGCTCACAATGAATTCAGCACCCGCATCAATCGCTTTATTAAGTGTTTCTATATTGATAATAGTACCTGCACCGACAATAGCATCAGGCACTTCAGCTCTAATACGTCTAATAGATTCTAATGCTGCTGGTGTACGTAAAGTGATCTCTAATACTTTCAAGCCACCTTTTACTAACGCATGTGCTAAAGGCACAGCATGTTCAACATTATTAATTACCATTACAGGCACAATCGGCGAAATAGCCATGATCTCTTTAATTGTTCTACTCATACTTTTCTAATTTCCTAAAAATCTAAAAATCTATTTGGCTAATATTACTCAACATTAAACAAGTTAATCGCACCTGTTTCGGCAGTAGAAACACCACGTCGGAAACTATCGAATAATTCACGGCCTGTGCCGTAATGATGTTCAGTGTTAGCCATCACACAAGCTACACGCCCCTCTAGTTCCTTATCGTCAACGAGAACATTAAGTTCTCCAGTTTCTGCATTCAAACGGATAATATCGCCATCTCGTACTTTAGTTAGCACGCTACCATCGGCACATTCAGGGCACATATGAATCGCAGAAGGGACTTTACCTGAGGCACCAGACATACGGCCATCAGTTACTAAAGCCACTTTAAACCCTTTATCTTGTAGAACACCCAATGGTGGCGTTAACTTATGAAGTTCTGGCATTCCGTTCGATTTGGGTCCCTGAAAGCACAATACTACAATAACGTCTTTATTCAACTCACCACGCTTAAAAGCTTCAACAACATCATCTTGATAGTCAAAGACCATTGCAGGAGCTTCCACCACCCGATGCTTAGGATCAACAGCAGATACTTTACTCATTCCACGACCCAAATTACCTTGCATCAAATGTAAGCCTCCACCTGCAGCGAAAGGATTTTTGACTGAGCTTATAACTTCAGGATCTAGTGTTACTAATGGACCTTCTACCCAAACTAATTTGTCATCAACTAATTTTGGCTCTTGCGTATAAGATTTCATACCACGCTTGTCCGCTACGGCAAGAACATCTTCATGCATAAGACCATTTTCATTCAACTCTCTGATTAAAACACTCATTCCACCCGCTGCTTGGAAATGGTTTATATCGGCATCACCATTTGGATAAACGCGTGTCACTGAGGGTACAACTTTGGACAAGCGATCAAAATCATCCCAGTTAATGATCACACCTGCAGCACGTGCAATCGCAATTAGATGAATTGTATGATTTGTTGAGCCACCGGTAGCTAACAAACCAACCAATGCATTCATAATTGCTTTTTCGTCGATCATATGACCGATGGGTCTATAATCATCACCTTGAGCAGTAAATTTCAGTACTTGCCGTGTTGCTGCTTTAGTTAACTCATCGCGCAGCGGTGTGTACGGGTTAATGAATGATGTCCCTGGCATATGAAGACCCATCATCTCGACCATCATCTGGTTACTATTAGCTGTACCGTAAAAAGTACATGTACCTGCACTATGATAAGACTCTGATTCTGCTTTCAACAATTCATCACGGCCGACTTTACCTTCGGCATAAAGTTGACGTATTCTTACTTTCTCTTTATTTGGTAATCCACTTGGCATTGGTCCTGCTGGCACAAAGACTGCTGGTAGATGACCAAAACTCAAGGCACCTATTAATAAGCCTGGGACAATTTTGTCACACACGCCTAAATACATAGCGGCATCGAACATGTTATGACTTAGAGCGATCGCTGTCGACATCGCAATAACATCACGACTAAATAAAGATAACTCCATGCCTGGCTGACCTTGAGTAACCCCATCGCACATGGCAGGAACACCACCGGCAAATTGGGCAACGCCACCCGCTTTCTTGGCTGCTTCTTTAATTAACTTAGGGTAATGTTGAAATGGTTCATGCGCAGACAACATATCATTGTAAGCTGAGACAATAGCAATATTATCTTTTTTATTACCTGTTAAATCAGCCTTTTCATCCGCGGAACAAGCGGCAAAGCCATGTGCTAAGTTACCACAAGCTAGTACACCACGATGCCTATCTTCTGTCATAGCATCATCTACACGGCTAAGATACGCCTCCCGTGTTTTTTGACTTCGCTTTATGACATCATTAGTCACAGATTTTAATACTGGATGGATCATACTTTCACTTCTCTCTATAGATTCTTGTCAATATGCAACCGATAACAATTTTACAAATACGTTAAATTGGTAGAGCTACTATTTAGATAAACTGGACAATTAGTATACCGCGAATAGGCCTTTTTCGCACTGTGATTCATATTCGGGTGGCGTAGCTGTTTAGAAAATAACTCTGTTTAAAACTTTGATAATCATATTGAAATAGCGACCTAAAAGTGCGTTAAGTTCCAGCTAAATTCATTACCCAAGAAAACAATACAACCTGAGGCACTGTCACTAATGGCAAAAACAGAGCTATTTTCCAAGATCCTGTCGTCTCTTTCAGAGACATAATCTCAGTATAATCAGTTGCTACACCAGTCATTAAGAATGCGAAACCATTACCCGGGGCTTCAGCTCGTGTCACAAGATCAGCGGCTATCGGAGTCGATCCCTCGGAACAAATCTCTAAAATAGTCGCAACGATTAAAGTCATTCCTAAACCTGCCATAGTCGCACCGAAATAGGTTTGAAAACTGTCAATCGGCACAAAAGTACGAATAGTAGCTGCCAACAAGACACCTAATAACAGCCAACGGACAATCATTCGTGAGTCTTTGATACCTTCCCATAACATTGACATCGTCCATGTTGTATCAAATGAGGTAGCTTTAAAGCGTTGCTTCGCTTCTGGCCATGCTTTAAAGCCATTCAAGTCCGCTGTGTTTGGGTTTTCTGGTAATTTTCCTGATGCCACTAAAACATTAAATATTAACCCACTAACGACACCTATAATCATTGAACAAGCAATAAACAATAAAGTCCAATACCATCCTATTAACGCAATTAAAATAACAGTGAGTGACAGAGAATTCCAAGGACTGGCAATTAAAAAGGCCATCACCTGTCCCAAACTAGCACCCCGTTGATATAAACGCATAGCTACAAGCAATATCCCATGACTACAAAGATCCAGTAGTACACCAGCAAAAGTGGCTCGTAAAATTCCTACAAAGGTATCTCCCTTACCTAGTAGAGCTGTAACAAACTCTCGTGGAACACGACCCAGTAGGCCTACAAATAGCATACCTAATCCAAGCCCTATCCACATACTATCCATGATGCCTCTGACTGCGGAGAACAAAACACCAACAGCTATAGGAAAACTAGTTAGCTGTTCCGTAAATAATAGATCCATCAAATAGCCAAAACTAACCAGTACCAGAGTAGACATAAGCAAAATATCTGGACGTGATTTTTTTGTTGTTTCAGTACTACAACATCCGGGTGGCGGTTCCACCGGTTCTGGGGTTGGACAAGATGAAGACATACAAAACTTTCCAATGATTTAAGGTATGATCTATCTAGTCTACTTGTCTTAGATAAAATTTAATATCTCTTCTTTAAATACTGATGATATAGCAAAATATTATGCCAGAACAAAAAACACTTCGGACTATTCGCAGCTTTGTACGACGCGAAGGTCGTCTTACCCCTGGGCAGCAACGTGCAATTAATGAACTTTGGGCCCAGTTCGCATTAGATGAGGGTGATGATTTGTTGGATTTAAATCAGTTGTTTAATCGAAAAGCACCTAAAGTTATCGAAATTGGGTTTGGCAATGGTGCGTCCTTAGCAGAAATGGCTAAAAGTAAACCAGACACAGACTTTCTTGGTATCGAAGTACACAGGCCGGGTGTCGGCCAATTATTAAACCTTATTGATAAGAATGGGCTCTCTAACCTTCGAGTTGCTTGCACAGATGCTGTTGAGTTACTCAAACATCGAATAGCTGACAATAGTCTAGATAGACTCCAACTTTTTTTCCCAGATCCTTGGCATAAAAAACGACATCATAAAAGGCGTATTATCCAACCTGATTTCGTCAAGCTATTAGCAAAAAAAATAAAACTCGGGGGCCACCTTCATATGGCTACTGATTGGCAGCATTATGCCGAACAAATGCTCACAGACTTCTCTGATAATACCAATTTTAAAAACTGTGCAGATGACAAATATATTCCCCGTCCAGATTATCGTCCTTTGACTAAGTTTGAACATAGAGGACAAAAGCTAGGTCATGGGATTTGGGATTTGTTATACAAACGTCATTAAATCATCTTCAGTTTAATTTCAACCTTCCAAACATTCTTCACTAACATCCGAAGCAATCATAACAAGGCACAAAGTGTTAGTAGATCTATCAATAAACTTATTCTCTGTAAAAAGTATACTACCAAGGACACAAGCCAAAGAGGCTACTCCCTGTGAGAGCATCATTGAGCAACCATAGGTTTTGCCAGGAGAAACAACTGAAATGATCGCAAATGAATAGTATTTGGTGTAAATTGTTAATCATTAAAGTACTAGCCTGAATGTCTATCGTCCTTACTTAATAGTTCCTGTAACTAATTAAAAGAATGATAATGGTTGTAACTTAAATGAATACTTTAACGGTAATCTTTTTTTATGTCCAAGCCTTTTACCCTAATATTTAGTCAAGAAAATCAGTTATGAACATGACCGATACTATCTCAGCAAAACAAGCTTGTACATTGTACGGCTTGTTCAAAGAACGCCTCAAGCGAAGTCCTCATATAACTGCTTATAAAAGCTATGATCCAGAAACAAAGCAATGGTTTGATAGCACCTGGAGCGAAGTTGCTACTCGAGTGGCATGCTGGCAGGGTGCATTAATCAAGGAAGAGCTACAATCTGGTGACCGTGTTGCCATCAATCTGCGTAACTGTATCGAGTGGGTGTTTTTTGATCAAGCAGCATTAGGTTTAGGACTCGTATTGGTGCCTTTATACCCTGATGACCGCCCTGAGAATGTTGCCTACATATTACGTGACGCCGATGTTAAGTTGCTCCTATTGCAGAACTGTCAACAATGGAGAGCACTTGAACCGTCAATTACTGCAGAGCATGCTCTAAAGCGTGTTTTGATTCAAAATACTGATACGCCGACACTTAATAAGCCAGCTTATTATGTCGAAGAATGGCTAAATCCTGCTGATACGAAATTGCAGAGTGATCCTGGACAACCTCACGAATTAGCCTCAATTATATATACCTCCGGCACAACTGGACGCCCCAAAGGTGTAATGCTCAGCCACCAAAATATGTTATCCGTAGCTCAAGGCGGACTGACCCGTATCAAAATAGTACCCAGTGATTTATTTTTGTCCTTTTTGCCACTTTCTCATACCCTTGAGCGAACTGCCGGTTATTACTTACCCATGATGGCTGGAGCCACAGTAGCTCATGCACGTGGAATCCTTCAGTTAGCAGATGATATGCTAACAATTAAACCAACAGTATTAATTGCTGTCCCGCGTATTTTCGAGCGTATTTACACCCGTATCCACAGCCAACTTAAAGAAAAGTCAGGCCTTTCTCAATGGTTGTTTCACAAAACCGTTAGAATAGGATTGCAACGTTTTGAATACCAACAAAAACGAGAAGCATGGAAGTTTAATTTTTTGGTTTGGCCATTATTGAATAAATTGGTGGCGTCCAAGGTAAGGCAACGTTTAGGAGGCAATATGCGTGTCATTCTTAGCGGTGGAGCAGCCTTGCCAAATACAGTTGCAGAGTTATTTGTTGGATTAGATTTTTGCATTTTACAAGGATATGGTTTAACAGAAACAAGTCCTGTGATTAGTGTAAATACCCCTCAAAATAATTATCCTGCTAGTGTTGGTACCGTTATTCCCGGTGTCACCGTCAAAGTCGGTGACAATCACGAATTACTCGCTCGTGGAACAGGCATCATGTTGGGTTATTGGGGTAATGAAGAGGCTACGTCACTTACTATTGATGATGAAGGCTGGCTTCATACAGGTGATCAAGCGCACATTAGTGACACAGGTCATATTTATATTACAGGTCGAATTAAAGATATTCTAGTCATGAGTAATGGCGAAAAAGTACCACCAGGAGATATTGAAGCCGCAATATTAATGAACCCGCTTTTTGAACAAGTCCTTGTCATTGGAGAAGGACAGTCATTTCTGTCAGCTTTACTCGTACTCAATACCGATAATTGGTTTGAATTAGCCAAAAGACTTCATCTTGATAGCAATGACAAAGCTGTCTTGGACAATAAAATATTAAACAGCTATATCATTAAGCAATTAAAAATATTACTGTCGTCCTTCCCCGCTTATGCCAAAATAAGACGCGTCTCAATACACCTCGATGTCTGGACTGCTGAGAATGATTTAATTACACCGACAATGAAGATAAAACGCCCTAAAGTTATAGCACACCATAAAAAGGACATTGATAAAATATATCGGTAAGGCTTAGTTGTTTTGACGGTCACCCATTGCTGCCAAAATAGCTTAGCTAAAAAGTGAAGTTATGATTATTCAAGGTAACAAGATCACACTTGCAACAGTTTGAAATGAGCCAAAGATGACGACCCTATCTCCTTTTCTTGCATTGGCCATTGCCTCTCTATAGGCATTAGGAACACTATCAAAAGTATTGATCTTAACATCGTCAATAACCCCTTTTAATTTCAATGCTAAAGTATCAGCACACATTCCACGACTGCCTGATAACCCCGCAATATACCAGTCGTCTATCGCAGGTTTAAGGATAGCGGAAACCGTTGACGCTTCCTTATCTTTTAACATGGCTAGGACCCCAATAGTACGGCCTTGAAAACCAGATCCTGTTAATAATTCAACTAAGCTTAAGGCGCCTTGCTCATTATGTGTCACATCAAAAATGCGAAGTACGGCTCCAGGAACTTGTTGAAAACGACCAGCTAGTAATACTTCTATTAAACCTTTTTCTATCTGAGGCTGGGAAATGTTAAAGCCTTGCTCTATTAACAAACTAATGACTTGTAAAACAGCAGCAGCATTTTGTAGTTGATAACGGCCTGTTAATGCTGGGTGAGGTAACTTTCTCCAAGAAATAATTTCATTTGACCAATGCCATTGTTGCGAATCATATTGATAATTAAAATCAACTGTTGCTACAGAAATATGAGCACTTAACTCATTTGCATAGTTTATTAATGACTTGGGTGGTTTCTCAGCACAGACTAATGGCTTATTAGCTCTTATAATTCCTGCTTTTTCGAAACCAATGGTCTCACGATCGTGCCCTAACCATTGGATATGATCTAGGCTAATAGGTGTAATTAATGCAATATCGGCATCGAATAAGTTCACCGCATCTAAACGACCGCCCATGCCTACTTCTAAAATAGCGATATCAATCGCTTTGTTACAAAAAATATTAACAGCTGCTAATGTGGAAAACTCAAAGTAAGTGAGTGAAATGCCATCTCTCGCTTGATCAATTTCTTCAAAAGCTTCAGATATTAACCGATCATCGCAAGCCTCTCCATCAACTACAATACGTTCGTTATAATTAATTAAGTGCGGAGACGTATAAGCACCAGTGCGATAACCTGCCGCACGTAAAATGGAATCGAGCATAGCAACAGATGAACCTTTACCATTGGTGCCGGCAACAGTAATAACTTTAAATGGTAAAGTGGCTTTCCCTTTCAGCTGCTGCCAAACCTGCCTGACTCTCTCAAGGCCAGGATCAACTTCAGTGAAGTGGAGCTTTTCCTGCCAAGCCAGCCATTCTGGCAAGGTTTGAAATCGCATCCTTTATCTAAATTTAAGCAACGTCACGTTTTTGTAACACCGATAACATTTTTGATAGACGATCACGCATATCTCGTCTATCAATAATCATGTCAACAGCACCGTGTTCTAGTAAAAACTCACTACGTTGAAAACCTTCAGGTAATGTTTCCCGAACTGTTTGTTCAATAACTCTTGGGCCTGCAAACCCAATTAATGCTTTTGGCTCTGCAATGTTAATGTCACCTAGCATTGCTAAGCTTGCTGATACGCCGCCCATCGTCGGATCAGTTAAAACAGAAACAAAAGGCACGCCAGCCTTACTCAACTGCGCTAATATTGCGCTGGTTTTCGCCATTTGCATCAGTGAAAACAAACCTTCTTGCATACGGGCTCCACCGCTGGCAGCAAAACATATCAATGGTACTTTCTTTTCTAGAGCAACTTTAGCAGCTCGTACAAACTTCTCGCCAACGACTGAGCCCATCGAGCCAGCCATAAAGCTAAAGTCAAATGAAACCACAACAACAGGTAAGCTATTGATCATACCTTCCATCGCTAGTAAAGCATCCTTTTCGCCCGTGGTTTTTTGAGCCTGCGATAAACGATCTTTATATTTTTTACTATCTTTAAACTTTAATGTATCAATAGATTGCATATCTGCAGCAATTTCCTGACGGCCAGCTTTATCTAAAAAGCTTTCAAGCCGAGTGCGGGCTGTCACCCGATGGTGATGATCACATTTAGGACAAACATGTAAATTACGCACAAGTTCAGCGCGATATAGAACACTTTCACAACTTGGGCATTTACACCAAACCCCCTCAGGTACAGATCTACTTCGCACAGTTGTACGTATTTTTGAAGGCAGTATCTTTTCAAACCAACTCATTTTTGTTACCTTTAAAAGTTCTATCCATCAATTATTTTTTCATGTCTTGAATATCAATAGCAACCCGCATATCTGCAACCAACTCTGATACAGTTGCTGGAAGCAACTCTGGTGTCTTTTCATGCTCAGCTATACAATTTACTAATGTACTTCCTACAACAACACCATCAGCGACCTCTGATACTAACGCCGCTGACTGACCATCTCGAATACCGAAGCCAACACCAACTGGTAAGTCAGTATATTGTCGCAGTATATTAAGCTTTTCTCCTAATTCAGATGCGTCAATAGAAGCAGAACCTGTCACACCTTTAAGAGATACATAGTAAATAAACCCTTTTGCATGTGTGGCAATCGACGTCATCCGCGCTTTTGTTGTAGTCGGTGCCACAAGAAAAATAGTGTCTATGCCATGCTTATTCATAATGGGTAAGAAAATATCTGACTCTTCTGGCGGCATATCTACAGTCAATATTCCATCAACACCCGCTTTCTCCGCATGCTCAGCAAACTGCTCATAACCCATAGCTTCAAGAGGATTAGCATACCCCATCAAAATAACCGGTGTTATTGTATCTTTTTCTCTAAATTGTGCCACCATCTCTATCACTTTCTGTATCGACACATCATTTTTTAAAGCACGTTCACATGCTTTTTGAATTGCAGGGCCATCTGACATTGGATCTGAGAAAGGCACGCCTAATTCGAGTAAGTTTGCTCCAGCCTCTACAAAAGCATGAAGCATCGGTACAGTTACCCATGGCTCAGGATCTCCTGCTGTGATGTAGGGTATTAAAGCAGTCTTCCCATCTAGTTTTAACTGTGCAAAGCATTCACTAATACGACTCATTTTCACTGACCCCTTCAATCTTTAAGCCAGCTATTGAAGCGACTGTATGCATATCTTTATCACCACGACCTGACAAATTCACCAAAATGGACTGTTCTTCACTCATCGTTGCAGCAAGTTTATTGACATAAGCTAATGCATGACTTGTTTCAAGGGCAGGAATAATACCTTCTGTTCGCGTTAAATCATGAAAGGCTTGTAATGCTTCATCATCTGTCACTGAAACATATTCGGCACGGCCGATATCCTTTAACCAAGCATGCTCAGGGCCCACTCCTGGATAATCTAAACCTGCTGAAATCGAATGTGTTCCTGTTATCTGTCCTTGCTCATCTTGTATTAAATAAGTCCTGTTCCCATGCAGCACACCCGGAGTTCCCGCACACAATGCAGCTGAATGTTTTCCTGTTTCTATACCAAGCCCAGCACCCTCGACCCCATACATAGCAACAGACTCATCATTAATAAAAGGATGAAATAAGCCTATCGCGTTAGACCCTCCACCGATACAGGCAACTAATGCATCAGGTAACTTGCCTGTAGAAGCGAGCATTTGCTGGCGTGCTTCACGGCCTATGACCGTTTGAAAGTCACGCACCATAGCAGGATATGGGTGTGGTCCAGCTACTGTACCAATAATGTAAAACGTATCATCAACATTAGTAACCCAGTCACGTAGAGCTTCATTCAAAGCATCTTTCAGCGTTTTAGAACCAGACTCAACAGGTATAACCTCTGCACCTAGTAACTTCATACGATAAACGTTCATAGATTGGCGCTTCACATCTTCTGCGCCCATGTAAACAACACACTCCATACCTAAGCGTGCTGCAACAGTTGCGCTAGCAACGCCATGCTGACCTGCACCTGTTTCAGCGATAATACGTTTTTTACCCATACGCTTTGCTAATAAGGCTTGACCAATCGTATTATTTATCTTGTGTGCACCAGTGTGGTTTAAATCTTCACGCTTTAAGTAAATCTTTGCACCACCAATTTTTTTAGACCAGTTTTCTGCATAATAAACTGGTGAAGGACGGCCTACAAACTCGGCTAAATCCTTATCCATTTCGGCTTGGAAATCAGCGTCATTTTTGTAGAGTTCGTATGCCTCTTCCAAAGAATGAATGGCATTCATTAAAGTCTCACCGACAAAACGACCACCATATGGACCAAAATGACCTTTTTCATCCGGATAAGTGTCGTAATAATTACTGTCTATCTTTTCAGCCATTTTTTACCTCTTGCATAAAAGCGTTTATTTTTTTTTGAGCTTTAATACCTTTGTCTTCTTCAACACCTCCGCTCACATCAACGGCAAAGGGTTGAACACGTTTTATTGCCTCTCCTACATTCTCAGCTGTTAAACCACCCGCAAGAATAATAGGTTTATCTATTTTTTTTATCATGGACCAATCAAAGGTCTGGCCAGTGCCACCCTGTACGCCAGGCTGATAGCTATCTAATAGCAAAGCACAAGCATCATCATAAATTTCTGCTTGTGCAGCTAAATCTATTCCCTCACGCATTCTAATTGCTTTAAGGTATGGCCGCGAAAATTGTGCACAGTACTCTTGGCTTTCGTTACCATGAAACTGCAATATGTCAATCGGTAATGCCGCAAGACAATCATTGACAGTACTAGCAGCAGCATCCACAAATAGTGCCACAACACTTACAAAGGGCGGCAAAACAGCCACAATCTTTTTTGCTTGCGCAATTGTCACGGCTCTGGGACTCGCCTCGAAAAAAACCAAACCGATCGCATCAACGCCCATTTCAGCAGCAAATTCAGCATCTTGGCATCTCGTAATGCCACAAATCTTTACACGTGTTCTCATGAATTTAGTCTGAGATAAAAATCTAAAATACTACTCTACCAGACCACTGGGAAAGTCGACACTGTAGGAAATGCGTATTCGGTAGGATAATGAGCATTAACGAAATAAAGGCCTTCTGGTGGTGAAGTTACCCCACCTTGTGTCCTATCACGACTCTCCAAGACATCTAATGCCCATGAAACCGGCTGCCTACCGTCACCTATAGGCACTAACACACCTACAATATTTCGTACCATATGATGTAAAAAAGACTGTGCTTTAACATCAATAGCAATACAATCACCTTGCTTAGAGACTTTAATATATTCCATTGTTTTGACTGGATCATGAGCCTGACATTCTTTAGCTCTAAAAGCAGAAAAGTCATGATGGCCCACCATCAAATTTGCTGCTTCTTGCATAAGTTTTATATCTAGAGACTGAGTGTACCACCACATTTTATTATGATGAATTGAGGAGCGACTGACACGGTTCAATATAAGGTAACGATAACTACGACTGATTGCCGAAAAACGGGCGCTGAAGTTCTCCCCTACTGACTTGGCCCATGTCACATTAACATCCTTTGGTAGGTGAGTATTCAACCCTAATATCCAATTACGCTGTTCACGCTCAGCTTTTGTATCAAAATGTACAACCTGCTGCAATGCATGCACACCAGAATCAGTTCTACCTGCAGCTACTGTCTTTACTTCATGGTTCGCAACATAACTAATTGCTTCAATTAAGCAGCCCTGTACTGTTCTTTGCTTTGGTTGCACTTGCCAACCATTGAACTTCGTACCATCGTATTCGAGACCTAATGCTATTCGACCCATTAAAAACCTACTTTTTACAAATATTTTTCTACTAATACTTCCGCTATTTGTACGCTATTCAATGCTGCACCTTTACGCACATTGTCAGCTACAACCCATAAGTTTAATCCCTTCGGGTGTGAGATATCTTCACGAATACGGCCTACATAAACATTATCCTCTCCTTGCGCATCACTTGCTGCCGTTGGATAACCGCCATCTTCGTGAGTATCAACTAACGTTATACCTTTAAAATCAGCTAATAACTTTTTAGCGTCAGCCGCTGTGATTTTGTCGCGTG
>TARA_B110000879_G_scaffold71491_1_pt1 | contig 15134 bp, 14 predicted proteins | sample TARA_B110000879 | Tara Oceans TARA_B110000879 (sample SAMEA4398094) | marine metagenome | biome: Polar Biome; feature: [SRF] surface water layer (ENVO:00010504); material: water (ENVO:00002006), including particulate matter (ENVO:01000060) such as... | depth 5 m
AAGAATTACTCGACCAACTCAAACAGATCGATCCAAAACAACTGAATCAACTCAACGAAGCACAGCTCGACCAGCTCCGTAAAAATATGCGCAAGATGGCAGAGAAACTCAAGCAACAGCAGCAAAACGGAGGGGATGGCGATGAGGATGGCGATGGCGATGGGGACGGTGATGAAGGCGGAGACAAAAGAAAACCTGGTAAACCAGGAAACGGCTCGATCGAACGAGGACCAGGACATGCACCTGGAATGCTCGGCGACGAGGCTGAGAAACTAGAACTCAACAAAGAAGAGAGACTTAAATCTAACGACCTCTCTAATACCCTTCCTGGTGACCTTCTAGAAACTACCGATGGCGAACACGACATCGACAAATCAAATTCAAAAATCCGTAGCGGTGGTAACACAGACAACAAAGGCGCTGGTGGTGAACGAGTCTGGAAGAACTCTCTCCTCCCTGAAGAGAAGAAAGCGATCAAGAAATTCTTTAAGTAAAAAATAGTTACATTTTAGTATTGTAAAAACAAGCAACAGGCACTAATTATGCGCACCGCAATGAGCCTCTCAGTAATGGCTGCTCCTGCAAGATGGCCCAATAGCTCAGTTGGTAGAGCAGGGGATTGAAAATCCCTGTGTCCTTGGTTCGAATCCGAGTTGGGCCACCACTTTTTCTCTTAAACATTCTTCTCTCCCTTTCGCTATTTTTGGCAACAATAAACCCAGAATCATCTGAATTCTGGGCTATTATTCGAATGCCTTTTTTGGCTGGTATTCGCCGGACTTAATCTAATTCCCTACTCACCTAGAGCATAGATAATTCCTGCATAGTAATGTCTAAGCACATTTTTGTTCCAGTAGATATGGTCATTGTGTCCGAGTGATGAGTAGAAAACTCTCCCTTTTTCGTGTGGTTTGATCCAGCTCACACCGAAGTCTTTATCCTTTCTCTTGATTCCCCCTCTTGGCTTCTGGCTCGTGTCTGAATCTAATCTGAGTAGCATCGTGAGCTTATTAGAATCATAAGGATCCTTGAGTTGGTAAATTTCTTCTTTAAATCTGAGTTCACCTTTATCGGCCGGTATCACTCCCTTGAGTAATGCGTGTGCGTTGTTTTTTTCATCTGCCTTGATCGACACCTCCATATTTGCAGTCCATGGATGCCCGTCAAAGTATCCGCCGAGCATCATGCCATACTCAGGCCATTCGTAGAAGGTATCAGTAGCAGAATGGATACCAATGAATCCCTTACCACCTGCGATGAAGTTCAGCAGATTAGTTTTTCTCGTCTGCTCCAGACCTGACGCCACTTTCTTCTCCGCATCCGACATCTTTTTGAGCTCATTCTTCTTAGGTGAAAATACATTCAACGTTGTACTCAGAAAGCAGATCGCATCAAAATCCTTAATCTTGTTTTGATCAAAATTCACCAAATCATCACTTATTACTACGTCAAACGCACCAGATGACTCCCCCATCAGTTTTAAAGCCTGCTTACCTGTTCCGATAGACTTGTGCCGGTAACCATTCGTTTTAGAAAAAACTAAGACTCTCTTTTTTTCGCTATCCCGCTCAGCCCCACTCGCTGGTGACTTTAAGTCTGCTTGCTTCAGAGCTTGCTTAATTTTCGCCTCGTTTGTTACTTTGGGGATATCAGCTTTGTCGGACTTAGCTGAGGCGATGTAGAGGCCGAAAACTCCGATGAGAGCGACCGCAGAAATAGTAAGTGGTTTGATGTTCATGGGTTAATCTACACAAAAAAGCGTCTCAGGTAAATAATTACCTGAGACGCTATGAATAAAATCTAAGTACTTAATGTGAGCGACAGAACTCCTCGAATCGAGTGAGTCCTTCGTTGAGCACATCGAGTGTGGTGCAATAACTCAGACGGATGCTGTTGTCATTTCCAAATGCAATTCCTGGAACCGCAGCCACACGGTAACGCGTAAGCAGCTTGTCACAGAGATTCACGGACTTGATACCAAGTGCAGTGGTGTTCACAAGGAAGTAAAATGCACCTTCTGGCTCCGTCACTGAAATGTTGGGAATAGCGTTGAGTTTATTAAGCATGAACTGACGACGCATGTCATACTCTGCTTTCAGGTCTTCCACAAAGGAGTTTTCCACGGTCAGTGCCGCAAGCCCACCATACTGTGCAAAGGTGCAAGGATTAGATGTGGTGTGCCCCTGCATGGACGAAATAGCTTCTGCAATAGCCTTAGGAGCCGCTATGTATCCGAGGCGCCATCCTGTCATGGAGTATGCCTTAGAAAATCCACCCACTGTGATAGTGAGATCATATAGTTCCTTGCTGATTGATGCGATACTGACGTGCTTAGCATCGCCATAGACAAGTTTTTCATAAATCTCATCAGAAAGGATAATGATGTCTTCGTAGAGGGCTATGTCACCAAGAGCTTTAAGCTCATCAGCTGTATAAACCGCTCCAGTGGGGTTACCAGGTGAGTTGATGATGATCATCTTTGTGAGACCAGTCATGTTCTCCTCAAACTGATCCGGTGTGATCTTCCAGTTATTAGCCTCAGTGGTCTCCACAAGAACGGGGACTCCACCTGCGATACGCACCATTTCTGGATAAGAGAGCCAGTATGGAGATGGAATGATGACTTCGTCACCTTCCTCCACTACCGCCATGATTGCACTCATGCAAGAATGCTTAGCACCATTGCCTACGATGATCTGACTTGCTTCGTATTCAATGTTATTTTCTACCTTTAGCTTTTCAGCGATGGCTTCTCTCAGCTCTGGGATACCAGCTGCTGGAGTGTATTTAGTTTTACCTTCTTGGAGCGCTTTGATAGCGGCGTCCTTGATGAAATCCGGCGTGTCCATTTCTGGCTCACCGCCTGCTAAACCATAGACTTCCTCGCCCTTGGCTTTCATGGCTTTCGCCTGATTAGTGATGCTCAGAGTGAGAGACGGGGTGACTTTAGTGATGCGTGATGAAATGCTTTCCATGAGAATTATCTCGTTATGTTTTCAGTTAAAATTTGATGATAAAGAGCAGCAGCGGGCCAGATTCAAAATTTAGAGTAAAAACCATGAACTCCCCCCTGAAGTCGAGCTTTTCATAACCCATAAAATTCATCATGCAAGATAAATGAAACTCTGGCTGAAAAAATTCTCACCTATCCCACATCCCCTGACTTAATAGTTGGAAAATCAAACCTTTAATTTAGCCCTAGCGGTAACCCATTTGCCCTTCTTCACCACATCACCAAACTCAAGACCAGCGTCTTCTCCCCACTTCTTTGTCACCTCCCATTGATCCGCTAAAATCCCAGAAACCACTAGATCTCCATCCTTTTTAATAGTTTTCACAATCGTCGGAAAAGCTTCTTGCAGAATTGTAGAAAACATATTTGCGACCACCACCGCCCATTTCTTCTCAGGCTTCCAGTCTAAAACATCCTGCTCCGCCACCACTATCTCATCCACTCGGTTGAGCTTCAAGTTCTGCTTAGAAACACGCACTGCCTGAGGATCGTAGTCGTGCGCCTCACATGACTCAGCCCCTAACATCCGCGCAGTGATTGCCAGCACCGCTGTCCCGCAACCTAGGTCTAACATCTCCCAGCTTTTTCCACCCTTAGCTTTCTGCTCGCGTGAAATGTCCACTAGAAACCTTAAACACGTCGAAGTCGTAGCATGATCCCCAGTACCAAATGCCATTTCAGCAGGTATCTGGATGACTTTCTTGCTAGGGTTTTCACTACGCAGTTGATCAGCCACAGAAAGCTCTCTTGCTCCACAGACTAGAATTGCATCCCTGATTTTGAGTGGTGGTCTCTCCACCGCACTGAGCGCAACCCAGTTTTGGGTTTTCAACTCACGTACTGAGCCACCAAATTGTTTCTGGATAACCTGCGCCTCCTTCTCCGTTTCACAGTAAACTTCCACTCTCACGCTTTTGCCCCCCTTGATCTCCGAAATCACACTTCTGTCATTTCCATAAAATCTCTCTTCCCAAGCGTCTATCCATTTAACTGATGATAATTTTGACCAATGATACATAATATTTATTCTTATTTTAAGCTCCTCGCTGAGTCGATTGATTCGGATTAACCCTCTCATCGGACCTTCTGCGGTTTAATTTAAATTGTTTACCTCGCTTGGATAACTCCACCTTCTTCTCGACTTCTCCATCCCCTCCTTTTCGATGCACCCAAACACTCTGAACGAGACCTAACATGAACATGCACATCACCACGAAAGTTCCAGAATAACTAATAAATGGCAACGGAATCCCAGTGACAGGCATCAGTAATACGCACATTGCTATGTTCTCAAATATATGGGCAAATAAAAGGCCCACCACGGCACCACACAATATCTGACCAGACATATCTCTACTGTAATACCCAATAAATATGCACTGAATCAGCAATAAACTAAAGCCGAGGACCAGCATCAAACTACCCCTAAAACCTTGCTCCTCCGCGAAGACTCCGAAAACATAATCGTTATGGGCAGTTCTCTTAGGAATATAGCCCATCGCATGCAGTGATCGTTTTGAAGAATCCGCTTTAAATCCCACCCCCTTGTAGCCAGATTTCCCCACTGCCATAGAAACGTAATAAGGCCCATAAGCATCACCAGTGATATCTACTTTCCGCTCATACAGCATGTCTAGATAGATCTCGATGCGGTTCGCGCCTCGGCTTGAAAAAGTCGGTAAAATAACGTGAAATAAGATTGGCATGATCGCAGCACCCAAAAGTGAGATCACCGCCAAATAACGAAATGGCACCCCGCCGACAAGCATCACAACCGCAGTCACAGGTAGCCAAACTATCGCAGAGCCTAGATCGCCCATTAGCGCCACTAATCCAAATGGGATCAAGGCAAGAACAGCAATCGCAGCCACTTTCGCACCCGGCAGACTCAATAAAGGATGCCATTTGGCGAGATCCTGTAGCACCCAAGCCATCATAATAAATCCTGCTACAATCGAAAACTGCGCAGGCTGGAAACTCAGCCCACCGATTTCTAACTGGTGCACCTTATTACCATATTTCATAGCAATAATCATTAGCGTGATACCAGTCACATACATCGGGGCGGCTAAATACTTAATCCACCGATAGTCCACCAAAGCAGTGATGAAATACACCGCCGAGCCAATAAAAATCCACTGTACCTGCTTAGCTGCAATCGCCTCACCACCACTGGTAAGGTGTCTAGCTGCACTTTCGATGGTGAACACGCCCAAAATTAATAAGGCAAACATACACAAAGTGAGTAACCAGCTCATGCCCAATATTTTTTTAAGAAGCGGAGTCATTTATTCGGAGTCCATGCTCTGCGGGAAAAATATGCTTTAAGCCAATACAGCTTAAGCTCCAGCATCATTCGCCTTTTGGAGAGCTACAGCGCTCTGACCTTCCTCACTAGTCTTGTTAAGGTGGCCAGGAATAATCTTAACCTCAGCACCCAGACCTACCCTGCTGTAGAGATCGATGATATCGCGAGACTTCATTCGGATGCATCCATAACTCGCTGGTGTGCCAATAGTATATTCCTCAGGCGTTCCGTGAATGTAGATATACCTACTATAAGTGAACCGATTACGATATTCGTTCCCTTTGAGCCAAATGATACGCGACACGATTGGGTCCCTCCCCGGAGTATTGGGCTTAAGAATCTCGCCCGTCTTTTTTCGGCTTTTGAAAACAGTACCACTCCTTGAACCTCCACCAATTTTTCTAGCTATCTCCATTCTTCCAAGTGGAGTTTTTTTACTATTACGCGTATTACCGAGACCAAATTTTGAAGTGGAAATCCGATAACTCTTTACAGTCTTTCCGTCTTTCATCAGTAGCATGGTCTGATCCTTCACACTCACGATCATCTTATTACTTCTGTCTATCACTGGCGTGCCCCCACAGCTTGTAAATAACAAGCCAGAGATGAACGCTACAGAGGCAGCTTTGAGTAATGAACGTAAAGTGTGTAATTTCATAAAAAATTATTTAAGTTACCTTTACTTACCAGAATCGATGCTTTCTTCAACACTATTTTTCACAAACCCTGCAAACATCCTTTTAAGTGATGGGATAGAGGTAAAGAAGAAACCTATCGGGAAAGGCGTTAGTAATATCGCTGTCGCGAAATTTGCATCCGCGTAGTTACTGATCACAACGATGAGGAAAAACACACCAAAGGCGAACTCGATCAGCGGCGTAACAGACTTCATCGCCTTATACTTACTCGACTTCCAACCCACAGACTGCTTCTCTCCACCAGCTCCAGCCTTATCAATCCCATATTTAGGAGTGCGAACAAATCCACTCTCATGGTTGAACAGAGCCTCCAGAACAGCCTTGGCATTATTCACGCTCATCCCGATTCCTAATGCGATGAGGAGTGGTAGGTAAATAATCTCTTTCAGCCAAGTCTTGGGATGCAGAGCCTTCTGAGCAGTCAAATAGAACAACGCCACAGAGACAGAACCGAAGAAGAAGATCGGGATATTTATACAATACTCAAGCATCGGATTCTCAGCGATAAGCGGAATATTAGTCAACTGCTTAGGATAAATCAGAAAGCAAAGGACGATTAATGCTAAATAGGCGAAATTAGAAGTCAAATGAGCAGTAGCCTCCATCTTAGCTTTCAGTGGGGCATCACTCTTCCAGATATTCTTGAGGCATTTCTTACAGCACTGAATAGATCCCTTCGTCCAGCGATGTTGTTGACTCTTGAAGCCATCCATATCTACAGGAAGCTCTGCAGGGCTCTCCACATCCTTCAGGAAAACAAAGTTCCAGCCCTTCAGCTGAGCTCTGTAGCTCAGATCCATGTCCTCGGTCAGAGTATCGTGTTCCCAGCCACCAGCATCAGCGATGCATGACTTACGCCACATTCCGCCAGTTCCATTGAAGGTGAAAAATCTACCAGATCTGTTTCTAGCAGTCTGCTCCAGCTCCAGATGCCCATCGAGGAACATCGCCTGAATCCTCGTCAGCACATTATAGTTTCTATTTAAATGCCCCCAGCGAGTCTGAATCATCCCCACCTTATCATCAGTGAAATAATGAATTGTCTTCTGCAACACATCCGCATTTGGCACAAAGTCAGCATCGAGAATAAAGAGGTATTCTCCCTTAGCGGATTTGATCCCGTTCTCTAGTGCACCCGCCTTGTATCCAGTCCGATCAGAGCGGTGAATGCATTCCGCATCAAACCCTCTGGATACCAGATCAGCCACCTGCTCACGGCATATTTCCTGAGTCTCATCAGTAGAATCATCTAGCACCTGAATGTGCAGTTTATCCTTAGGATAGTCAATTTCTGCCACCTTCTGGATTAACCTCTCAGCTACATGAAGTTCATTAAACACAGGCAACTGCATCGTAATCACTGGGAGTTCATCGAAATGCCCCTTAGCAACCGGCACATCATCCTTATGCTTTAAATAGAGATAAATAATCGTGAGTCTGTGAAACCCATAGCCAGCAAGGCTTAGAAGAACAAGAACGTATGAGATATAAAGGAACCACTCCATAATTTTTTGAGTTAAATGATCAAGCCTTCTCGCTAAGTTGTTTACCGCAAAAACTTAATCGCTAATGCCCTACTCACAGTAAACTGTCAAGCCCGGAACCTTCAATACTCTGTTAACTATCTTTAATTACTAGTTTTCGCCAATAAAAAATCACTCCCCAAGAACTCTCTGCATGATCCTATCTGCGACCTCCTCTGGGCGAGAAACTGCGTCATGCTTCACATTACCCTGAGTCACCAAGATCGGCTGTTCCGGCACGGGGACATTATCTCGACCATGGGAACCTTTCACTAAACTAGCATCAAGCGGAATCACCTCCAGCAACGCCCTAAATCCTAGTTTTTTCTTCAACAGGAATTTAGCAATCGAAAGCATGGGGAATTTCAATTCCGGATCAAGAAACAGCTCAACAGGGTCATACCCCACCTTCCGATGGATATCCACACAGCGCGCGAAATCCGGCGCCAGTGCATCATCAAGCCAGTAGTAATAAGTAAACCATGCGTTCGAATTAGAAACCACAACCAGATCCCCCGCCCTCTCCGCTGAGTAACCTTCAGCAGCTCTAACCTCATCCACACCACTCGTACTTTCTAATAATTCACGCACCTCCTCCATCAGCGATGCATCATTGATATAGACATGCGCCACCTGGTGATCCGCAACCGCAAAGACCTTACTTGCACCACAATCTAACATTTCTAAGCCCAGCTCATCCTTAATCGTGATCCAGCCTTTTTCTCTGAAAATCCTGTTCAAATGCACCGGCTGATCCACCGCTGAAATCCCATACTCAGACAACAACATCACCTCGACATCCCTCTCAGCATAAAAATCCAATAATCCCCCAACCAAAGTATCAATCTTCCCAAGCTCAACATTCACCCGCTTATCGCCCAAGTCAGGTCCATATTGTTGCATACAATAATCCAAATGTGGCAAGTAAACCAAACTCAGCGTAGGCTGATTCTCCCGCTCCACCCACCTCGCCGAATCTGCGATCCACCGGCTCGCTTCAATCCCTGCTTTGGGACCCCAAAACGAAGGAAACGGAAAATCGCCCAATTCGCTTTTAATTTCCTCCTTCATCTCCATCGGATGAGAATAAACATCAAACACCTTTCGGCCACTCGCCGGATACGCAGGACGAGGAGTGATGGTCCAGTCCGCACTAGAATACATATTGTACCACCAAAAAAGCTTCGCGCAGGTAAAGTCCGGATTCACCTTCCTCAGTTTCTCCCAGATCTTCTCACCCTTCACGATGTGGTTACTCTGTTTCCAAAATTTCACCTCCGCAGCCTCTCGATCATACCACCCATTCGCCACAATCCCATGCTGCTCCACAGCTAAACCTGTCAGATAAGACGACTGCGCCGTGCAGGTCACCGCAGGAAAGGCAGGCTTAAACGAAGACATCTGCCCCGCCTCCACAAACGCTGCTATCCTCGGAGTAAACTCACCAATCAGCCCCTGAGTTAACCCCACCACATCCAGAACTGCCACACGATTCATCATGCAAAACTAATAAATCCCAATCATCCCAAATACCAGCATATATTCACTAGAGATAAGTTTTTCAGGAAGCCCTAGTTATACGATCCTCACAGCTATAATGGATTGATCGTTTGATGGAATGATTTGAAAGTGCAGCAAAGCTGATTGGGGCAATGGGATTAGATGCTCTTGATCATCTTTACGTGTTCCAAACCGACTTCCATGAAAATATCTCCTACTGATTTGTAGCCGCTTTTCTCGTAGAACCTCTTAGCGTAGTATCTCGCTGCTAATTCCACAGTCTTGAACCCCATGTCTCCTAAAACTTTCTCTACTCTAGAGATTAAAATAGCTCCGATACCTGCTCCTTGATGCCTCTGGTCAATCACCATTTGCCTAAGCTTCACCACTTCAGTATCCAATACCTTGAAAATGACACTCCCAAAGAGCTCCTCTTCCATAAAGATGCCAAAGTGCATTTGGTTCACTTCATCCGTCAGATCTTCATCTTTCAAACTAAGTCCAAGCGGGATTCTCAGCAACCTCTCGCGTAGTAGAAGAGAATCGCCATAGGCCTTATCCTGAGTTGTAAATTGTCTTATTTCCATCATTTTTCCATTATTCAATGGAGAGGATTGCATCTAAATTTCTCATAAGAAAATATACTATAGCGAACAAGACCTACACAAGGAAGCAGTTGCAAGCTCATATGAAATCTAACTCTCTCACATACGCTATATATCATAGAACCTGAACCAGAACACAAACTAAAGAACAGACCCGTGCGGAATTCGTGCGGAATTAACCTCAGCATCGCGGCAAAGAAAAAGCGGCTCAAGATCTAGTGTCACTTCCGCGCACTTGATCCGGCACCTGCCCTGCCTGAAAAAGAACCCTTCTGCTGCCCGCACTGCGATGGAGCACTGCCGTATCTGCGCGACATCCCACGACCACAATTCACCAGCGCACCTTAAATCATGATACTAGAGCATGACTTTCTTTTGTTAGTAGAACGTTTGAAAACTAACACGACGATAAAGCTACCTCCAGAGCGATATAAACTCACAGACCATATTCGCAAGTGCCACTAATATTTAGCTGATCTTCAGTTGAGCGGTGGCCCGGCAAAATCCATCCCATATTTGTCAAAGAACGCAGCCACATCATCGATCTTGCTATTCACCATGAGTGCGAAAGCCTCCTCTGAATCTTCAGCGGGTAGCATCTCGAAATGTATGACCGCGGGCGTTGCTCCGACATTACGGAATGCGTGGACAGCGCCGACAGGAACAACGGCAACCGCACCAGCTTTGCGTTCAAACAATTCCCCATTCACCTCGAACTCTAATCTTCCCTCGATCACGTGGAAAATTTCCATTTGGTTTCGATGCGTATGTCGAGGAGGTCCAGATCCTGGCGCAACAATTTCCTCGAAAATAGCTAGCTTACCATTCGTCTCATCTCCAGAGATGATACATTTTATGTTGAGATTTTCCATATTGTCTATTACTTGAGCTAACGTCGAAAACATAAGATGGAGGCAGTATCTGCCAAAATCACATGCTCGATCTTCCATGAGAAGCTTGATCTAATGATGATTATAATTTTAAATCCTCACAGGCTACATTCACTAATATCTGGGGTCAAGCCAGCATTCTCATAGGTGAGTTCATGCTGGCAAGCACATCTTAGGTTGTTGCTTACTAAGTATTTGAACAACGTAATCAGGCTTCCAATAATGCCTTCTAAAGGAATGCCTTCTAAAGGTCAGACCTTCTGATCTTTGAACTCCTTTACGTAACCAGAAGACAGCATAATCATCTAGATACTTGTTCTCTCGTATCCACCTCCCTTCTCGAAAGTGATGTCCTGCAGGGCTGCTGATCGTATTGTGCTTTCCGCTCCAGTTTACTTTAGGCAGAAATTCGGTGATCACAAAACCATCGGGAGTCTGTTTAATATGTTTCCTGAATTTCCACAACCGAAAGTGATCAATTTCTTCCATCTCCTTATCCGGATATTCAAATCTGGGAACATGCTTAGCCATCTAATCCGCAGTCTCCGCATTCGAGGTGGCTTGCCCAAAATAAGTATGATCCTTTTGATTCAACATCTCAACGTATGCACTGAGTGAATCCGATGATAAAACTCCAGATAATTCCGATTATTTAGGTTCTCCTGTGACGGCAAGAATCGTTGCAGCCATGAACGCCAAAAGAGGGAAATATAAATGTGTGTTGATTTTTAACGATATCATTTTATTAGATTAAATATTGTGTGAGCAGAAGTGAAAAGTGAGAAGTGAGAAGTGAATTTAGAATCTTTTAGAATCTTTGAATTTTTACTAAGTCCATCATTTAACCGTGCCCTTATTATCTTTCCAAGTTTGCCACTGCTTAGTCATCGCTTCGACGCGGTCAGGGTGTTGGTTAGCAAGGTTATTAAGTTCAGTTGGATCCTCGCTTAGGTTGTAGAGCTCCATGGTTTTGCGGTGTCCAACTAGTTTCCAGTCACCTATACGCAGCGCAGAGCCACCGTAACTCCAGTAGAGTGGTCGTGAGTTATCGCTTGGCTTACCCGTGATTGCAGGGACGAGTGAGCTACCAGCTAAGGTGTCTGGAATTTTACTACCAGCGAGTTCTAACAAAGTGGGGGTAAAGTCAACAATATGACCAACATGGTCCACCCACTGCCCCTTAGTTTTCCCTGGCCAGCAAGCGATCATTGGCGTGTGTATCCCCCCTTCGTAAGGAGTTGTCTTATATTTACGATAGGGCGTGTTGCTCGCGTTAGCCCATGGCTTTCCCTGAGTCAGGTAGCTGGTGACTTCCCATGGCATCGAGCCTTTAACGGTAGAGATATCCATCGAGTTCGACTCAGCACCATTATCCGACAAGAAGAAAATAACTGTATTATCAAGCTCACCAGTCTCTTTCAGTTTCTTCAGAAGACGGCCAATGTTGCGGTCCATACGATCAATCATCGCAGCATAGGTTGCCATACGTAGATCCCACCCATCACGGTCTTCATCCTTTATATCTGACCATGCTGGCACACTGGAGTCTCGCGGTGGCAGCTTGGTATTGGGTATGTGTAAGCCCAATGTTTGCTGTCGAGCAAACCGTTGTTCACGGAGCTTGTCCCAGCCAATGGCTTTATACTTACCGCGGTATTTAGCCACATCTTGCTCCGAGGCATGCAACGGATAGTGCGGTGCTGTATAGGCAAGGTAGAGGAAAAACGGCTTGTCTTCGCCCTTGTATTCTTCCAAGTATTTGATCGCGTAGTCGGTAAAGGCATCGGTGGTATAAAAGTCCTTGTTAGCGGGGATAAAAGGCTTGAATTCTTGATCGTCATTTGCCCAACGACGAATGCGCTTCTTCGCCGGCTCCGGCTCACCCGGTCGGGCAGTGCCAGGGTTCCAGAAATTACAGCAACCATCAGTGAGACCGAAATAGCGATCAAAGCCACGCTGAAAAGGAGTTTGTCCTGCATGCCATTTTCCAGCCATGAGAGTCCGGTAGCCTGATTCACGAAGGCGCGTACCGAATGTCTTGCCTTTGTACTTCACCGATGATGAAGCACCCACATGATGCCACCATTGCCCAGTAATGAGCGAAGCACGAGTGTGCTCACACTTAGCGTTGTTGTAAAAATTCCTGAAACGAACACCTTCTTTAGCCAGTCGATCGAGGTTCGGAGTATCGATCTCACCGCCGTATGAGCCGATGTCGGAATACCCCATATCGTCACACATAATCAACAAGATATTCGGTCGAGTGTCGGGCTCAGCAGCAATAGGAAATATCACAGCTAGGTAGCAGATGCTTGTTAGAAAAATCGTTGGTAATCTTGCCATAAATCGAAGTTCGCACAAATGAAGAACGAGAGCAATTGCTAAAAAACCTTTGGTAGGAACTTCAGCTCACTAACTGTTATACAAAAAAATTAGTGTTTTGTAATCGCCTAGACTCAGAAAATGTCATAATTACATTTTATGATATTATACATTATAGGAGGTGTAATCCTCGCAGTCATTCTTGTTTTCTTAGGTCTCTTTATCGCTTCTCGAATGAAGGGGAAAATCGTACTCACCTTGACCAAAGGTGGTTATGCACCTGGTGAAACGATCCAAGGAGAACTTTTATTAACCACTAAGAAAGACCTCGAAGGGAATCGTCTCTTCGTCGCTCTTGTAGGCTATGAGGAAGTAAAGAGTCGCTATATAGATTCTGACGGAGACTCCAGGACCGAGACAAATAAGCACGAGATTTACCGTGATGAATTAGATCTAGAAGGTGCAGGACCAGTGATCGCTGGTGCCTCAAAGCCCTATCCTTTCCAACTGAACACACCCTCAGGCAATACTCAAATGGCTGGCGAAGGAGGAGATTCGATGCTTGGAAAAGCCGCTGTAGCCTTAATTTCAACGATTGGAGATTCTGCGAATCGCCGGAAAATCTGGGAAGTGCAAGCGAGGTATGACCTCAAAGGCATCGATCTCAAGGCCAAACGCAAAGTGACTGTTTCTGGAGTTTAAGAGAAACAGTCACAAGCTAAAACAAGCCTATTTAAAGGCCGGGTGATCAAGCTGCGGAGTAACTGCATACGATCACTGCTTTTTAAACCGCTGATTTACGCTGATTTCTTGATTCTTTGCTGGTCTGGCAGTTCAACGACTTCAAGACTGAGGTTAAAAAGTGGTTCCCATACAGAAAGGGAGGTTTCATTGTGCTGGCAATCTGCGTTCATCAGCGCAAATCAGTGCTAATAGTCTATTAACCCTTAACTTAATCGGCCTATATTTTAAGGTAGTATTATATGCCGAACCATCATGATATTGCCAAGCTTGTCCATGTGGCAGCCGACAGAGGTCAGTTTATTGTCGATCATACAATCATATTTACGCTCACCGAACATGCGGGCTTTACCTTCCACATCAAGTATTTTCTTTAGCTCCTCATGCATGTCCTCACTTAGGGCTGCAATGAGTAGTTTCTTCTCTTTGGCTATTTCCCTCAAGAAATCGTTGTAAGGAACGAGCTTCTTGTCTGCATTATTTAGTTGTTAATAACATCAAGACTGTAATCTTCTTCGAGCTATTTGGGTCAAGGTAATCGAACCAAAGTTCTTCTCCAACTGTAGATATGCCAGAAACGTAGAGGTCACGAGAAGTTATTTCAGTACGAGTTTGTCCTTCAACAGATTTATTGTTGATTTTCTTAGATATTGTATACTGCGCCGTGTAGGATATTTTGCCATCTTTTACAGTAGGTGTAACCTTAATTGTAATAGGCTTCAAATCAATTGGCGCTATACCAACGGGTTGAATTTTATGATTAGTTTCGATGTTTACTTTTTCACCAGATTTAGTTATTATGTCAGGGGTAGTCATGATATCAACCCCCTTCATTTTTGAAAGTTTTACCAAATCGTGTGGAATAGATTTGTTAGACTCAAAGACTTTAGTCTGTACTTTGACTTCATCAGCTGCAAAAAGTGATGCCGGTAAAAGTAATAGAAGCGTGTGTAGCGCGGTAAATTTTATTTTATTTGTTAGTTTCATATATTTATATTGGTTAATTTACTTTTTTGTAACTTAAAAGATCTTATCATAAAAGTCGGTATTTTTTGTAAAGAGCATGTAAATTTTCATCAACGTCCTAGCATAACTAACCCCACGGAGTGAGCGATGGTGAACGAAGATGTTGAGGTTATAGTTGGGTGAAAGCTCCGCAGAAAACGCGCCGTGTGGGTTAGCTACTGCTATCTTGGTAAGATCCCCTCTTTCTTTAATTCTACTACAAAATCGGCGTGTGAAATAGTCGGCTCGTTACGTCTATCTACAATAGTAGCTAGATCAGTCAAATCTTCTAGTATTTCTTCATAGGAAGCTAGTGGCAGAATTACTTCGGTTCTGACTCCAGCCTCATTAGTTACATATCGAGGTGAAACACTCATGACTCATATATTACACACGTTTCTCGAATTATCGAGTGTGTAGATTTTTAGCCGAACAGGTCGTTTGCTTCACATTAAGTAGTTAGTGAATCCCTTTATCGCACCGATCCCCATCACCGATCACCGGCCCCCGATCACCGCTAACCGTGCCC
>TARA_B110000879_G_scaffold85823_1_pt1 | contig 15129 bp, 13 predicted proteins | sample TARA_B110000879 | Tara Oceans TARA_B110000879 (sample SAMEA4398094) | marine metagenome | biome: Polar Biome; feature: [SRF] surface water layer (ENVO:00010504); material: water (ENVO:00002006), including particulate matter (ENVO:01000060) such as... | depth 5 m
TGCCAAAAAGGCGTTGGCGGTGAGTTTGGACAATTCCGATGACCAAACACTGGTGGTCAATATCTGATCGTCTCGCAACCAGTGTTTGTAAATGTCGACCAAGGATTGGATGGCTTTTTTCCCAGTAGGAGTTTGGCTGCCACCAATCAAGACACGGTCTGCTTTGAACAAGTCGTCGATGGCGGTGCCTTCTGCCAAAAATTCGGGATTGGACAAGACTTCAAAATGCACGTCATTTCCGGTACTGTCCAAGATCGTTTGCAAGGTTTCGGCAGTCCGCACGGGCAAGGTCGATTTTTCAACAATGATTTTGTCGTTTTTAGCCACGCGGGCGATTTGTCGCGCACAGAGCTCGACAAATTTCAAATCGGCGGCCATTCCTTTGCCCTCACCATAGGTTTTGGTCGGGGTGTTGACCGCGATAAAAATCATGTCTGCCGCATCAATCGCAGCATCTACATCTGTAGAGAAAAACAGGTTTTTTCCGCGCGCTTCTGCAACCACTTCGGCAAGTCCTGGTTCGTAAACAGGTAAGTTGTCCAAGTCTTCGTCGTTCCAAGCGGCAATGCGCGCTTCGTTCAAATCGACGACGGTAACCTTTATTTCAGGACACTTTAAAGCAATGACAGACATGGTGGGACCTCCTACATAACCGGCACCTAGACAACAGATGTTTTTTATTTTCATGATTTTAGAATGCTTTGTTTTTTCATTTGTGAATGAGTTAGTGAAGCAGGGATTTGTTGATTTTTTATTTAATTTGGTACGTGATCAATTTTATAAAATCCATTATTCTCTAATTACAGCTTTACTTCTTTGAAGTTTTCTTGGTTTTTTAGAAACCAGCCATAGGTATTTTCAATCCCTGCTTTGAGGGTGTAGTCTGCTTTCCAACCCAAGGCGTTCATCTTGGAACTGTCCATCAACTTGCGCGGAGTACCATCTGGTTTGTCAGTGTCCCAAACGATTTCTCCACCGTGGCCTGTTTGGGCTTGGATGGTTTCTGCCAATTCTCTGATGGTTACATCAGTTCCCGTTCCAACATTGTAAAGGTGTTCAGGAAGCACGTTTTCCAGAGCGAAAATCACCGATTGTGCCAAATCGTCTACGTGTAAAAATTCACGCATCGGGGTTCCTGACCCCCATAATTTTACAGGGCTGTTGTCGTTCTTGGCTTCGTGGAATTTTCGCAACATAGCAGGCAAGACATGTGAGGTTTCCAAATCAAAATTGTCAAAAGGCCCGTAAAGGTTTGTCGGCATTAGACTCACAAAGTCTTTGCCGTATTGTTTGCGAATGGCTTCACAGAGTTTGACCCCCGATATCTTGGCAAGCGCATACCATTCGTTTGTCGGTTCCAAGCTGTCCGTTAAGAGGTATTCCTCTTTGAGGGGTTGGGGTGCAAATTTTGGATAGATGCAGGAACTCCCTAAAAAGATAAATTTTTGAATGCCTTCTTCGTGGGCTGCAGCAATCAGATTGTTTTGAATCTGCATGTTTTCCATTAAAAAGGGGTAGGGATAATTGTTGTTGGCCAAGATACCTCCCACTTTTGCTGCAGCATCGATGACCACTTCCGGTTGTTCGCTTTTAAAAAAAGCTGTTACAGCTGCTTGGTTTTTGAGATCCAATTCTTTGGAAGTCCTGCCAATCAAATGGGAATATCCTTTCGCCTCAAGGGCTCTCCAGCAAGCAGATCCCACCATACCTCGGTGACCTGCAATGTATATTTTTGAGTTTTTTGTAATTTTTTTCATTTTTTTAGCCTGATTGATGATCCAGTGATGTTTGGTTGAGGATTTGCTATTCGGAAATTGATTTACTGACAATGTTTGTAGAATCTACGATTCATTAAGCCCAATTTTTACTCAAAATAATTCAAGGTTTGATGTCCTCCTTCATTCAAATACTTGTCTCTTTTAAAGAGTTTCAAATCAGAGGACATCATGTCGTCTACTAATTCTTCCAATTGAATCTTTGGCACCCAGCCTAGCTTTTCTTTTGCTTTGGTCGGGTCTCCAATTAAAAGATCTACTTCTGTTGGACGGAAATATTTAGGGTCAATAGACAAGATCTCTTTTCCTATTTCCAATTGGTATTCCGGATTTGAACAAGCTGCAATTACTGCGGTTTCATCCAATCCTTCTCCTTTGAATTCGAGGCTTATCCCAATGTGGGCAAAGGCCATTTTTACAAAATCACGGATGGTTGTGGTGCGTCCAGTGGCGATGACCCAATCCTCAGCAGTGTCTGCTTGTAATATCATCCACATCATGCGAATGTAATCTTTGGCATGTCCCCAATCTCGCTTGGAATTCAAATTCCCTAAATAAAACTTGTCCTGAAGTCCCAAAGCGATGCGAGACACCGCACGGGTGATTTTACGGGTGACAAAAGTCTCACCCCTCAAGGGCGACTCGTGGTTGAACAAAATTCCGTTGCAAGCAAATATGTCATAAGCCTCACGGTAGTTTACGGTGATCCAATAAGCGTACATTTTTGCTACGGCATAGGGAGATCGCGGATAAAAAGGTGTAGTTTCTGTCTGCGGTACTTCTTGTACTTTGCCGTATAATTCTGAAGTAGAAGCCTGGTAGATACGTGTTTTTTGTTCAAGGCCTAACAAACGAATGGCCTCCAAAAGACGCAATGTCCCAATGCCATCGGCATCGGCCACGTATTCAGGCATGTCAAAAGACACCCTTACATGACTCATCGCAGCGAGGTTGTAGATTTCATCAGGTTGGATTTGTTGCAACAAACGCGTCAGGTTCGTGCTGTCCGTCATGTCACCATGGTGCAGTATGAATTTTTGGTTGTCCACATGTGGGTCTTGGTACAAGTGATCGATGCGATCGGTATTAAACATGGAGGTGCGGCGTTTCAAACCGTGAACGGTATAGCCTTTTTTTAATAAAAACTCTGACAAATAGGCGCCATCTTGGCCGGTTACTCCTGTAATCAATGCTACTTTACTCATTTTATTTTTTTTAGTTTTACACTGCTATTTTTTTATTTCGATCCCTTACAAAAGTTTTGGGTTTGTTTTTTTGATCTTGTTGTGGATTTTTTTTACTTCCTGACTCTCGCCGATGGGCAACAGTAAAATTGTGTCCGATGTTTCCACCAAAAAGAAATTGTCCATACCAGCGGTAGTGATCAGTTTTTCTGAAAAGGCAAGGGCGTTTTCAGCACCTTCAATTTTTTTGATGCCGTTCACCAAAGATTTTTGTTGGGCATAGTTTATCAAGGCATCAAAAGAGCCGAGGTCTGTCCATTCGAAATCTGACGGAACGGTTTTGACCAATTTAGATTTTTCGAGTACTGCGTAGTCAATGCTGTCATCGGGAATAGCAGCCATGGCCTCGTAAGTGATTTGACCGGCAACTTTTGATTGGTGCGCATGTTCGCATGCCGCCAATATTTTGGGATGGTATTTTTTTAATTCTTTCAAATAGGTTTTTGCTTGAAAGCAGAACATCCCAGAATTCCAATAAAAATTTCCAGAAGCGAGGTATTCTTTGGCAGTTTTAAGATCTGGCTTTTCTCGAAATTTTAAAACATCTTCTCCAGCAGCTTCAATATAACCAAATCCAGTTTCCGGATGTTTGGGTTGAATGCCGAAGGTCACCAAATAGCCTTTTTCTGCGAGGAAGATAGCTCGATCCAACGCCGTTTGGTAGCGCTCATCATCTGCGATCATTTGATCGGATGGCGTGACAAATAAAATACTGTCTTCTGGCAAATCCATACAGGCAAGGGCGATGGCTGGTGCTGTATTGCGCCCAACGGGCTCACTGATTTGATACGGGATGTTGAGGTCAATTGACTTTGCTTGCTCTTGAGCCATGTCCAATTGGGTTTCATTGGTAATCAACATAAAATCTGAAACCTTGTTGCTGTTGCGCAACATCGTGTGTTGGAACAATGATTTTTCTTGAAATATTTTTAAAAATTGTTTCGGGTTTTTGTGTCTGGACAAAGGCCAAAGTCGGGTCCCGGATCCTCCACTGAGGATAACGTTGATACAAGTTGCCATTTGTTTGTTTTTAAATTTAGTATTTTCCCTAGGTTACGGGATGCACCACTTAGTTTTCGTGGTTCATTATTTTTTTGAGTTCTTCCATGGTTTTGTTTCCAAAACCTCGAATCCCCTTTAGGGTGTTTATGTCTTCTGAGGCAGCTCTTCGAACGTCGGAAAGTGTTACCAACGGATACCCTAGAATTTCATTGTTGTTTACGAGATCGATGATGTTTCGCAAACGTTTTGAAAAAGGGTGGTCTTTGATGAGTTTTTTGTCAGCGCTTTGCTTTGTAAACTCACTTTCAAACTCTTCAATGATTTTTTTTGCCAATAAATAAGAATTTTTGTCTGCCATTACAATGGAATTTAAAAATTAGATATCGGGGGGTGTTTTTTTATTAAATAGATTTTCAAATGACGTTGATTTCTGTGTGGTAATCCAAAGTTACTTTTAGTCCGAGGTCTGTCAATAGAATTTGAATTTTCTTTTTCCCCACCTGCTTTGCGGTTCCTTTTTTGCCTTTGAAAGGGCCAGATTTAATTGCGACGAGATCTCCGGAAGTTATTTTTTCAACTTTTGAGGAAACGACGTCTTTTACAAGCCATTTTTTGATCAGTTCAATTTCTTCTTCTCGAACGATTGCAGCTTGCCCAAGCCATCTCAAATAGCCCAATACTCCTGGGGCTTCAAAAACACGGTTGCGTTCCTTTTCTTCTGCCTGAACAAAAACGTAGGTAGAAAATAAAGGGACCTGTACTTTCTTTTTGCGATCCGACCATTGGTGTAGTTGTGTTATTGTTGGGCAATACACAGTGATTCCTAATTTTTCAAGTCGTTCTGCAGTTTTTTTTTCATACCGTGGCTTTACACGAATGACAAACCAGTTTTTGTGAGGGGGTGTTTTTTCGGTTTGCATTTTTTGTTTGATTTTGGAACGGCTTCGCCGTGTTGAGCCCCGTAAAAAGCGGTGGGGGTCAATTGAGGTTTTGCAAAATTGAAGTCTGCTGTGTTTTTTGACAACTTAAATTAACAACATAGCATTCCGTTCCAAAAATACACTAAGTATCGCTCTTTAAAGTTGGGTTTGTGTATTCAGTTCAAATTTTTAGAGTAAACACACTCTATTTTTTATTAAATGATATTTTTAAAACCAATATACATTAAGTATTTTATGTATTTAATATCTTTATTTCTACATTATGATATACACTAATCGTAAAAATTAATACTAAAAAAGCAGTTTTACGTGTTATAATATGTAGTTTTACAGAATTTTATGACTTGCATCTAAATTTATGGACACATTTCAATTCAGCTATGTTTTTGCATCGGTATCAATCCTTGTCTTGCTTTTCTTTTTCTTTACCAATAGAAAGAAAAATCCAATAGCAGATCCGTATTTTATGCTACTTCTCAGCGTCTTACTTCTTCGGTTTTTGTCTCTTATTATTTTCCCTCCTTCTGTTGATGGGTTGGTGTTGAATGATATAATGCTCTTGCAATCTAAGATCTTTGTTGTTGTGTTGTTTTATTTGCACCTTCTCAACCAAACGGTGGTTCAACGATTGTCACGTTTGAAGTTGGAATTTCACCTCATTTATTCCTGCTTGCACATGCCTGTATTTTATCTTCTGTACAAGGTCTTTTTTCCGAAAACACCTTTACACGTTGCTACTGCCGTTATCGTTTTTACGTATGTACTTGTGTACTTTTTTCTGTTGATTCGCGTTTTTTTAAAGTTTTCAAAGACTGCAAATGGGGGCTACGATTCTTATGCTGGTAGTGAAAAGGCTATTATTCAAAAATGGGTTTTTTTTCTTTCTATATCCTTTGTGATTTTTCTTTTTTCAAATCTTTTCGTCTTTTTTTACAGCAGTATCCGTCACCAACATATTCCTGTCTCTTATTATTATTTTATTTCCTCATTTTTTTGGTTTCTTATATTCCTGCGAATTTTGACAGATCCTCTTTTTTTGATTGGCGCCAAAAATTTGTCAATCAAGTCTAGACAATTTAATGCAAAGAACTCTTCATTGAACCCTTGTTGGTCACGCAACTGTTCTGAAATTTCAAATCAACAAGATTTTTTGTTGTCCCAAAAAATTGAATTTCAAGCTCAGTACTACATAAGATCGACGGATGATTTTTTTGAAAACACCTTTGACTTTTCACAACAAAAATTCGGAATCACCGACTTGTCTTTCAAACTTCATGCTCCGCAAAGCCATTTGAAATTTATTTTCAAATACCATTGTAAGTTTAGTTTTTCTTATTATTTGGTCTCTTTGAGGATTCAAAAAGCCACCGATTTGATGTTGAGTGATTTCATCAAGTTCAATACCTTGGAGAAAGTTTCTTCTATGGTGGGCTATACAAACTACAATACTTTTTTTCTCAATTTCAAATCAGTGGTTGGTATGACACCCAATCAATTTCTCAAGCAGAAGGTTTGATGCTGGCTTTTCTTCTTTTACGTTCTTATGTTTAGCTTATGTAGTGTTTTCTTAATAGAATTTCATTTTTTATTATGCGTAACTTAGAACTTTTTTTATCTCATAGCCCAAGAATGATTTTCAAGAATAATATCTATCGATTGCTATTTCTTTGTTCAGCAGTCCTTTCTGCTCAATCAGTGCAAATAAGCGAAGCGGTTTCTGCTAATTCCATCTACACAGATGAAGACGGAGACACGCCAGATTGGTTTGAGTTGTACAATGCTTCTTCGCAAACCATTTCTTTAAAAGATTGGACGATCTCTGATGACCCTGATAATCTGTCAATGTTTGTTTTTCCAGATATCAGCATCCCTTCCAACGGATATATGCAGGTATGGGCTTCCGACAAAGACCGTACAGGTAACAATTTTGCGACAACATTTGTTGATCAAGGAGCTCTTTTCAACTACCTTATTCCTACAAGCGAACCCCCTTCAAATTGGACGTCTCCTGGTTTTCAAGACGGATCTTGGGCTCAAGGAACTTCTGGGTTTGGATACGCTGATGGTGACGATGCAACTCAAGTTCCTAGCGGTACGCGCTCGGTATACAGCAGAATATCTTTTCAAGTTACTGACCTAGAATCTTTGTCTCAATTGGTTTTGGACATGGATTACGACGACGGTTTTGTAGCATATATCAATGGAAATGAAGTTGCACGTGCCAACATCAACGGTTCGCCTCCTGCTTTTGATTCCGGAACACCTACAGACCACGAAGCTAAAATATACGGAGGTGGGGTGCCAGAACGTTTTTCAATTGCCAATCCCCAAACGGTTTTACAAGAAGGCAGCAATACCTTGGCCATTCAACTCCACAATGTTAGCGGAAACTCTTCGGACATGACCTTAATTCCCTTTTTGTCCGCCATTTTTACAAGGTCCAATTCTAGTGGATCGACGCCTCCAGCCATTCTGAAATTTGCCAGTAGCAGTTTGCACACCAACTTTAAAATTTCATCGAGTACTGATCATTTGTTCTTGAGCAATCCTGAAGGGGAACTGGTAGACGATCTTTTGGTGGAAGGACTCAAAAAAAATATTTCGATGGGTACTTCTCCTCAATCTGGTAATTTGGTTTATTTTTTAGAGACCACACCAGGAGCTCCCAACTCTTCTGAGGAATACATCGGCGTTTTTAAAGATCCTGTGGTCTTTTCAGTTCCGGGGGGACGCCTCAATGCTCCCGTCAATTTGGAACTTTCAGGAGCTGCCGAAGGACAAAAAATCCATTACACGACGGACGCCAGTTTGCCAACCGAAAACTCACCCGTATACACCAATCCCATTCAAATATCGTCCAACCGTGTGGTGCGCGCAACCTTTTTTGCAGCTGGGTACCTTCCCGCCGAAATCGATTCCAAAACCTACCTGTTCAATGCCAACCACGAGATTGATTTGGTGACTTTAGTAACGGATCCTGATAATTTTTTCGATACCAATACGGGAATTTATGTCACGGGACCTGCAGGAACATATGATACCAATGTCCCTTATTTTGGAGCCAACTTCTGGGAAGACTGGGAGCGCCCTATTCATTTTTCTTTTTATGAAAAAGAAACGGGCGATTTGGGCGTCGCTTTCAATACAGGTGTAAAAATTTATGGTGCTTGGAGCCGTGGGCAAAACGCACAAAGATCACTGGCTGTTTTTGCACGTGAAAAATACGGAACTTCAGAATTTGACTATCCTTTTTTTGAAAATCGTTCCTATGAGAAGTTCCAGGCCTTGGTGTTGCGGAATTCAGGACAAGCTTGGTTGAAATCCACCATCCGAGACATCACTTTGACAAGTCTCATGGAAGGATCTGGTCTGGACCTTCAAGCCTTTACTCCCGTAGCGACTTATCTGAATGGGGATTATTGGGGCTTGTACAACCTCAGGGAAAAAAACAACGAACACATGCTGGCTTCCAAGCACGAAATTGATGCAGAAGGGATTGATCTTTTGACCGCAAATGCGCAAGTTGTAGAGGGAACCAACCAAGAGTACAATGCCTTGATCAATTATATCTCGAGCACGAATTTGTCCGTTGATGCAAACTTTGACTACGTGCGCGAACGGATAGACATTCCAAATTACACCATGTATCAGGTAGCGCAAATCTATATCAACAATCAAGATTGGCCAGGAAACAACATCAAATTTTGGAAACACCCCGAAGGCAAATGGCGCTGGATTTTATACGACACTGATTTTGGGTTCAGTCCTTGGTTCCGTCCTAGCAATGACTATGTAGCCAACACCCTCGAATTTGCTTTGAACCCCAACGGGCCAGGTTGGCCAAACCCATCTTGGTCAACCCTGTTGTTTCGAAAGCTTGTTGAAAATACAGGGTTTAGAAATGGCTTTATCAACCGCTACGCGGATGAGCTCAATACTCGATTTTTACAGGAAAATGTCAAAACCCACATCGAGTCGGTATTGGCAAAAGTAGCTCCTGAATTGCAAGCTCACTACGCACGCTGGAATGGTAATTTTGACGATGTAGGCTATTATGTAAACTTGATGAAAGTCTTTGCTCAAGAGCGGCCTCAATACGCAAGAAGTCATTTGAAATCTAGGTTTAATTTGTCAGCTGAACACCGTCTTTCTATCAACAACACCCAACAAGACAGAGGATATGTTGAAGTAAATGACAATTTAAAAATTGACCAAGTATCTTGGTCTGGTACTTATTTTCAGAATGTTCCGATACGCTTGCATGCCATTCCGCTTCCTGGATTTGTCTTTTCGCATTGGAGTGGGAGTGATAATACATCTGAAGCTAGCATCGATGTCAATCTGCAAAGTGCTTTTCAAATACGTCCGAATTTTGTTCCTGCTGAAACCCCTTTTAAATTGGTGATCAATGAAATCAATTACAAGTCTAGCGATGAGAAAGATTCCGGAGATTGGGTAGAGTTGTACAATCCAAATGAAACAGCGTTGGACCTTTCCAATTGGGTGCTCAAAGATATGAAAGACACCAATACATTTGTTCTTCCAGCTGCAACGACAATTCCGAGCAAGGGGTTCTTGGTACTCGTCAAAAATGGCAATGATTTTTCTGTGGTTTTTCCATCTGTAGACAATGCCATAGGAGATTTTGATTTTGGTTTTGGTTCGGAAGATGCAGTGCGCCTGTTTGATGACAAGGGGGTTTTGATAGATGAAGTATTCTATACGTCTCTAGCTCCATGGCCCGAATGTGCTGACGGTTTAGGACCTACATTGTTATTGGAAAGTGAAGATTTAGACAATGCTTTGGCAGAGAGTTGGTTTTGTAGTGATGCTTATGGGACACCTGGGCTTGACAATGCCACAGCTGGAGTTCCAAAAGATCCTATAGAAGAAATCAAGTTGTATCCCAACTTGATTACTGATTACTTGTATTTTGTGGGGCCTGCTTTGGAAATGAACATGCGGGTTTATGACGTGATGGGCAAACTGATGTTTGCACAGAAAACTGCACCTCAAATGGATGTTAGTTTCTTGAAAAACGGCATCTATTTTGTGCAGCTATCAGACAGCACACAGACCAAGACTTTTAGAATTGTAAAGCATTGATTTTAACTGTTTAAAAAAGGGATAAGTTTGTAGTTTATTTTCGTTCACTAACTACTGCAAGTATCTAAAAGTACATTTGTAAAAACTAAAGAGTTTTTTTGTAGAACTGTTCAGCGGTATTTGTATTGGAGGATATCTCAAAACCTTTTGATGGGGTTGAATATGGTGTGTATCCTAAAGATAGAAACGTATTTTAATATCTAGGAATGAGGCAGCTTTTCCTCCAAGACACCGTACAAGAAGGTTCCTAGGAGGGCTGCTGCAATCACAATGGCAATGGGGTAAAACCCCGCGCCCAAAAGGACAAACATCGGTCCTGGACATGCGCCGGCCAAAGCCCATCCCAATCCAAATAAAATACCTCCATAAAGGTAGCGCTTGACACTTTTTTCTTTGGGCTTGAATTCAATTTTTTCTCCGTAAAAAGAGTTGATATCAAACCGCTTGATTGCCTGTGTTATAAGAATTCCAAGGCACAAAGCCGCTCCAATAATTCCATACATGTGAAAGGATTCGAATCGAAACATCTCATAGATGCGAAACCAAGATGCGGCTTCTGATTTAAAAAGGGTGATTCCAAAAAAGATTCCGATGCTCAAGTAACTAAGTGTTCTCATAATTTAAAAGATAAGTGGGAATAATAAATGAACCATGGTCAAACCGCCGATAAAAAAGCCAATTACGGCTACCAAGGAAGGCAGTTGTAGGTCGCTCAATCCGGAGATGGCATGTCCAGAAGTACAGCCTCCTGCATACCGAGCTCCAAAGCCGACAAGTACTCCGCCAAGAATAAGCATCAAAATATTTTTCGGATTTTGAAAAGATTCGGGACCGAAAAGTTCTATGGGCAAATACGCTGCTCCAGCACTTTTAAATCCGAGACTGTTTAAATTTTCTATGGTACTAGAGCTGATTGCTACAGCTGTATTTGTGCTTAAAAAATGGGCACCGACAAATCCGCCAATCAAAACCCCTAGGGCAACCACTAAGTTCCAACGTTGTGCTTTCCAATCAAATTTAAAGAACTCTGAGGTTTTTCCTGCTCCGCATAGAGTACACAGGGTACGCAGGTTGCTAGACATCCCAAAATTTTTACCGACCATTAGCAATAAAAATAAAGTAAGCGCAATAAAAGGGCCTGCGATGTACCAAGGCCAAGGTTCGTATATCCAGTTCATAAGATGGGTGTTTTTAAGTAGTCACTGTGTAAAAGTATTGAAAATTCTTTGTTTTCTTTTGGCGAGGAAGAATTCCTGGTCTTTGATTGTTTGTTTTTAAGACGGTTCTTTTGAAGGACATAGGTAATTTGAAAGTGGCACCCCAGCCTTTTTGATGGCTTTCATTCCTTCTGCAACCTCCATAAAATTATGAATTCCTCTTCGCTTTAAAAAGGAAGCGGCAATCATGCTGCGGTAGCCTCCAGCACAATGCAGGTAAAAGTGTTCTTTTTCAGGAAAGTCTTCCAAATGTTGGTTCAGGGCAGCCAATGGGCTGTTGTTTGCCTGTAAGACATGCTCGGAGAAAAATTCGCCTTTGGATCGAACGTCAAATACAGGTACCTTGTTGTTTTTTAAAAGGGTTTTGAAATCAGTGGCACTGATAGATGCGACCGTATCGATTTCTTTACCCGCTTTTTTCCAAGCTTCAAAACCGCCTTTCAAATAGCCCAAGCTGATGTCAAATCCGACTCTTGAGAGTCGGGTAATTGCCTCTTGTTCTCTCCCTATTGGCGCAACCAGTAAAAGGGGCTGCTGTACATCGGCAATCAAGGCGCCTACCCAAGGGGCAAAACTCCCGTCCAATCCGACAAATACCGACCCTGGAACGTGTCCTTTTCCGAAGTCTTGTTGGCTTCGAATGTCCAAGATAATAGCTTCAGCAGCGTTTGCAACCGCTTTAAAATCTTTAGCTGATAATGCACGTGTGCCGCGTTTCAAAACGGAATCCATGGGGTCGCAACCTTCTTTGTTCATTTTGACATTCATAGGGAAATAAGCTGGGGGATCGGTCAATCCAACGGTAACTTCTTCTATAAATTCCTCTTGACTCATGGAGGTGCGTAGTGCATAATTTGTCTTTTTTTGATTGCCCAAGGTATCGGTCGTTTTCTTGCTTAGGTTTTTTCCGCAAGCAGAACCGGCTCCGTGGGCTGGGTAGACGACCACCGTATCTGGCAATGGCATGATTTTAGTGCGCAAGCTGTTGTACAACATTCCTGCCAAGTCCTTTTCGCTAAGGATCCCTGACTTTTGAGCCAAGTCAGGTCTGCCGACATCCCCTAAAAACAAGCTGTCTCCACTAAAAAGTGCACGTTCCTCCCCATGTTCGTCTTTCAATAGGTAGCAAGTACTTTCCAGCGTATGCCCCGGAGTGTGTAGGACTTTGAGTGTCACATTTCCCAAGCGAAATTCCTGCCCGTCTGTTGCGATCAGTGATTCGAAATGCGTTTCTGCATTGGGGCCAAAGACGATTGGAGCGCCTGTCGCTTTGGAAAGGCTGAGGTGTCCACTGACAAAATCTGCATGGAAATGGGTTTCAAAGATGTATTTGATTGTCGCCTTGTCCTCTTTTGCTTTTTCGAGGTAGGGTTGGACTTCTCGAAGGGGGTCGATGATCGCCACTTCGCCTTCGCTTTCAATGTAATAGGCAGCTTGTGCTAAACACCCGGTATATATTTGTTCTATTTTCATACACGACAATCTTTTAGAAAAGTTTTTATTTTTCTTCTGTGTCGCAAAGATAAAAACACGAACGATAGCTGGCAGTAACATTGGTTACAGAACAGTTCATTTCTTTTTGAGAAGAATGTAATTTCTGTGCAAGGTCAGTTCGTTGAGGTTTTCCAATTTTTTTAGCAACCGAGAAACTACGACTCTGGAGGTGTGCAATTCAAAAGCGATTTCTTGGTGTGTGGTTCGAATGTGCTGGTCTTTGGCAATCCTCGCTTTTTCTTTTAGTAAATTTAAGAGGCGTTCGTCCATTTTTAAAAAAGCAATACTGTCGATCGTTGCCAGCATTTCGTTCAGCCGATTGTGGTAACTTTCAAAGACAAATTTCCTCCAGCTTTTGTACTTGGCAGCCCAAGTTTCCATTTTTTCAATGGGTATCATGACAAGTACCGTATCCGTTTCTGTAAGGGCTCGAATTTCACTTTTGGTTTCTCCCAAACAACAGGTTAAGGTCATGGCACAGGTGCTTCCTTTTTCTACAAAATACAGCAATAGTTCGTCTCCTTGTTCGTCTTCTCGCACTATTTTTATCGCGCCAGAGATCAGGAGCGGCATCGCTTTGACATAGCCTCCGATATCCATCAGGACAACCCCTTCAGGGATGTGTTTTAAGGTTCCTACTTCGAGAATCTCATCGAGCAGGGCTTTTTCAAAAAGGGGTCCAAAATTCTCTTTTAACTCTTGTTGCATGGTGTTTGTATCTCGAGGGCTGTGTCTGTTGAACTCAAAGATAGGGAAAAGCGCTCCAAAAAAAAACGGCTTGCGCAAAATGCACAAACCGTATTTTTTTAATGGAGTGAGTGGGTCATGCCCTTTTTTTACTCCATCAGTGTAGTTTGGGATTCCTTATTTAGAATTCCAAGTTTACCTGCAAGTCGAATTCATCGTAAATGGCTTTGTCTTTCAATCCTTCAAAAAAGCTGGTAGAACCGTATTTGACATCGTATTTTGCGCGGTTTATTTTTAGAGCTGTTGTCGCATTGTGCTCGTTGACAGTAAGGTCAAAAAGAATGCTGTTTGTCTTTCCTTTGATGGTCAAATCGCCTTTGACGGTATAGACGCCCTTGTCGCCTGCAGTTACATTGGTAAAAACCAAGCGAGCAGTGGGGTTGTTTTCAACACCGAAGAAATCGTCTGACTTTAAATGACCTTCTAGTTTTCCCTTATAGACCCCTTCCAAATCGGTACATGCGATACTGTTCATGTCCATGACAAAGCCCCCCCCCACGAGTTTGGAGTCTTCAAAAGACAAAGAGCCTGATTTCAATGCGATGATTCCGGTATGGGAACCTGTGACTTTGTAGCCCTTCCAAGTAACACTACTCTTCGTGATGGAGACTTCTTTTTCATCGCTGTTGTTTTGTGGTGCGAAGCTTTGCAAGACCACAGTGGCCGCGAGTGCCAACGTTGCTAAGATTTTTTTCATTTGGTTTGTTTTTGAGTGAATGTATTTCTTTTTGTTCAGAGAACCTAACAAAGGTACACGCTAAATAAGACAGGTGCATTCACATAGGTTCATATTTTTAGGCTTCTATTTCTTTTCGAATTCTACTGAGCGACTGGGGTTGAATGCCGAGGTAGGAGGCAACCATGTATTGAGGGATGCGTTGTTCGAGTTGTGGGTAGCGCTTTTGAAAGGCTGTGTATTGTTCTTTTGCGGAAAGGCTAACAGTACCTCTAATTCGGTTTTGGGTGGCGACGTATGCACGTTCCACAATTTTTCTAAAAAAGCGTTCTAATTTTGGAATTTTGAGGTATAAGTTTTCCATCGCATCGAGAGGGATTTCTAACATTGAGGTGTTTTCAAGGCATTGAATGTTGTATGCTGCCGGAGTTTGTGAAATCAAACTTCCGAGATCAGCAGCCCACCAATTTTCAATGCAAAATGTAAGAATGTGTTCGGCTCCTGCCTTGTCCAAATAAAATGTTTTTGTGGCACCAGAGAGAATGAAATAGTGTGTTTTGCAGATGTCTCCTTGGTGCAAAAGCGCATCTCCTTTTCGGTATTTTTTCAAATGTATTTTGGAAGTCAAGAAAGAGGTTTCTTCGTCGGTTAGAGCAATGTATTGCTGTATGTAGTCTGTCAAAGGTTTTGTTTCTGTCATTCTTTTGGTGACAACCCAACAAGAGGTGTCCAAACAAAGGTATTGAAATCTCCATTGAATTCGTTCAGTTTTCCAAAAACTCATTCTTCTTCCTAACTTTGACAGCTGATTTTCAAGGGGTTTTCAATTTGAATAAAACGAAGTTGCTACAGCATTTATCTCTACGAAAGCTTCGAGGGACTTTTGATAGAAGGAAGGGTTTTGTGGTCGGATTCTTATTTTTTTTT
>TARA_B110000879_G_scaffold90865_1_pt1 | contig 15089 bp, 10 predicted proteins | sample TARA_B110000879 | Tara Oceans TARA_B110000879 (sample SAMEA4398094) | marine metagenome | biome: Polar Biome; feature: [SRF] surface water layer (ENVO:00010504); material: water (ENVO:00002006), including particulate matter (ENVO:01000060) such as... | depth 5 m
AGCACATTATCAGTACTGGACATTTTAACAACTACTTTATGTCCTGAAATAAGCACAGTGAGAAAATCATGAAAGCCAACCAAAGGTATATTACCTGCCATAATAATAAGTATTTTTTTGGGGCTGTAAACTTCTTGTAGTTTATATGGATTTAACCATGCATTAAGCATATCTAGTTTTAACTGCTCATGCCAAGCATATAGGGATTTATCAATATTTTCCTTAGTAAACCAAGGATTAAGTACTTTCGCAAAGTTTAACTCTTCTTCTGCCTCTTGATATATATCTGTTTTTAGATATTTACCTAATTGAGTAAATGCCTGTATTCTTGCTTGTAAATTCATTGGTCAAAAATACTAATATCCAAAATAGGAAACTAAAAACTATAACCTATCTTTGCCTTATGCGAAAAATATGTTTAATTATTTTCACTCTTACAAGCCTTAATGGTTTTGCGCAAAAAGGAAATAGCAAGTTAATTGCTGAATACGAGGATACACTAAAAGTAATGGCACACAAGGTTATGAACGCGGAAACAGAAGCTGAAAAATACTTAGCAAATACTGCATTTATAACTAACCTTACTGAAGTACTTCAATACGAGAAATCATTTAACTTTCCTTTTGACTCTCTCCCCACTATTGGACGAATCTTATCGCCTGACAATACTTTTCGTATTTTTAACTGGCTACTAAAAAGAGACAATGGATCTTACGAATACTATGCAATTGTGCATTATCACAACAAAAAGCGTAAGCGTTATGAAATTATTCCTTTAGTTGATAATTCTTCTAACATTCGTAATTCTGAACAGGAAGATCTAGATGCTAAAAATTGGTATGGTGGATTATATTATCAAATTGCTTACATAAAAAAAGCAGGCAGAAAATACTACACCTTACTTGCTTGGGATGGAAATGATAGCTACAGCACAAAAAAGATAATTGATGTGATGTACTTTTCAGGAAAAAATAAAATCAAATTTGGACTGCCTATTTTTAAAAAAAATAAGAAAGAAAGTCAGAAAAGAATTATTATTGAATATGATGCTAAAACAAGTGTAAGTGTCAAATATCAGCAGAAAGAAAAAAGGATAGTATTTAACCACTTAGTTCCTTCAAGAAGTGATTTAGAAGGTCTTGAAGAATATTATATTCCTGAAGGAACCTTTAATGCTTATCAATATAAAAAAGGGAAATGGTGGCTACAACAAGATATTGACATCAGAAATCAGCAAAAAGTAAATAGAATTAAGAAACCAAAAAGAGGCTTAGTGCCAAGATAAATGCTAAACCATTTTCCTTCTGATAAAATTATTGCTGGCTGTGATGAAGCAGGTAGAGGTTGCTTAGCTGGACCTGTTGTAGCTGCTGCTGTTATTTTACCCAAAGGATTCAAAAACATAGCACTGAAGGATAGTAAGGTGCTTTCAGAAAAAAAAAGAGATCTACTACGTCCTATTATTGAAGAACAAGCTATCAGCTGGGCAATAGGCATTGTTTCTGCTAAAGAAATTGACAAGATAAATATTCTTAATGCCTCTTTCCTTGCCATGCATAGAGCTATTGAAAACTTAACTATTAAAGCTGAACTCTTGATAATTGATGGTAATCGCTTTAATTCTTACCCTGAAATTTCTCATGAGTGTATTGTAAAAGGAGACGGAAAATTTATGTCCATAGCCGCTGCATCCGTACTTGCCAAAACACATCGAGATGACATAATGAAAAAATTAGATTTACAGTTTCCTGATTATTATTGGTTAAACAACAAGGGTTACCCAACCAAAAAACACAGAAAAGCAATAGCAAAAATTGGTGCTAATATGCACCATAGAAAAACTTTTCAACTACTTTCTACTCAAGTTACTTTATCACTTTAAATTATTAATTTTGGTTTATGATTTCTAAAATAACTATGCTTAATAAAATAATAAAAATTTCCATACCAATAATTCTGATTTCTATCATACTACTTATAGCACACAACAGCTATAAGCAAGTTACAAAAAATACAGAAAACCCATTAAATATTATTCCAACAAATTCAGCCGTTATTCTGCAATTTAATAATACTAAAAATCTATATTCCAACTTAAATTCTTCAGATATTTGGGGAACATTACGTAAAATAAGCAAAGTGGACAGCATAAATCATCAAATTAAGGAGATTAGTAGTTTTTTCAATCAAAACTCACTAATCTTTAAAAACAATACTCTTTTAATTTCCTTTCATAAAGTTGGTGCTACAAATAGTGGTTTGTTATTCATTAGTAATTTTGAAAGAAAAGCTATTTCTAATAATAATCAGATAAATACCTTACTTGGAAATCTAGTAAAAGAAGTACAATACAACAATCAACCCGTATTTGAATTGCAACATAATGATAACATATTTTTTGTAAGTTTTAAGGACGACATTGTATTTTTTTCAGAAAATAAAATGCTGGTTGAGGATGCAATACGTGCTAGTGAAGCAGAGGAAAAACTTTTGATTGACCCAAGTTTTAAATCTGCATATAAAACTATAAATAAATCAGCAGATATAAATTTATTTTTCAACTATAATTCCTTAATTGAATACATCAATATATTTACAATTAAACCAATTATAACTTCCAATTTTTCTGGATGGACAGCTACTGATTTAAGTGTAAAAAACAAGATAATAGCAGCCAATGGCTTTAGTGCTTTCAATAACAATATTATTAATTATACTGATATATTTAATAATCAAAAAGCAAAAAGCATAAATATAGTGGATATAATTCCTGAGAACACTTCCCTTTTACTGAGTATAGGTTTTGATAATTCAAAACAATTACTGAAACAGAAAAATAAAATACTACAACAACAAAATAATTTTTGGAGCTGGGACAAACACAGAAAACTTATTCAAGATAGTAATAATGTTGACTTCAATGAATTTATAAATGAATTAGAAAATGAAGCGGGTGTTTTTAATACCTCAGCTAATTTAAGTGCACAACATCAATATTCATTTTTTAAAAGCAGTAATTCTATTACAGCAAGCAGTTTGATTCAAGGTTTAATTTTTGATAAGAAAACTTATGGTCAATATAGTATAAACAGCATAAGAGAAGATAATATTACTGCTCAGTTATTTGGAAATATACTTAATAGCACTACTAACTGCTTTATTACTATTGAAGATTATTTTATTTTTGGCTCAACTATAGCTTCATTAGAGTATTTAATTGACAATTATATAAATGGAAATACTTTAGTAAACAATCAAAACTTTAACAAATACAGTAGTTATTTATCTTCAAAATCAAATCTTTTCTTCTACATCAATGCTGGTAAAACAGCTACTGCCCTAAAAGAAAAAATTAAAACTAGTTATGAAAAGGAACTTATCTTTTCTATTGATTCTTTAGAAAAACTAACTGCTTTTTCAATACAAATGACTAGCAAGAAAGATTTGCTTTTAAACAATATCAATCTATTTTATGACTCTGACTTTAAAGAAGCCATTAAGGAAGAATGGTTCATGCAATTGGATACAAATATTAGTATGAATCCTCAATTTATATACAATCATTTCACTAAGGAAAAGATGATAGTAGTACAAAATAATAATCATAAAGTATTTGCAATCAGTTCAAAGGGTGAAGAATTGTGGAATATTCAATTAAACTCAAAAATACTTGGAGAAATATCAAGCATTGATTTCTACAAAAATAATAAATATCAATGTTTATTCAATACTGAAAGCCAGTTGTATTTAATTGATAGAAATGGGGAAAATGTAAATAACTCGCCTATAATATTACCTTGCAATACAAAAGTTGGTCATTCTTTATTTGACTACAATAATAATAGAAAATATCGTATTCTTATCGTAGGAGAGGATAATAACATCTATAACTTAAACAAAAGAGGGGGAGGAATTAAGGGATGGAAATATGAAAAAAATAGTAATAGAATAAATAAAAAACTACAATACTTCCGAATTGGAACTAAGGATTATATTCTCGCTGAGCGCAATAACAGTAACACTCAGTTATTAGCAATTAATGGAAGTGAAAGAGTAAGATTTGAAAAAAATATTTTATTTAATGGAAATCCTATCAGTATAGATGAAAATGGAACACTTTATAACATTACTAGTGAAGGTAAATTATGGAGAGGCAATCTAGATGGAAGTAGTAGTCAACTTACATTATCTGATTTAGCTAATAATTCTTTATTTGCTATTGATGAAACAGGAAAAGAAAAACAATTTATTTTCACTAATAATAATAAAGTATTTATTCTAAATACTAATTTCGAAACAATCGATTCTTTTGAACTTAAAAGCAATATTACAAAATTGGTCATAAACAATAATGGATTAATGTTAACTGCTGAAAATGAATTGTATCTTCGAAATAGTGATGGATTCGCAGAAGGCTTTCCTATTAAAAGTGATGGCTATTATAAAACAGCAGATATTGATAATAATGGGAAAATAAATCTAATAAATACTAAAAACGGTTTTATCTATAATTATGAGATAAAAGACTAATTTATCAAGTAACTTAAACTTAAATATGGGATTAATTTGTAATCAATTTTTGCTAAAGGCAATTGCACCCCACCCCTAATCAAGAATGAATTATATCTCTTATTCCTAATAGATTTTCTATACATCAACTCAGCTGAAATTTGTGGTACAAATACCTTTTCTTTTGTAGGGAAATAGATTACACCTGAATTAGCTCCTGCATAAAACTTATTCAATAGTTCATAGTAATAACCAATATTAGAACCACTAAATGCGAATGAAGTGTTTATTTCAGTAAATAGTACAGATCTTTTCTTAAAACAGAAAACTCCTATACCAGTTAAGTAAGGCAAGCCATAATTATGGACAAAGTATAATTGCTGGTCTGATTGTTCGACTTTATCGTAATTATAAAGTTCATATTTTTCTATTAATTTAATCAATAGTGATGGATACTTAGGGTTAGTGGCATAACCTGCTTTTTTTAAGCCTTTAGCCCACTTTTTATAATCTGATTTTTTATATGCAAATAAGAACGAATAACGTCCTCTTTCTGAAAGAAAAAGGGAATGATCTCGATAGGAATCAGCTACCTCACTATACTTTCTAAAACACTCTCCTTTTTCATCATCATCTTCAATAATAGTTTTTCCATTCCAATTACTATGACACTTAATTCCAAAATGATTTTTACCATCTACTGCCAAGCGACTTTCTCCGTTTCCACTCTCTAATATTCCTTGAGCTAAGGTAATAGAAGCAGGAATATTATATATATTCATTTCAACTACTGCAATACTGCTGTACTTTAAAATATAACTTTCAGTCTTACTTTGAGAAAAACCAAACAATGAAGAAAATAAAAATAAAAATAATAAGTATTTTTTCATTATACAAATGTATTATTCTAATGGCAAACTAACTCCTAATCGCTCAGTCATTCCTTGATTTGTCTGCAAACCACCTGTGTGTATGGCTAAAATAGAACTTCCTTTTGGAAAGTAATCTTTTGCTATTAAATCCATAATACCCATCAACATCTTTCCATTATAAATTGCATCTAAAGCAATATTATGTGTCACATTAAACTTATTTATAAAGTCAACTAATTCATTGTTTATTTTTGCATAACCATATCCAACATAATCATTTATCAATTTATAATTAGTTGAATTAGTCCAGTTATTAATATCTCTTTCTAATTGTTCAAAGCCTTTAATAGCAGGAAATCCAATTACGGTTTGCTTAACATTAGAAGAATTAATAATTCCAGCAATTGTTCCTCCAGTACCAACAGCACAACAAATATAATCTTGAGTATCATTAAGGTCTAGAATCTCTTCAGATCCCTGTATTGCTAATTCATTAGTTCCTCCTTCAGGAATTAAATAAAAATCACCAAATTGATTTTTTAAAGCTTCTAAGAAATTAGCATTAGTTTTTTTCTTGTAACTACTTCTACTGACATAATGTAACTTCATTCCATTTTCAAAAGCAAAACGTAATGTAGGATTTAAAGGCAAACACTCCTCTCCTCTTATAATTCCAATGCTTTCCAACCCTTTTGACTGTGCAATAAATGAAGTAGCTGCAATATGATTTGAATAAGCTCCTCCAAAGGTTAATAAAGTATTATGTCCTTTCTTTTCACAATCAAGTAGATTATATTTTAATTTAAAAAATTTATTTCCTGAAACAAAAGGATGTAATTTATCAATACGCTTTATAAATACGCGAACTTCTTTACCAATAAATATAGGATGTGATATTTCCTTTATTTCTATTTTCATTCTTGCAAATATCGTAAATTTGTCAACCCTATGAAAGGATTTTCAAAAATAGACAGTCTAGATAAGGATGAATATTATCATTCAAAAGAAGGCTATATTATTTTTACTGAAAAATATCATTTAAAAAGAGGGTATTGTTGTAATAACAACTGTAAACACTGTCCATACAAAAAAGAAATAGAACCAAAAAATGAAAAATCTTAAACAAGCAATTTTACAAGGAATTCCATCAGAAATTCCTGAAAAAAGAAATCCTAATACTAATGTTAGTCATGCGCCAAACAGAAAAGATATTCTTAACAAAGATGAAAAGAAATTAGCTATTCGTAATGCCTTACGTTATTTTCCAGAGTACATGCATGCAGAGTTAGCAGCTGAATTTACTGATGAGCTTAAAACATACGGAAGAATTTACATGTATCGTTTCATGCCTCAATATGAAATAAAAGCAAGACATTTAGAAGATTTTCCATATGAAAGTAAACAAGCTGCAGCGCTACAAATGATGCTCTCTAACAACTTAGATGAAGCTATTGCTCAGCATCCAGAAGAATTGATTACCTATGGTGGAAATGGATCTGTATTTCAAAACTGGGCACAGTACTTATTGTGTATGCAATACTTAGCACAAATGAATGATGAACAGACTTTAGTTTTGTATTCTGGACACCCAATGGGATTATTTCCATCACATAAAGATGCCCCAAGGGTTGTTGTAACTAATGGAATGATGATTCCTAACTACTCTAAACCTGATGATTGGGAAAAATTTAATGCTTTAGGTGTAACTCAATTCGGACAAATGACCGCTGGTTCCTTTATGTATATTGGTCCACAAGGAATTGTACATGGAACTAATATAACATTACTAAATGCAGCTAGAAAAATAGACCCTGGTGCTGAAGATTTAAGCGGTAAAATATTTATTACTGCAGGATTAGGAGGAATGAGTGGTGCCCAGCCAAAAGCAGGAGTTATAGCCAAAGGTATCTGTATAGTTGCAGAAATCAACCCTCAAGCAACTTACAAAAGACACGAACAAGGATGGGTGGATGAAGTATATAGTAATTTGGATAATTTACTAGATAGAGCAATAACAGCTAGAGCTAATAAGGAAGCGGTTTCTATTGCTTATGATGGAAATATAGTTGACTTATGGGAAAGAGTAGTGGAACGCAACATTCATATTGAAATAGGGTCTGACCAAACTTCCTTACATAATCCTTGGGCTGGTGGCTACTACCCTGTTGGAATAAGTTATGATTCTGCTAATGAAATGATGGTAGAAAATCCTGTAAAATTTAAAACAGAAGTACAAAACACTTTGATTCGTCACACTAATGCAATTAATACTTTAACAGATAGAGGAATGTATTTTTTTGATTATGGAAATGCTTTCTTGCTAGAAGCAAGTCGAGCTAATGCTAATATATTGATGCCTAACGGAGATTTCAGATATCCATCATATGTGCAAGATATATTAGGCCCGATGTGCTTTGATTATGGATTTGGACCTTTCCGTTGGGTATGTGCTTCTAATGATTCAAAAGACTTAGCCATAACTGATAGGATTGCTTGTGAAGTACTAGAAAAATTGATGCAAGATTCACCTGATGAGATTAAATTACAGATGAGTGACAATATTAATTGGATAAAAGAAGCAGGTAAAAATAATCTGGTTGTTGGCTCACAAGCTCGTATTTTATATGCTGATTCAGAAGGAAGAATAAAAATTGCTGAAGCTTTCAATAATGCAATCGCTGATAACACTATTTCAGCTCCGGTAATTTTAGGTCGTGATCATCATGATGTATCAGGAACAGATTCTCCTTACCGAGAAACATCAAATATTTATGATGGGTCACAATTCACTGCAGATATGGCTATACAAAATGTTATTGGAGATAGCTTTAGAGGTGCTACTTGGGTATCTATTCATAATGGCGGGGGAGTTGGCTGGGGAGAAGTAATCAATGGTGGTTTTGGAATGTTGTTAGATGGAAGTTCTGATGCTGATAGAAAATTAAAATCTATGCTTTTTTGGGATGTAAATAATGGAATATCTAGAAGAAGTTGGGCAAGAAATAAAGAAGCAAACTTTGCAATTAAAAGAGCCATGAAAATGAATCCGGACCTTAAAGTCACTATGCCTAATATAGCTGATGATAGCTTAATAAATTCGTTAGATTTATAGTAATAAAAGGAATTAAATAATACTACTCACCGTCAAAAATCATTAACATGACAGCAATCGTCAATAAATCAATTTTTAAATTCTTAAATGAACTTAAAAATAACAATAACAGAGAATGGTTTGCTGAAAACAAAACTTATTACCAAAGAGAAGAAGAGTTAATAAAAGATTTTTTTTCAGTAATAAAAGATGGCCTTGAAACTATTGATAATATAGGTGAAATGAAAGCATATCGCATCTATAGAGATATTCGTTTTTCAAAAGACAAAACTCCTTACAAAACCTTCAGAAGTTGTAGTTACAAAAGAGCAACTAAAGCTCTCAGAGGAAGTTATCATTTGGAAATAAAATCAGGTGGAAGTTTTTTAGCAGCAGGATTTTGGAAACCAAACAAAGAGGATTTATTTAGAATAAGAAAGGAATTTGAACTAGACAGTTCATATATCAAAAACATAATTTCTGATAAAGAATTCAAAACTAATTTTTTTGGTTTCTATGATAGAAATTCTTTAAAGCTAGCGCCTACAGGCTTTGATAAAAATCATCCTAATATTGATTTGATAAAAAAGAAGGATTTTATTTTTTTACGGAAGTTTACTGATCAGCAAGTAATATCTAAAGACTTTCACTCTAACGTCATAAACTCTTTCAAAACATTACTTCCTTTCCTTAACTATATGAGTGTTGTTCTTGCTACAAACTTAAACGGAGAAACTATTTTGGAAGGATAATCACTCTTTCATAATAAATTCATATTCATACTTCATTGTGTAGAATTTATTTCAGGAATTAATATGAAAAATAACTTTTTCATTTAACGTGTTTGGGTGATAATTTATAAATCAATACAATATGCAATAACCCAATTAATTGTACAAATAAAATATAAAATGGCCAATCCCCTATTATTAGAGGGTTATTTACTAATGGTTTAGATAATAAGAACATATAATTTGTATCAAGTATTAAATTAATTAAGAAAACAATTGAAAATACAATTTGTGCTTTTAGAAAAGTATTCCACCAACTAAATATTCTTAGTTTACAATTCATTACAAACATTAAATACAAAGGCACAAATATCAAACTACCATGAGTAAAATAATATTCAAATATACGCCAGTTACTTGAACCCCAAATAAGTTCAGGAGTTATTAGAGCATTTAATGCTGAGGGAAGAGCCAACAATAAAGCCCACTCGTACATCCATTGTTTTTTATTCAGTAAAGCTAAAATGCAAATAAAGTAAGATATATTACATAAATGAAGTGGAAGAAAATCTTGAATTGTCCATTCACCATTAACTATAGTGAATATATTAGTAATCAAATAAATAATAAGAGCTAAATACGCAAAATATGCGCTAGTTATATTTTTAAATTTATTTGATTTATTTCTTACAGATAGAATTACTAAACTGATTAAAATAAAACAAATTACTATGCCCTTCCACCATAAGAAAGTTAAAGGTTCAATTAATTCATGTACTAACATAATTTATCTTAAAATTAATTTCTTATTTATAGTTAAATTTGGTGTTTCTATTCTTATAATGTAAATTGACTTAGCAAAATTTTCAAGATTTATTTTCTTTTGATAGGAGCCTGAAAACTGCATTAATTTATCTTCATAAACAACCTCACTTAATACATTTAAAATACTAATTATAAAATCACTATTCTCAATACTTTCAAAACTAATTACAACTAAACCTTCCGTTGGATTTGGAAAAATGTTTAGTTCAGAAATTATATTATTTTCATGAAGATCAGTAACATCTTCAATTACAAAATACGCAGTATCTCCTGAACAATCATAATTATCAGTAACTAGCAACCAAAATGTTCCAGGAATTAGTGGGCTAATAGAGGAAGTTGTTTCTCCAGAACTCCATAAATAAGAGTAAGGCACAACACCACTTGTAACACTTGAATATAGGCTATTATTTTGGGCGTAAATTTGAACTGCTACATTTGAAAAGGAAAGGTAAGTTGTAAAAATACTATCACAAGAATTTAAAAAAGATATGGTATCAATATAAATCCCAGCTGTACTGTACGTACTATTTCCAATTTGATAGTTTTCATTTTCACACAGTACAATTTGCTGAGTATTATAATAATCAGAATTAATTGATAAATAAGTGATTATAATACTATCACAATTACTTACAGAAAGTAATGTGTCATAATATAAACCAGGATATGAATAAACATTATTACCTACTTGATAAGTATCTCCTTGACAAATTGAAATTGATTGATAAACAGAAAAGTCACTATTTATTACAGCATCAACGTTTTCAATTGCTGAAACACAAGCTTCTTGTACTAGTTGAATATTATAGAAGAAATAATGATACCCATTACTATTTGGTGAATTATGACCAGTAATACTTGCTAGATTTCCAATTTGATAAGGATATACTGCCCCTGTACTATTCCTATACAAATCAGAAGCAGCACCCCCAATACCAAGTTCAAGGTCATTCATGACAGGAATATCAAAATTAAGCATTAGTGTATTTAAACCCAACTGAACATTAATAACTGTGTCACTTAGGACTTGACTATTATTATCTCTTAATTCAAAAGTAATTGCTTGTGCAGTTCCTGCATAAATATCTAATGATAATAATTTAGAAGGCTTATAACAATCAATAAGTAAATGCCTATCATTATTGTAATATCCTCCATTACCGATTGTATTATCTAATGGCCCTCCATAAATAGGGTTGAAATTATATACCGATTGAGCATAATATGAAGTTGTTGTATTTAAGATGGGAGTTATAAAAATACTACCTGTATCTAGAATGTTTTGCAAATTACTGTTATCATACCAATTAATCAGTCCTGAAGGTGAGTTAGCAGTTAAAATAACCGAAGCACTACCACAAGAGATATTACCGTTAGTTTGTAAATTAACATCAATGATATTAACAGCATTAATCATAATAACAGTATCAGATCCATAGTTATTAGTAGTAGTTAATTTTACTGTATAAACACCACTATTTAAGTAAGTATGAACAGGGTTTTGTAAACTTGAAAAATTCCCATCTCCAAAGTCCCATTGCCATGATAAAGGGCCATTGCTAGAAATATCAGTAAAAGCAATTGTTGAATTACAACTAACACTATCGCTCAATTCAAAGATACTTACTGGTGGTGCTTGTGGAAATATACAAGCCCAATCTACAGCAAAACCAGCACCTTCTACTCCACCATCTGAATATAGAACGATAGTAATAGATCCGCCACTTGAAATCACCACTCCAGGGCTTCCCGTTAGTGAATTACAATACTGACCTAATGAAGGTGAGTTTTGATCTGGACCATCAAAAATCTCTAGATAATCGTAATCACAAGTAGTTGCGCCACCACTAGGAGGTTCAACATCAAACACAGTGAAATTTAAAGTAATCTGATTACTGCCTAGTGGTGCAATTGTTATGGAAGAAGTGCTTGATGAATAGTAGCCTCCAATTGGACCTCCAACATCATATAACGTACCATTACAATTAGTTTGAGTAATTCCGACGCCAGAACTTGGCAATGTTATAATGCAGGGATTATTAGGATCAATGCTAATAATTTGTTGTTTAATTATACTATCAGTTCCAAGTGGACCAGTTGATATTAATTTTACAGTAAATGTACCATATGTAGTATATGTATGAGTAGGATTATTAGAAGTAGATGTATTGCCATCACCAAAATCCCAATAATATGTATTTGAGTAATATGAGTTATTTAAAAAATTTACAGAAGCAGGAATATTACAAAAAATAGAATCATTGTAAGAAAAATCAGCAACTGGAGGAGATGTAATATCTAAACCAATACTCCACAAACCTCTTCCGAATGTTGCAGCAAACAATGTATTAGACTGGTACTGCATTTCAAGCTCATTAACAATTACATTAGGTAAGTTATTATTAAATAAATTCCAATCATTGATAGTAGAATCTGTCGTAAAAACTCCTAAGTCTGTTCCAATATAAACAGTTTCGAGTGCACTATTTTTATCCAATTCAATACAATTTACTGGTATATTTGGTAAAGTACCTGAAATATTAACCCAGTTATTCCCACCATCTATACTTTTATATACTTTATGCCCTGACATATATCCAGAAAGAGTTACCCAAACTGTATTCTCATCAAATGGACTTACGATTACATAAGTGATAGTTTTGTTAGGTAGGTTATTATTTACCTGGCTCCAATTAATACCAGCATTTAATGTTCTAAAAATATCAGATCCATCAGTAATATATATTCTATCTGGATCTGATTTTGACAATCCTATTTCATCAATTTTACCTCCGTTAGTTTCTCCGTTTGTAATCTCATTCCATGAATTACCTCCATCTAAACTCTTTTGTAATTCATCATAGCCAATATAAATAATCTGTGGATTATTTTTATCTAATTCGTAAGGAGTTTCCCAAGCTCCATTACTAGCTGGAGCTATACTTGAAAAACTATTACCTCCATTAGTTGATTTTCTAATGTCTCCATAATAAATTGCTCCGTACATGGTGTTAGAATTAGTGTAGTCAATTATACATTCCATACCATCACCTCCAATGACGGCATCCCAATTAGAATTAGTTTTTAAAAAAGTACCATTATCCTGGGATCCAGTAATTACTTTATCTTGAATAGTTTGAGATACACCCAAGCTATAAAATTGAGTTATATGCAAACCATCAGATATATCTGTCCAGTCAACCCCATTATCATCTGAGTAATATAGACCACCATCATTACCAGAATAGATATAGTTATTCAAAGGATTATATTTTAACATATGCTCATCAGCATGCATATAATTAGCACCCCCTCCTCCATACCAATGTGTATTTATATTCCAACTTTGCCCACCATTTGTTGATTTCCAACAATTCACTCCTCCAACAAATAAAGTATTTTCATCTTGAGGAGAAACTTCAAAAGCTAAATCATACCAAGCTTGACCATCAGAATCAGAACCTGTAGTTGACCAACCCAATAGATTAGGACTATTTGCCTGCTGTGACCACGTTTGTCCTTCGTCAGATGATTTGTAAACTCCATAAAATCCATTATTATTTCCACCAAATAAAGCATAAACAACTGAAGGATTATCAACTGTAACTGCAACACATGCTCTTACAACGTCTGACTGTGAAGGCAATCCTATTCCTGCTTGATTCCAAGTAATTCCATTGTCAGATGACTTATAAACAGAAGTAGAACCCTTTGAACCTCCATAAATTACATTTGAATTAGAAGTGTGAAACTCCATACTTGTTATACTTATAGAAAAAGTATTTACAAAAGTGTTTCCTCCATCAACTGAACGATAAATTCCATTGCTTGTAGCTACTATCAATACATTAGGGTTATTTGGGTCAATCAATATCCTATTTCCTTTATAATATTGGGTTATATTAAATGATAGTCCTGTCATTTGCCAAGATGTCCCTCCGTCATAAGACTTTAATAAACCATATGAATAAGTATCTCCTCCATCTCTATCTCCAGTAATAACATAAATTGTATCGGGATTAGTTGGATGTATAGCAATATCAGAAACACCAAGATTAGCTAGAAAATCAGTTGATGTTTGCCATGTTTGACCTCCATTCACCGATTTCCAAAACCCTCCAGCTGGAGCACCCACATATATAGTATTTGCATCGCTTGGATGGAAGGCAATTGTATTTACCCTTCCAATACCTCTTTTCCTTCCACTTGACTCTAAAGGAACATTATTAGGCCCAACTTGAGTCCAAACATTTGGGGGCAGCATATTAAACTGATTGTTTGCAGCTTGCAAATTATTATATTCTTCCCACAATAATTCAGGATGTTGTACTCCATCAGGATAAACTCTTTGTTCCGTAAAGTTTTCCCATCTTTTAAATTGCTTCCATCCTTTTCCTTTTTCTATTGTTTTATTTTCCCAATAAGAGTTAAATTCCTTTTGAACATCATAAAAATTTTGACTCGGATTTTGCATTTGATCTATCCAGTTTTGTGAAAACAAAAACTGTGGAACTAAAAGAAATATTAAGATTTTTTTCATTATAATAATTTTTACAAATTTAAGAATAAATCATTTTATAAAAACTAACAATAAGTATTTTTCTTATAATCTTATTCACTCAAAATATACTAAAAAATAATTAATCAGTATATATATGTTTTTCAACACTACCATCATTATAAATATAAATCAAAATAGTATTATGAATTACTGTATTAGGATTGACTTTCCTTCCTAATAAGTCTGTTATTCTTAATAATTTAAATTCGGTTAATTCAGGATTAACCAACCTTACAGTAGTTGGTTGAGTCCAATAAAGTAATGAGGTCCATTGTGGTGACTTATAAGCTCCACCATTTGGATCACACCATGATCTAGATTGTCCTCTATATGATGTACCTGGACTAAGATTATTCTTATCCTTAGTATATACACCATAAGCAACTCCCATACCACCTACATTAAACCAAGTAGAACCAGTAACATCAACTCTTGCTTTAATTCTCATAAAGCTATAAGCTCCATTTGAATCATCCCAAGTAAAGGTAGCTTGTGTA
>TARA_B110000879_G_scaffold201635_1_pt1 | contig 15085 bp, 16 predicted proteins | sample TARA_B110000879 | Tara Oceans TARA_B110000879 (sample SAMEA4398094) | marine metagenome | biome: Polar Biome; feature: [SRF] surface water layer (ENVO:00010504); material: water (ENVO:00002006), including particulate matter (ENVO:01000060) such as... | depth 5 m
CTAAAAGACGTTTCAGCAGATATATCGGACTTTAAATTAGGTACACTTTCATTTGAATACTTCCCTATCCTATAAATTACTAATGGAATAATGGAAAGCAGCATAATTGATACAACACTATTCATTGGACTAAAAACCGTTTCAGAAAATGTGATTTGATTAGGTAATGTTGATGCCAGTTCTGAATTAAAATCTGCTACTAATGTTTTTAAATGTCCGGCTTCAGCAACCTTAGTAAGTGACGAACCACTTAGCCCACCATGCCAAACCATAAGTCCCGCATATCCAGCAGCTCCTAATAAAGGATAATTTAAAGGCAAGTTCAATTTAGAAAACTTTTCGCCAACCTTTCGAGCGAATATGGCACCAAATATGAGCCCGAGGCCCCAATTAAAGAGCCCAACTAACATTGTTAGGAATACAACGGTTGCAGCAGAAGAAGCAGTATCCTTGCAATAAAAAAGGGCTTTTTGAATTAATTTGTCTATTGGCTTTGATAACGCCAAAATATGTCCTAAGGCTAACATCAGCATCATTTGCATAGCAAATACAAGCAAACTGTTATTCCATAAGCCAGATTCCCAAGAAGTTGCTACTGCTAAAAATCGTTGTGCTAATTCACCTTCATAGTTTCCAAAAAAGAAAGCCAAGCACCAGGTAAATACGGTAAGTAAGACGGCAATTGTAAATGGAGCAGGCAGAACTGCTTTAACTACATTTATAAATCGATCGCTAAATGTCATACCGCTAAAATAGTTCATCTAGAATTTATGCAATAAAAAGAAGTTTCTGAAAACAAGTAAGTATCCTCCTGAATTTATTTCAGCATCTCCATTTAACGAAGATATGAGGGAGAGCCTGAAATAAATTCAGTATGACTTGTGGAAAGTTAATCGTTCTGGACTTATTGTTAGTTGTAAAATAAAAAAGGGTGCAATTACACCCTTTTTATTTTCGATATCTTAATTCCAGTCCCCCTACGATAGCTAAATAATCTGGGGGACGACAAGTAGAAAACTAATTCTAGAATGGTAAATCATCCTCTTCTTCAGCGCTATTTCCTTTTGCATCAGCTGCACTAGGAGCAGGAATATTTGGCATTGCAGCTGGCGCAGCAGCTGGTGCAGCTTGGCCGCTACCTTTAGCGATTCTCCAACCGTTCACACTATTAAAATACTTTATTTCTCCTTGTGGGTTGGTCCACTCTCTTCCTCTTAGGTTAATTTGCACTGTTGCGTCATCACCTACTTTAAAACTATCCAATAAAGCAGTATTATTTTGAGTAAACTCAATCATAATAGCCTGTGGATATTGCTCATTGGTAGTAACTACCATTTCTCTTTTCTTAAATCCGTTACTTCCAAATTCTTGAGTTTCCCCAATCATTTTAACTTTTCCTGAAACTTCCATTTTGTTTTTATTTTGCGAGGATGCATCCTCATTCATTTTTCGTTTGTTAGTCATTATTAAAAGCCAGCAAAGTTTTCCATGCTGCTTCTACATTATTTTCTTCTAAGTATTGTTTTGCTATTTTGTGCAATTCAACTTCTAGTTTTGGCGCATTATCCTCAAATTCCTGAAAAACATCACTCAGTTCTATTAGCCTAAACTCATTTACCGTAGTCTCATCAGGCACAGATTCAACATTCCCTAATTGTCCTAAGTTGTTTCCTGTAAGAATGTTCGAATTCCGAATGTCTGCAGGAATCTTATCAACTCCAATTCCTAAAGTAGTTATTGGTTTTGCTACTTCAAACAAGGCATTTCCACTAGCTCTGACATACCAGTTTGCCCCCATTCTTCCTACCAAATCTAACTTCTCGGTATCTAGTTTTCCGTCATTGTCCAAAAATGCTTCTTTAATGTGAATTCGAACTACTTCACAAATCACTAGGTTTCCTGCTCCTCCATTCGAACCTAGTTCTTTAACTTCAATCACCTTACACTCTAATTGAACGGGTGATTCAGCTACTCGAGGTGGGGCGATCAAATCTGACTTAAGCATTGTTAGACCCGCTTTTTCAAACTCGTTAACTCCGCCAGCATATTCTGTGCTACTCAAGCTCATTTGCTGCACAATGGAATGATTAACAATGTTGATAACCACCTCTGGGTGTTCCTTTACGTTTTCGTAAGTGTGTTTAGTTGTGTTGTCTCTCCCTCTTCGGGCTGGTGAAAAAATTGCAATGGGAGGATTTGCGCTAAATACATTGAAAAAGGAAAAAGGAGATAAATTGACAGCTCCATTAGCATTAACAGTACTTGCAAAGGCAATGGGCCTTGGTGCCACGGCACTCAACAAGTAACCATGTAATTTTGGGACTGAAATTTCCTTTGGATCTATACTTAGCATCGGCTCACTTTTATACATCCAAATGTAGTTTTTTGAATTTCGAGGGAACAGGATTTTAGTCACTACTTTTCTAAAACTTATAAAGGAATTGTCAATAAAAATCTTTCCTAATTAAGTTACAAAAAAGAGAATTAATAAGAATAGTAAAATCATATATTTGCCGCCCGAAACAATTATAAAATTATTTCGGTAGTTCTTTAAGAATATGCAGGCGTGGTGGAATTGGTAGACACGCTAGACTTAGGATCTAGTGCCGCAAGGTGTGAGAGTTCGAGTCTCTCCGCCTGTACTAATAGAAAGACTCTTCATTAATTTGAAGGGTCTTTTTTTATTTATAACAGTACTGGAAATTTTGAGAGACAAGAAGTTTATAGTGTGCGACCAAAGGAAGTCGAAGTGAGTCTTTCCGCATTAACGCATAGAATTAAAAAGCCTTAATCTGAAAAAATTGAGGCTTTTTTCGTTTCTATAAGCTCAAAACTGACTAAAAACCGATTATTCTTTCATTGTTTATAGCCGTAATCGTTTTGCGAAAATTATTTTCATGTTTATTTTGTTAGGCAGGGCTAACTCATTAAGTTTGCACCGTGAAACAATTAGCGTTCAATAAACAAAACACTACAAAGTATCATGAAATACATTTCTTTAATTATAGTCTCCTTTATATTCTCAACCAATCTGTTTGCTCAGAATGCCGTAATCAGCGGAAAAGTGTCAGATGCCAATGATGTGGTGCCTTATGCCAATGTTTATTTAAAGGGAACCAGCCTTGGAGCGATAACTGACAAAAACGGAAAATATATTATTGTCGATATTCCGGCTGGAGAATACGAATTAGTCGCTTCTTTTATTTCATACATAAAATCCATAAAAACGATAACCGCAACTGCCAGCTCCAAACAAAATATTGATATAGAGCTAAAGCCGGATCTTTCTAGTCTGAATGAAATTGTTGTTTCTGGGACCATGAAACCGATGTCTAGGTTAGAAAGTCCAGTTCCAGTTGATGTATACAGCGCCGAATTTTTTAAATCGAATCCAACACCTTCCATTTACGAAGCTTTACAAAATGTAAACGGCGTTCGACCCCAGATAAATTGTGCAGTTTGCAATACCGGGGATATTCATATCAATGGTTTGGAGGGGGCCTATACAATGGTTACTATCGATGGCATGCCTATAGTTAGTGGTTTATCTACTGTATATGGATTGAGTGGAATTCCACAGTCGCTTATCGAAAGAGTAGAAATAGTAAAAGGACCAGCCTCAACATTATACGGGTCTGAATCTGTTGGTGGATTGATTAACGTAATCACTAAAAATCCCGATAATGCGGCCTTATTTTCTACCGATATTTTCACGACCACATGGGGCGAACTTAATGCTGATATTGCCACTAAGTTCAAAGCGGGTGAAAAAGCAGACGCACTTGTAGGAGTAAACTACTTCAATTTCAATAACCGAATAGATAATAACAACGATAAATTTACTGATGTAACCTTACAAAATCGAATATCAGTTTTTAATAAATGGAATATAAAACGAAAGGAAAATCGTATTTTCTCTATTGCTGGACGTTATGTTTATGAAGACCGTTTTGGTGGAGAAATGAACTGGAATGCTGATGATCATCGCGGTGGAGATGAGGTTTATGGCGAGAGCATCTACACCAGTCGTTGGGAGCTTTTAGGAACCTACCAATTACCAATTAAAGAGCGGGTAATATTTATGTTTAGCGCAAACTCACACGACCAAAATTCGGTTTATGGAAACACCATTTACATCGCGGACCAAAAAATTGGTTTTGGTCAACTTACTTGGAACAAGTGCCTCGGCGAGAAAAATGACCTGCTTTTTGGAGCTGCAATGCGTTACACTTATTACGACGACAATACTCCAGCAACTGAGACTACAGATATTGAAAACCCTAAGAATGCCCCAGCTAATGCATTTCTTCCTGGAATATTTGTTCAAGACGAAATCAGTATAAATAAATACAATAAAGTGCTCCTTGGAATGCGTTACGATTACAACTCCATTCACGGAAATATCTTTACGCCACGATTCAATTACAAATGGACTTCAAAAAATAAAAGCAATATTCTTAGATTTAGTTTTGGAACAGGCTACCGAGTTGCCAATGTGTTTACAGAAGATCACGCAGCTCTTACTGGAGCAAGAAAAGTGGAGTTTATTTCCGACTTAAATCCAGAAATCTCTTACAACGGAAACATCAATTACGTCAAGAAAATCTTCACAAAAAACGATTGGTATGTTGGGCTTGATGGCTCGTTATTCTATACCTATTTCACCAATAAGATTTTTCCCGACTACGATACGGACCCAAATAAAATTATCTACGATAACTTAGACGGTCATGCCGTATCAAACGGGTTTTCGTTAAATGTAGATATCACCTATAAAAATTTATCGTTAATGGCTGGAGGAACCGTTATGGACGTTTATAGCGTTCAAAATGGTCTAAAAGAACAACAAGAACTTACTGAGCAGTATACAGGAACCTGGTCTGTAGGTTACACCTTTGTAAAGTTGAATGTAAAGGTCGATTATACTGGTAATTTATATGGACCAATGAAGTTGCCATTATTAGGAGCTGAAGACCCAAGACCAGAGTTTTCGCCTTGGTGGAGCATTCAGAACATTCAATTGACCAAGATATTTGCTAATAGAATAGAAATTTATGGCGGTGTAAAAAACTTGCTGAATTGGGTGCCTTGGACAAATCTTGGAGATGCTGGGATAATTGCAAGAACCAATGATCCTTTTGATAAAAATGTTGCGTTTACTCCCAGTGGTGAGGTAATTCAGACCGCAAATAATCCCTACGCTTTTACTTTTGATCCTACCTACGTTTATGGTCCAAATCAAGGCATTCGAGGCTTTTTTGGAATTCGATTTACCTTTGATAAATAGTTGAGGTATTTCGTTCAAATAATTATCCTGTTGGGAAGCGTTGGGGTTTTAAAGCCTGAAGCGGGTTATGCTCAAATTCAAAAAGTATCTTTTGAGCAATTGGATAGTATAGAGATTCAAGACGTAAAGAATGTTTTCCTGTTTATAAGAACGGATTGGTGCAAGTACTGCCACAAAATGGACCAAACTACTTTAAAGAATGAGACAATTGTCAAGCTATTAACCGACCACTTTTACTTCATTGAATTAGATGCAGAATCGAAAACGAACATAAAGTATCAAGGAAGAACGTTTAAGTATAAGCCCACTGGAAACGATACTGGTGTGCACGAATTGGCCAAGCAATTGGGAACTATAAATGGCAAACTCAATTACCCTGCATTGGTTGTTTTAAATACTAAAAACGAAATTGTATTTCAATATGATGGATATTTAAATGCTAAGGAATTGGAAGCAATTTTGAAGGAGACCCTGCATAAAATGTAATGAATGAAGACACCACCAGAATTTTAAAACATGGATATTACGCGAGTGTTAGTTATCTTGACGAGCTATTTGGCAAAGTTATTCAGCACTTAAAAGATTTGGATTTATACGATAATACGATTGCAGTACTCTGGGGAGGTTATGGTTGAAAGCTAGGTGAATATAATTGTTAGTGCAAGCAATAGACAATTCAAATACACAAATGATTAGTAGAACTATTGAATGTTCAAGAAGATAGCTGTGTAATTGAAGTCGATCATGGGATTGGTGGCCATGTAAAAGATATAATCAGGAAAGCAAATACTGTGCAATATATTGGCCTTTAAATTTCAAAAACCATGTATTCTGAGGTAATAAGGATAAATAAATCCAATCAAAAACAAGCTTATTTTATCCTGTATGATGAGGTCAAAATTCCTCTCGGGATCAACATATTCGATAAAATTTTAACCATTAACACAATATATTTCTGGAATAATTCACGACTGTTTTTAAAAGAAATTTATCGTGCATTAAAACTAGTGAGTAAACTGGTTATTGCCTCTGCAGATAAGAAGTTTATGCTGGGCTTATTGTTTGTAAATCATAGATTGAAATTGTACAGCAAAGAAATTCTTACTGAGTTATTTGTAAATTCTACATTTGTATGCATCGATTTTACCGAAAAGCGTGATTCGGGTTTAAGCAAATCTGGTGAATTGGTGAACAGAATATACTTAGTTGCTGAACTTTTCAAATAAAACATTTACTTCAATTTAACCACTAATTAAATCCTTGACCTCCCCTATTATCAAAGCCTCATGAACCATTTTATTTACTAGAATCACTTCATTTTCATTTAGCGAAAAACCTATAGTTGTAGGCCGAGCAAAAATTACGGTCCTCATCTCTTGATTAATTTCCACATTAAAATTTGGTTTTTTTATGTTATCCAGCATTTTTTTGAAATTATAAAGCTCCTCACAATTAAAGTTCAAAACTACATTTCCAAAAACGACAGAGTAGTGTTTGCAGTCAGTACAAAATTGAACCGAACCGCTGTCGTACTTTGAAAGCTCTATTATAGAATCATTATCCATTGTTTTTTTTTAAAGCTTCATAAATTCAAATCCCGGAGCACCTTTTAATCCATTCTCGTTATAAAAGCTGATAAATCGAATCTTAAAATAATCGCCATAGGAGGTTTTTACCACATAATTTTGATTTGTTTGAATGTTGTAAATATTATTTTGCAAATCGAATTGCTTCCAATCGTACCCAATGACATCAACGTTGGCACTATAGGTAAGCTCTTCTGCTCTTGTTTTAGTAATACCTTCAAAAGGTATTGTAAACTCTTCAGCTACGGTTGTGTTGTTTGAGTTAATGATTACTCCATTAACCGAGTAGGCAAGAGGAGGATCGCTAAACATATTGGTATACTGTGTAAAACACAAATCGTAAGCATCTTTTGCAGGTTCAATTTGTATTTCAGTATCCGTACTGAATGAAAATGCTGTCCTGTTATAACTACTATTCGTTTTTACTGCGCCAGTTTTAATCGTGGTTGAGTTCAGCTCAGCATAGCTAAATGTATAACTATCTCCACCTATTGAGGTTATCTGAATTTTCCATTTACCAATTTGCGAACCATCTGGAGCATATCCTCTATCGATAACTAGTACTGATTTTAGATTAGAAATATCACCAATAGCAATTTTATCTGGGGCTCCCGAATGATGCTCATTTTTATAGTCTAATCCAACATCGTTTGTCAAGGTTATAATATCGTTTGAAGTACTAATTGCAGCTGAAGGAATTGTAGCTGCGTTGAGATATAAGATGTGTTTTCCGTCCCTATTGTCGAATGAAAAGTCCCAATCCGTTCTTAAATTAGTTTTTATTACCTTATTCGAAGACAAACTAAACCAGATTTGATCACCGTAATCTTCTCCCATATCTACTGAATTCAAAAATAAAACATTGGGGGTGGGTTCTTGCGGATTATTAAGGTCAGTTGGGTTGATAGGGTTATTTGGGTTGGTGATGCTATTAATAGGCGCTGTTAATGGCAATTCATCTTTTTTACAAGAACTTAAAAGTCCTACAGTAATTAGAACTGAAATTAGTTTGATAAGGTTTAAGTAGTTCATTTCTTAGCAAATTCAAGATTCAGTTTTACAAAAAAAGCACGTCCAGTGCCTATAGCGATGGATCGTCCCCCTCCCGAATGCGGCGAATTTCCAGCTAAAGAAGCTTGAACATTTTGCACATTCAGTAGGTTTTTAAAGCCAAACATGAGGGTTAACCGTTTTTTCCAAAAAACTTTAGAAATAGTTGCGTCTAGTAACTGGTAAGCTTCAATGGTTTGTTTAACGACCTCTCCATCACTATTAAAACCAAAACCGGGTAATTTTCCTTGATGTTTGAAGAAGGCGCTCATATTTAGTTTAGGTTTTGTGAATACGTAGGTCATGCTTCCATTGAATTCTGCAGAGTAACTAAACTCAGCAATATCATTCTCCGTAGAAAGCTGGTTGTAACGGCCCACATAGGACCCTCCTAAGTTAATTTTGAAATTATCGTACAATACCGAAACAGCCGAGTTGACTCCTTTTGTTTGATTTTCACCCACATTAAAATATAGGAGTGAATCACTGGTTGCACTGATTTGTGCAAACGCAATGCGGTCAAAAATAAAGTTGTAGTACCCACTAATTTCTGGTTTAATGAGTAATTCTTTTACTAAAATCTTTTTGGAAGCTGAGCCTGAAAAATTATTAGATCGTTCTGCAGTTAAATCTGGATTTCCAAAAAGACTGTGGTTGATATCGTTAAAGGTAAAGTAGAGCTCTTTGAGCGATGGCGCTCTAAACCCTCTAGCATAAGATACTCTGAATGAATAGTTGTTTTTGAAATACTGAGCGTTTAACGAAGGTGTTATCGGAGCTTGATATAATGAGTTGTAGGCAAATCGTGCTCCAGTTTTTACTTTTATTTGACCGAAAAACAAGAATTCTGCAGAAGCAAAAACAGCATAGTCGCTCATTTCTTGAGTTCCATTTGCGATTCGTTTTCCAGATGCCTTTTCAACGTTAATATCGTAACCCAATTCATAATTTATCCAAGAAGAATCTCGATTGGAGGAGATACTTGCTCTTGACATAAAGAGCTTAAAGTTACTGGTATCTTGCGAATCATTCAGGCCGGTTTCTGGAATCAAGTTATTGTCTAAAATCACCAAATCTTTACGATAAGACTCTTTTACACGTTGAAAATAATTATAAGCACCCGTCCAATTGTAATTCCAATTTTTGTTGATTATTCCTCTTGCGAGAATAGCATTGTCTATTCGTTTAGTGTGGTAATAATCGTCGAATCCAATAAACGAAGTAGGTGTGCGTTGTGGAGTTCCTCGATTTTCAATCGTTTCTTCGTAATAATCTAATTTATAGGTTATTCGCGATTTTTTAAGTTTATAATGATATTGAAAACGGCCGAAGTATTGATCTTTGGGATTCCATTGTTTTACTCGACCGCTATCTGCTAATTTAGCTGAATAGTCCGGCCAAAAAGTATCGTCGGGACTCCAACCATCAAAAAAATTTCTACCTGTCGAAAAGCGGATTGAGTGATTTTTAAGCAAACTAACATTTCCATAAATCGTGTTGTTGTGAGTCCCAATATTTTCATTGTAAGTAGAAGCCCCAATTCTAAATGTTTCCTTGTTCTCTTTTTTCGTAATGATGTTAATTGTACCTGCCAATGCGTTGCTTCCGAAATTTACACTCAGCGGTCCTTCAACTATTTCAATGCGCTCTACTTCATTCAGGTTAATCTGACTCAAATCAATTTGCCCATCCAATCGTCCAATAACAGGAACACCATCAACCATAATTTTTACGTTTTGTCCACCTATGCCTTGCATGCTCATACCAGAACCTAGAATATTGTCCTGAGAAAGTCTAATGTTTAATTCATTCGAAAGCACATCGCGAAGGTTTACCGCAGCCATTTGTTCAATTTTCTGTTTGTTAATCACCTTTACTTTATAAACTGATTTCTCTATTGAAGTAGGTGCGTATTGCGCCGTAACAACGACTTCATCTCGCAGGTAAGCTTTTTCTTCTAAGACGTATATTTTACTTTGGGGTACACTCAGCGTATCGTTTTGAGTGATAAAACCTATATGTGATATGGTTATGAATAGAGGGTATTGTTGATTTTTAAAACGATTTTTAAATTCAATTTCCCCTAAGTTATTAGTCGATAAATAAACTGGTTTGTCAGCGCCTGATACAATAGATACCGTCGCACCGATCATTGATAAATCGGACTGATGACTGCCTTTATTTAATACGGAAAGAGTCTGCGATTTAGATCCAATTGAGGTAATTAAAAGAACTAATAACAAAACTTTATACATTACACAGGACTTTGTTTAATGAATTGTTGAACGTCGTTTTTGGTTGTCGTACTAGTTACAGAGATTGGTTTAAAAGCCAAGTACACTCTGCTCATTCCATTGGAAGATTGTTCATTCAATACCTGAGCAAAGAAACTTCCTGAACCCAAATTATTTATACTGGCGTTAAAGTCCATTGCTTGTTTTTCGTTGTTGTTATTCATAATGATTTAAGAAAAAATAGTCGACTTCCTTGTATGTTAAAAAGGAAGTCGACCAATAGGCTCCGGGAAACGGACAAGGAATATTGAATAGTTCCTTTCATTAAAGTTTATAAACAGTCATTTAGAGTTATTTCACTCTAATTCGATTCTTTTTGAGTGCAATCAAACTCTATTATCTCATCAAACACTTTTTTCAATTCTTCAGATTGTTTTTTTCGAACGTACTCAAAATTTCCTCTCTGTTTAATAGCAATCCTGAATTGGCGAACCTCGTAGACAATTAAGCCAACAAACAGTCCGAAAATAATCCAAAGCTTAAGGCTGAAGGTACTGTTCTTATTTTCATTCATAATTTTCAGCTTGATCGAGCTTTAATTATTGCAAGACCAATTTTTGAATCGAGCTTCCTCTTTCATTCGAAATTGAAAGGAAATAAATACCCGATTGCAGGTGATTAAGATTCAATTGAATATCAGACTGAATTGCTGAAGCTTCAATATTTTGATCGTGCACCAATTCACCACTTAAACTGACTAAGTTTAGATACAGCGCTTGATTAGCATTAGCGTCTAGGCTTAGTGTAATTTGCTTATCAGTACTTGGGTTAGGGAATACAGTAAAACCCGTTACAGTAATTACTTCATTAATAAATGTTTCTATAGAAGTAGTGTCTTTTGGGGCAGCCTTAAGAACGATTTTTGTCTTCTTAAAAATATAGTTTCCATTTTTACTTCCACCAAAACCTTTCATTTCGAGTTTCCAATAATTCAATGAGTCCATTTTTACGAAGTAGGCTGTGCTATCTTCTATATCATAGGCACGAGTGCCAAAATTGTAAGACTTCCAATCGTAACCTACTCTGTTTATTTTGTCTGTAAACATTAAACTTTTTACATCTTCAAAAGTTGCTGCATCAGATAGATTTTCGGCTTTAGATAACCCAAGGTTAACATTGGCTCTAATTCCACTCACGCTGTATGGAGTGGGCAAATACTCAATGTATTTCGAGAAAACTAAATGCCATACTCCGTTTGGTTCAATATTCAAGTTCTTATCCTGAGAAATAGAGTAATAACCAAAGTTCTTTCCAGGGAAATCATCTTTATCTAGCACTCTTTGAACTTTTCCTGACCCGTCCAAATTAGCTACCGTAAAGTAATATTTACCTGAGGCTAATCTAGAGATCCATAGTTTTTTGACATCTCCGCTTGCAGTAACCCAAACAAAAACGCTATCTCCAGTAATGTGATGAGTAATTACGCTGTAGGTTCCCCAACCTAAATCAGTTGCACTACCAGTTCTTCCATTGTTCAAAGCACCGCTGTTCCAAGTGTCCGAAGGGTTGTGCCAAGGAGTCCAAGTAGAAAGACCGTTGGTATCTAATATTGCTGTGTCTGCAATAGCACCTTTTGGATATAAATAAAGATTAGCGCCATAAGCAGTATTGGCTAATATAGCGCCAGAAAACCCATTGATTTGAAAACCTAAGTCCCAGCTGTTTCCTGCAACAGAAGTTTCTGTATCGTCACCTAAGTTATACCAAACCGTTTTGGCATATCCAGCTCCAATCGAGACAGTGTCTAATTGTGCGTTGCCAGAACTAAAGAGTCCTAAACTTATAAGTAATAATAGTATTAATTTTTTCATTTTTATTTTTATTTTTATTTAGATTAATTCTTAATAGTAAGAAGCAAATGTATCGGTGGCATTCTCGTTTGACAATCGCACCAAAGAGGTAAAATGGTCACTTTTTAGTGGTAAAATACGAGTACCATATTTGTGGTAGTGTTTGTTCAACCTAATTATTTGATTGGTTTTTGGTCAGTATACGGATTAGCCTTGGCTAGTGTTTATGTTGTTTTTGGTCAATCCAAAAAGAATTAAAACAACACTGGCTGAGTAGCAAACGGTCATTAACATCCCTGAAAACATCACAATATAACTCACCCACTCAAAACCGAGCCAAACAAAGTAAATTCCTCCAAAAGTTAAGTTTACGGAGAGCAAAGGCTCTAGAATTAAAAACTTTCTGAGCCTAATATTCATAGGAACCCCATAAAGTAGTAAGCTTATGATTAAGAAAATCACAGATAAGGAAAGAAAATGAGTGTGTAAAATGCTGAAAATTTCGTGTTTCGACTTCTTGAACCTCATCACTTTAGCAAGTTCGTCTGATTCATTTCCAATATAGTTTTCTACAATGCCTTTGGAATTTGCATCAGTGGTTTCATTTACATATCCAACACCAATATAAAAACCAACTGAAACTGTTATGATGAAAAGGACAACTACCCATTTAAGCTCTCTTGGGAGACTCGTTAAATAGCCATCCTTAATCAATTAAATCGCTCCGTTTTCTTTTACAATAGATAAAGACTGAAGCAATTTATTTACCGCTTGTGTCATACTTGTAGCTGATATAGTTGCTCCTGAAATTCCATCAACTTCCTGGTTAATTCTTGGTCGGTCTGAAATTCCCATTCCGTTAAATTGGTTTAGCCAACGCGGCGTGCCTATTTGTCGACCATGTTGTTCGCGGTAAATAAGCACTTTGGCTTTTTTGATAATCAATTCGGGAGAAAGAACCACCATATAGTCAAAGACATTCTTCATACTATTTGCTTGTGAAACATATAGATACCCAATTTTAATATTGTTTTTGTGTACTTCATAAAAATGCTGATTCATTTCTAGTTTAGCAACCGACTCTATGAATTCCGAAACTTTTACCTTTTTTAGCGAAATAGGAATTTGGATTCCATAAATTTTTGATAGTGCATTCTCAACTTTCGTTTTTAGCGGAACCGGCCACTTCTCTTGACAAGCAGCACCAAGCTGAATACCAAAAAACACAAAACTTAAAAGAAATAACCTAAAACTAACGGACAACATACTTTGCAATTAAGGCTTCAATTTCTGCTTTTTTTTCGTAATTATTTCCATAAAACAAGTGCTCATAAATGTGCTTATCTTCTACTTTATCCTTAAGCTCTAAGTTCTTTTGTTCTCCGTAAACATCCTCCCAAACAGTTCGAACAACAGCCCATTTATTTTGATTCTTTGCCCACCATTCTTTGGCAGGGTTACAGTCTTCATTTGCCCTATTTACATAAGTATTGTAGCCTTTTTCTTGCACCAATAAAACATCTTCTTTTCCGTTTTCGCGAATCACTTTATCGTTATCTTGTTCGTGTAACCAGTCTTCACCCTTGATTTGAACTCGATTACCCCTCTTCATTACGTTATAATCGCTACGTTTAGTATATTCTCTTCTTGGAAGTGGAGAGTCGGCCTTGTTATACCATGAAGCAGTTCCATCTACATGTGTCCAAGTTGCTGTCCCTGTATATCTTGGGCTATCGTCTACTTGGTAAACCTCTTGCGTCCACTTACCCTCAACCTCTTTTTTAGACTTAGGCTCATAAGCCCATTTATTATTTTTGTCGAAGCGATATACTTCAGTTTTTTCAAACGTCCAGTCTTGTCTCCAGTGTTTAATAATCATGGAGTCGTTGATAATAAGCAAGTGCTGAAGCACTATTTTGTCTTCGGTTTTCTGTATGACTTCGGCATATTCAAAGGCTGCTGAGGTATAGTCAAAAGCCATTTCATAATCAATTTCAGGTGCGAAAGTTTCTGTGTATTTAAATGAAACATTGTAGCAACCTGCCATTGAAATAATAGCTTGAATATCTTTTTGTTTTTTGTCTTTTTGTGCATTTAAAACAACTGTATATCCAGTCAGTAATACCAAAATTAAAAGTGATGGCTTTCTAAGTAGTAAATTATACTTCATGCTGTATTGTAATTAATTTCTTACAAAAATAAAAACCTATTTATCAGCAATCAATCGCTTCTTTGGGTCAATCTACCTACCATAATAATGGTATTGTTAATTAGAAATCAACCCCACATTTATGGCATACATTGTTAATTCGGTGACGGACTTTATTCCTAATTTTTGAAAGATATTTCTTCTATGGGTATGAATAGTGTGGTGGCTTAGGTGTAGCTTCGTTGCGATCACTTTATTGGTAAAACCGCTAGTAATTAGTGCCGTTATTTCATTTTCTCTTGCGGACAATGCAGTAGGTTCACAGTTGGCAATTTCATCAGTTGTAAACTGCTTGTTTAGAATAATATCTAAGACTTTATTGCAATAAAATTTTTCGCCTTTTGCAATGGCAAAAACTGCGTGAATTACCTCCGCCTCGTCGCATTGTCGAGTTAAATATCCTTGAATTCCTTTTTCTAATACTCGCAGTACTTCAAGTGGTGATTCAATATCAGAAATTATTAGAATTTTCAGATGTGGATATTTACTTTTTAATTCAATGGTAGAATCAAAAGAGAAGTGCTCCTTAGAGCCTGGATCGATTACAATTATTTCGAAATCGCCATTCTTCAGTGAAGTAAACATCTGTGCTTCAGAGCGAACCGTCTGAATGTTATCTATTCCTTCACCCTTTCGCAAAACGGCATTAAGCCCATTCGCCATAAGCACATTTGCGTTTGCATTTAGTATGTTGAAGTCTTTCATTATTTAGAATTATTCTAAATAGCAAAGATGGCACCAAATTGCTAGAACACCAATACCATTGATGTGGTATTTGGTTAATTAAAAAACATCTGAAGTTATTTAGTTATACTGCAGAATTTTGGCTGCCTAAACAACAGTTTTTAAAAACTAAGAGAAGTATTAAT
>TARA_B110000879_G_scaffold212803_1_pt1 | contig 15074 bp, 12 predicted proteins | sample TARA_B110000879 | Tara Oceans TARA_B110000879 (sample SAMEA4398094) | marine metagenome | biome: Polar Biome; feature: [SRF] surface water layer (ENVO:00010504); material: water (ENVO:00002006), including particulate matter (ENVO:01000060) such as... | depth 5 m
TTGGATTGCATTTCTTTGGCTTTTTTCATCATGCCGGCCATATCGCCAAGCCCGCCAAGTCCTTTAAGCATCGGTATCTCCTATCGTTGCGTTTCGGCCATTGGCCAGTTTTTACATTCTCTATATCTAGGCATTCGGGCGACTGGTTCAATCGTCCTCGAATGGATCCCATTCATCTTCAACCTCTGGCAAAGCATCTTTTACGGCTTCGGCTGCGATTTGTTCTGGGGTACGGATGGATTTGATTTTGGCTTTTGGGAACTGGGCCAGCACGGCTTGAACCATCGGGTGGCTTTCTGCCTCGGATTGCAATGCAAAATCAGCGGCGTCGCGCACTTCGGCAATGGTTTTGGCACCGCCCTCATTGACGATGATGACTGCCCAGCGGTTGCCAGTCCATTGTTGCAGTTTTGCACCCAAACGCTGCGCCAAATCACGCGGCGCTCTGTCGGTGGGCACAAATTCGATCCGGCCTGGTTGGTAGGCTGCCAGCTGCAGCGTCGTTTCCACGTCGACCAGCAGCTTTACGTCGCGGTTCATGCGGATCAATTCGATCACGTGGTCAAACGTGGGATAGCGGGCCAGCGCTTGATCGGCATCTGTGGCTAAGGCCATTGTTTGACCTGCGCCACCGCCACCAGAAACCGTCTGGGTTGAGGCATATGCGGTCGCACCGCTGCTTGTCGCAGATGCAACACCGCCGCCGCCGCCATGAGGTGCTTGGGGAGGGGGCGTGATGCCATTCAGCTTGCGCAACAGTTCTTCGGGACTTGGAAGGTCCGCAACATGCGTCAGTCGGATAATCGCCATTTCAGCGGCCATCATAGCGTTAGGCGCTGCAGCCACTTCATCCAAGCTTTTGAGTAGCATTTGCCAAAGGCGGGTCAACACGCGCATGGGTAGGTTTTCTGCCATCACCAAACCACGGGCACGTTCGTCGTGCGAAACGGTGGGGTCTTCGGCGGCTTCAGGTGTGATTTTTACAACTGAAACCCAATGCGTAATCTCGGCCAAATCGCGGATCACAGCCATTGGGTCGGCGCCGTCTGCGTATTGGCTGCTGAGTTCGGTTAGGGCACCGGCGGCGTCGCCGCGCAGCACCATATCGATCAGGTCTAAGACACGGCCACGATCTGCCAGTCCAAGCATCGCGCGCACTTGGTCCGCGGATGTTTCACCAGCGCTATGCGAGATTGCTTGATCGAGAAGTGATGTCGCATCACGTACGGAGCCTTCGGCGGCGCGCGTGATCAGGGCAAGGGCGTCATCGGCAATCTCAGCATTCTCAGACTTCGCGATTTTCTTCATCAAAGCGATCATCACTTCGGGTTCGATGCGGCGTAAGTCGAAGCGTTGGCAACGGGACAAAACCGTGACTGGAACTTTGCGGATCTCAGTTGTGGCGAAAATGAATTTGACGTGGGCAGGCGGTTCCTCAAGCGTCTTGAGCAGGGCGTTAAACGCACCAGTCGACAGCATGTGAACTTCATCGATGATGTAAACTTTATAGCGTGCAGACGCGGCGCGATAATGAACCGAGTCGATAATCTCGCGGATGTTGGCGACACCTGTGTTCGATGCGGCGTCCATTTCCATCACATCAACATGGCGACCTTCCATAATTGCGGCGCAATGTTCGCACTGTCCGCACGGTTCAGTCGTAGGTGTGCCTGTGCCATCCGGCCCAATGCAATTCAGACCCTTAGCGATAATCCGTGCGGTCGTGGTTTTGCCGGTGCCACGAATACCCGTCATCATGAACGCTTGAGCGATGCGATCTGCCCCAAATGCGTTCTTGAGGGTCCGCACCATCGCTTCTTGGCCGACAAGGTCGACAAACGTTTCTGGCCGGTATTTTCGGGCCAGAACCTGATAGACGGGGGCTGGAGTGTCAGACATCAATGCGCTTTCGGAAGGGTTTTTACGAGATTCGTCAGGGATGAAAGTAGCAGGGCTGATGCGGTAACGTCCACTGCTTGATCGTCAAAGTGGTCAAAGCGCGGCACTCGTTGCCAATGTAGCGTTTTTGATGGCCAACGTTAGGTGTGTGAAGCTGTCGGGGGATATGGATTTGACTTCGTTTTCGCCGTTTTTTACGCAAATATCGCTGCGTTCGGTTAAAGGCGCTGTGCGTCTCCGGCTATTAGGTGAGAGATTGACAACGACCCAAACGGGACTCGTTACGGCTGCTTCCTTCCGAATCTGACCGGGTTGGCGAGGCGCTTGCCCGCGCCAACCTCTCGATTAGCGATATAACCCTACACGTGTGTTGGTGCAAGGGGGGCGTTATACGTGCAGGCGTAATCTGATGGTTCGCGATGTCCACCGCCTGTAGTGGGTTCTATTGCTGCCAAAAAAGGTAACGCTTCAATTCCTTAGACCCGCACGTAATTTGCAAGATTGTGGCCTATTCACGGGTTGGGATTGAACCTGATGCCCTCGCATGGCAATCCTTGGTGCAACCAACAAGGGCAGTGAATATGAAGAACGCAGAGCAAGTGACATTTGGTGGATCGGCTTTGGACCGCGCGGGCGAGGTGCGCTCCAATCCGCAAGTGATCAAACTGATGATGCGTGCTGCCGACACACGCGCAATAGTGTTTTGGCGCGGCAAGCCTTTGATCCACAAAACTCGTCCATCTGTATTAATGCGGTTGCCATTGGATCATCCAATTTTGGTCGATGCGTCGCAGGAAATGATTTTGCTGGGCCGCGAAGACGGTGCCGCGTTGTTTGCCTATGATGTTTCTAAGTGGGAGCCGGAGGATTTGGATTCTGTTGCGCTGGGCAGCTTTTTTGACCCCAGCGAACAACACCACCCGTCGCTATCCGAAGATCAGGTGTTTGCCGAATTACGCCGGATCATGACATGGCTGAACCCACGTGATGCTGAATTAGCGGCAACCGGGCGTGCCATATTTAGCTGGCACGAGGCACATAGATTTTGCGCCAAGTGCGGGGCAGCATCAGAGATGTCCCATGCGGGGTGGCAACGTAATTGCCCAGCCTGCAATGCCAGCCATTTTCCACGCACTGACCCGGTTGTGATCATGTTGATCACCCACGGCGATCGTGTGCTGATGGGCCGTTCGCCGGGTTGGCCACAAGGTATGTATTCGCTGTTGGCAGGGTTTGTTGAGCCGGGCGAGACTTTGGAAGCGGCCGTGCGCCGTGAAGTGTTTGAAGAATCTGGTGTTAGGGTGGGTGAAGTCGGTTATTTGTCCAGCCAACCGTGGCCGTTTCCCGCATCTTTGATGTTTGGCTGTTCTGGGCAGGCCATCAGCGAAGAGATCAACATCGATCCTGTGGAAATAGAAGACGCCATGTGGGTCAGCCGTGACGAGATGATGCAAGCCTTTGCAGGGGAGCATCCTAAAATTCTACCTGCACGCAAAGGTGCAATTGCGCACTTTTTACTAGAAAATTGGCTTGCGGATACTTTGGATTAGGTTGAGGTTAGTAAATCAGAATAAACTGACCAAAAAGACAAATATGGGCAAGATCGATGAAGTTTAGCACGCGCGAAGATGTAGAAGTTCCAATTGACCAAACCTTTGGTATTATTTGTGACTTTGATGCTTATGAACGCAGTGCGATGCGACGTGGCGCTGAAGTACTGCGGACCGACAGCCTGTCACGTCCTGGCGTAGGGATGAAATGGCAAGCTGCGTTTAAAATGCGTGGTAAAATGCGCGACATTAACCTTGAGATGATTGGCTTTGATAAACCCAACGAATTGCGTGTTTTGTCGTCAACCAGCGGTATTGATGGGGCGGGTCAGATTGAATTGGTCGCATTGTCGCGCAATCGAACGCGTATTTCTGTTGAATTTGAACTGAAGCCCATCAATCTGTCGGCGCGATTGCTTGTATAGTCCCTGAAACTGGCCAAGAATTCGTTGAACAAGCGCTACAAGTTACGCATAGCGGAATATGCCAAAAGCATTGAGGGCCGCCATAAGAGCGGCACTTGATAGCGTCAGATTACTTGCGGCCATCAGCGGCAGGGTAGACGCCCAAAATTTCCAACATATTGGTGAAGTACCCCAATTCCTCTAAGGCACGTGCCACAGCAGGGTCATCGGGATGCCCTTCGATGTCAGCGTAAAACTGGGTAGCTGTGAAAGCACCGCGTACCATGTAACTTTCCAGTTTCGTCATGTTTACGCCGTTTGTCGCAAATCCACCCATCGCTTTGTACAGTGCGGCGGGAATGTTGCGCACTTCAAAAACAAATGTGGTCAGCATCTTTTCTGCACGGCGAGTCATGTCAGGTTCTGGAGACATCAGCAGGAAGCGTGTTGTGTTGTGTCCCTGATCCTCGATGTCCTCGGCTAAGATATCCATATCGTGAATTTGGGCGGCGACCGATGAAGCAAGTGCGCCAACACCCATTTCACCGCTGTCAGCAATTGTGGCGGCTGCCGCGGCGCTGTCTACGGCAGTTTCTGCGGTAATACCGTTCGCATCTAAGAAAGCCCGCGCTTGGGGAATCAGCACCATGTGCGCCCGCACATGTTTGATTTGATCAAGCGTTTGACCGCGATTGGCCATCAGGCTAATGCGCACCCGAATGAATTCCTCATCGATGATGTGCAGGCCACTTTCCGGCAAAAGGCGATGAATATCTGCGACGCGGCCATAAGTCGTGTTCTCGACAGGGAGCATCGCCAAATCCGCTTTTCCACTGCGCACTGCAGCAAATACATCCTCGAATCCCAAGCAGGGCACAGGTTGTGCGTCGGGACGTGCTTTTAGGCATGCTTCGTGGCTGTAGGCACCCAAGGCTCCTTGAAAGGCGATGCGCTGTGTCATTGTGTATGGTCCTCAAGCGTCAGATAGGCCCAATTTTACAAAGCAGGGCGATTGGTCGCGGTAACTATACCTAGACAGAGCGAAATGGAACCAATAGATACGCCGCAAACCCACAGATATGGACGCATTACCTATGTTCGATACGATGACACTTACAAAACTCGGCGGCGGCGTCTTCGGCGCATTGCTTATCTTTTTGCTGGGCAAATGGGCTGCGGAAGAAATTTATCACATGGATAGCCACGGCGAGGCGGCTTACGTCATCGAAGTTGAAGGTGCTGACGAGGTGGCTGAAGAAGTTGTCGAAGTTAACATGGACGAGTTGATGGCGTCAGCGGATATCGCTAAAGGCGCAAAAGTATTTAGAAAATGTGGCGCTTGTCACAAACTGGAAGCTGGCGAAAATGGCGCAGGCCCTTACCTTTATGGTGTTGTAGGTCGCGACATCGCATCTGCCACTGGTTACGGCTTCTCGGGAACCCTTGACGGTCTCGAAGGCAATTGGACTGTTGAGGCGCTTAATGGTTTCTTGACCAAACCAAAAGACTACGCACCGGGTACAACTATGGGCTTTGCTGGCTTGAAAAAGCCGCAAGATCGCGTTGATGTAATCGCCTATTTGGACAGCATCGACGATTGATGTCTGTAAGGATTAAAAAAATTAGGCCGTATGCATCACGCATGCGGCCTTTTTTGCGACTTTTTCTATTTCAAAATAGAACTAATTCTTGCCGATCGGTCAATTAACGCTCTGATCACGCATTCGCAACTTGAATGTAACGATACTGGCCCTTTAGCGTGGTTACGTTATATCTGTCCAATCACCGATGAAATATACAAGAGGATCAGCCACATGACCCAATCCCGTATACGCACCAAAACCAAGCAAGTCGATTTACGACCCGTCTATTGGAGTTTGGGTGTTTTAGCGCTGATTGTGAGTTGCTTGTTGGCAAGTGTTTTGAAAGCTGAAGAGAAAACAACGGTTTCGCATGGCTATTCATTCTACGGTGATTTGAAATATCCAGCAGATTACAAACACTTTGATTACGTCAATCCTGATGCACCAAAGGGAGGCGAGATTTCGCGCCACTTTGTTGGGACACTCGATTCGATGAACCCCTATTCCGGCAAAGGCCGTGCGCACCTGTTTTCGATCTTCGGTTTCGAAAGCCTCCTTGGTGATGCTCCCAGTGGTGATGGCGCACCTGCTGACACGTACGGGGAGGCTTATTGCTTACTTTGCGAGAGTGTCGAATATCCACACGACCGCTCGTGGGTAATCTTTCGTATGCGCCCCGAGGCTAGATTTTCTGATGGGATGCCGGTCACGGCGCATGACATTGCGTTCTCCCACAATCTACTAATGAATGAAGGTTTGAAGTCATACGCGGACGCGGTACGTAAACGCATCCCTAAAGTCGAAATTCTGGACGACCTCACGATCAAATTTTATTTTGCTGAAGGGGTGTCCCGACGTAGCCTGATCGAGCAAGTTGGCGGGGTACCTGCATGGCCGAAACATTGGTTTGAAAAAACTGGCAATGGCTTGAAAGACAGCTGGCTCGACAAGCCTCCCGGATCTGGCGCTTATGTGATCGATGATGTTGATCTGTCCAAACGCATCAAATTGCGTCGCAATCCAGATTATTGGGGTAAAGATCTTCCGTTCAACGTGGGCCGCCACAACTTTGATGTCATCCGCTTAGAGATATTTGGTGATGATGTGGCCGCTTTTGAAGCGTTCAAAGCGGGTGAATATACCTTCCGCCAAGAAACTGATTCCAAAAAATGGGCAAAAGGGTACGTTTTCCCAAAGGTTCGCAGCGGTGATGTTGTTACTGACAATTTGCCAAATGGATCGCCACCGTCTTCCTCGGGCATCATGTTCAATCTTGGTAAAACTGTATTGCAGGACCGCCGTGTGCGCGAGGCTTTGACACTGGTTTATAACTTTGAGTGGACAAACGAGAGCCTGCAAAACAGCCTGTTCCAACAACGTAATTCTTTCTCGCAGAATTCACCGTTGATGGCAGTCGATAAACCGGAAGACGTGGAATTGGCGCTTTTGGAAAGCCTTGGTGATTTGGTTCCTGCCGCGATGTTGACTGAACCTGCTTTGGTTGCACATACGTCTAACCCGAAATCCCTAAGTGACCGCCGCAATCGCGCCAAAGCTGGTGCGTTGTTGAAGGCCGCAGGTTGGACTGTGGTTGATGGCAAGTTGCGCAATGATGCCGGTGAAACGTTGAAGCTTAATTTCTTGATGAATTCGGCATCCTCGGCAACTGGGACTGCTGTGATGGAAAACTATGTGGCCAACGTTAAAAAGCTGGGCATTGATATCACTTTAGAGAAAGTAGACTCGGCACAATATACATCGCGCGAACGCGATCGTGATTATCATATGGTGTTTGATGCGTACCCTGCGTTTCTTGGAACTGGTACGGGGTTAAAACAATATTTTGGATCGGAAGCGGCTGAATTTTCGCTCTTTAACCCCGCCGGTTTAGCGAGCCCACTGGTTGACGCACTGATTGACGCGTCATTGGATGCGACGGCCCGCGTTGACGAATATGCGGCGATTACGGCCTTGGACCGTGCTTTACGATACGAGCGTTTCATGATCCCGCTGTGGTATAATCCAAGCCATTGGGTCGCGTATTATGGCCAATATGAACACCCGGAAAAAATTCCACCGTATGGTTTGGGATACCTCGATTTCTGGTGGTACAATGCTGACAAAGCCCAAGCGCTCCGCGCCTCCGGCGCATTGAGGTAGCCCACGTGGGATCGTATGTCTTTAGGCGGCTTTTGCTGATCATTCCCACGCTGTTGGGTATTTTGTTGGTTAATTTTGCAATGGTACAGTTTGTTCCCGGTGGGCCTGTGGAACAGGCCATCGCGCGTGCACAGGGCCAAGACGACGTGTTGGGCGGCTTTACTGGCGGCGGCAATGACGGTGGCGAAGACGAATTGGGTAGCGCCACTGGCAGCCAGTATATCGGCGCACGTGGTCTGCCACCTGAGTTTATCAAAGAACTGGAGGCCGAATTTGGCTTTGACAAACCACCGTTGCAGCGGTTTGTGAATATGGTTTGGAACTACTTGCGCTTCGATTTTGGCGAAAGCTATTTTAGGTCCATTTCGGTGATAGAGCTGGTGAAGGAAAAATTGCCTGTTTCGATCACATTAGGTCTTTGGTCCACGCTGATCGCATATGCGATTTCTATCCCGCTTGGCATACGCAAAGCGGTGCAAGACGGGTCACGTTTTGACACATGGACCAGCGCATTTATTATTGCAGCCTACGCGATCCCCAGCTTTTTGTTTGCAATCATGCTGTTGGTATTGTTCGCGGGGGGCAGCTATTTTCAGTGGTTCCCATTGCGTGGCCTGACCTCTGACAATTTTGAGGACCTAAGCGCAATTGGAAAGGTGTTGGACTACTTCTGGCACATTTCCTTGCCGGTTTTGGCAGGCACAATTGGTGGGTTTGCGACCCTCACATTACTGACCAAAAACAGCTTTTTGGACGAGATCAAGAAGCTGTATGTCGTGACGGCCAAAGCCAAAGGCCTGAATGAACGCCAAGTTCTATATGGTCACGTTTTTCGCAACGCGATGTTGATCGTGATTGCTGGTTTCCCGGGATTGTTCATCTCGGTTTTCTTTGGTGGTTCCCTCATCATCGAGACGATCTTCTCCCTTGATGGACTTGGTCGTTTGGGGTTCGAGGCTGCGGTGGCGCGTGACTATCCAATCGTGTTCGGCACGCTTTATATCTTTGGCCTTATGGGTCTTTTGGTCTCGATCCTTTCGGACTTGATGTATGTGCTTGTTGATCCACGTATTGATTTTGAGAAGAGGGAAGGCTGATGGCAATGTCCCCTCTTAATCAACGTCGCTGGCGCAATTTTCGGCGTAACAAACGCGCCTATTGGTCGATGGTCATCTTCGCGATCCTGTTTGGCTTAAGCCTATGCGCCGAGTTCCTTGCCTACGACAAACCGATCCTTGTGCGGTATCAAAACAGCTTTTACATCCCGATTTGGAGTTTTTACCCCGAAACGGAATTTGGTGGAGATTTTGAAACCGAAGCTGTGTACCGCGATCCTGAAGTGGAATGTTTGATCGTCTCAGGCGGATTGCAAACCTGTTTTGACGATCCTGAAGGTGTGATTGCTGATAGCGCAGATGGTGTAGTTGATGGCGCAGAAATCACCAAAGGCTGGACCATTTGGCCGCTGATCCCGTATTCATTCGACACGGCAGTTGAACGCCCCGGTGCGGCCCCATTGCCACCCAACGCGCAGAACTGGTTGGGCACGGATGGGACCAAACGTGATGTCATGGCGCGTGTAATTCACGGCTTCCGATTGTCGGTCTTTTTCACGTTGATCGTTACTGGAACAGCGACCTTAATTGGTGTCGTTGCAGGTGCGATTCAAGGCTTCTTTGGCGGTCTCACCGACTTGATTTTCCAGCGTGTGATCGAGGTGTGGTCAGCCATTCCCGTTATTTATGTCATCATCATTATGTTTGCGATTTTAGGGCGAAGTTTCTGGCTTCTGGTCTTCCTTCTTGTGCTGTTCTCATGGACTGGTTTGGTCGGCGTGGTACGGGCCGAATTCCTGCGCGCGCGTAATCTTGAATACGTACGCGCCGCCCGTGCGTTGGGTGTCGGTAACGTTACGATCATGTTCCGTCACATGCTGCCGAACGCGATGGTTGCGACCCTGACGATGTTACCGTTTATCATCACTGGCACCATCTCGACCCTTGCGATCCTCGACTACCTTGGCTTTGGTTTGCCATCCTCGGCCCCGTCTTTAGGCGAGCTGACCTTGCAGGCCAAACAAAACCTTCAAGCGCCATGGCTGGCTTTCACCGCCTTCGGGACGTTTGCGGTAATGCTTTCACTATTGGTGTTCATCTTCGAGGGTATCCGCGACGCCTTTGATCCACGAAAGACTTTTCAATGACCGCACTTTTAGATGTGCAAAACCTGAACGTGGGTTTTCGCCAAGACGGGGCTGTTACACACGCGGTGCGCGGTGTCAGCTTTACCGTGGACCGTGGTGAAGTCGTAGCGTTGGTCGGGGAGTCTGGTTCAGGTAAATCAGTATCTGCCTTGTCGACCGTATCATTGTTGGGCGACAGCGCCGAGGTCACTGGGTCTGTCAAATACGATGGTCAGGAATTGATCGGGGCCGATGAACGGCTGCTGCGCCAAGTGCGCGGCAATGACATCAGTTTCATTTTTCAGGAACCGATGTCCTCGCTGAATCCGCTCCACACCATTGAAAAGCAATTGGCCGAAAGCCTAGCATTGCATCAAGGGATCATTGGATCTCAGGTGCGTGGTCGTGTGCTGGAATTGCTGGAAAAGGTCGGCATACGAGACGCTGAAAGCCGTCTTGGTAGTTATCCACACCAACTCTCTGGCGGACAACGCCAGCGGGTGATGATTGCGATGGCCTTGGCCAACAAGCCCGACATTTTAATTGCTGACGAACCTACAACTGCGCTTGATGTAACCATTCAGGCGCAAATCCTTGATCTGCTTAAAGACCTAAAAGACGCCGAGGGCATGGGCCTTTTGTTCATCACCCACGATCTTGGCATCGTGCGCCGCATCGCGGACCGAGTTTTCGTTATGCAACAAGGGGAGGTGGTCGAGAGCGGCCCAACTGAAGAGTTGTTTGCCAATCCGCAGCATCCCTACACAATCAAATTGTTAAGCGCCGAAGCCAGTGGCAAACCACTGCCTGTGCCTGAAGATGCGCCCGTCGTTGTGGCGATTGATAAGCTGAAGATCTGGTTTCCAATTTATGGCGGTTTGCTCCGTCGTACGGTTGGACATGTAAAGGCGGTTAATGCGTCATCGTTATCTGTGCGGGCAGGGGAGACCTTGGGGATCGTTGGCGAAAGTGGATCAGGTAAGACCACGATGGCACTGGCAATTATGCGTCTGATCGCGTCAGAGGGTGGTATCACCTACAACGGACAGGACATCCGCAGTTGGAGCACAAAGCAGCTGCGCCATCTTCGCAAAGATATGCAAATCGTGTTCCAAGACCCCTATGGCAGCCTGAGCCCGCGTATGACCTGTGCCCAGATTATCTCTGAGGGGTTAACGATCCATAAGATCGATCCAGAACGTTACCAGCGTGATCTGGTGGCCGAGGTGATGACGGAAACGGGGCTTGATCCTAATACGATGGATCGCTATCCGCACGAATTCTCAGGTGGACAACGCCAACGTATCGCGATTGCGCGTGCGATGGTATTGCGTCCTAAGTTGCTAGTTTTGGATGAACCTACTTCTGCCCTTGATATGACTGTTCAAGTGCAAATTGTAGAACTGCTGCGCGATTTACAGCAAAAGTATGGGCTGGCGTATTTGTTCATCAGTCACGATCTAAAGGTCATCCGCGCGATGTCACACAATGTCATTGTGATGAAACAGGGCGACGTGGTCGAACAAGGGACTGCGACGGATTTGTTCGAAAACCCGCAGACCGAATATACCAGACAACTTCTACAAGCGACTCATTAGCCAAACTTCACTTCAAAGTGAATTGTGCGATCTGCTTTGCACTGCGGCTAACAACATAGCACCTTTTGTTCAATTAGAATGAAAGATAAATTATGCGCGCCATGCTACAAACCGTGTACCGTTATATCTTCTGGTATTCCAAAAAGCGTCAGGTTGTTGTGATTGGCATGACATTGGCGTTGTTGCCGCTGGCTCCGATCCCTTTGGAATTGCAGCGCCGACTTCTTGATGATGCAGTGGCCAACAAGGACGTCTCATTGCCTGTTTGGTTAGCGGCGCTTATGTTGGCGCTCTGTTGCTGGGTGCCGGTATCAAGTTGGCAATGCGTATCCAACGCGAACTGATCTTGGCCCAGATAGTGCACAGGCTTCGTTGGTCGGTATTTTATTGTATTTATACAATGACGCCCCCTTCTAAGATCAAGGCAAGTGCGGACGGCGAAGACGTTGTTGACGAAGGCGCTTTTATTTCGATGTTATCGAGTGAGATAGAAAAACTGGCTTGGTAATCCCCCCTAAAATTAGTGGTGTTCAAAAGTAGAATTTTCTCGGCAAGATATCTGAGGAGATTTTCGATGAAGACAGCACGATTTAGTGACGCACAGATTATGGGCATTTTGAAGCAAGTGTAGGTCGGCACGCCGGTCGCTGAGCTGTGTCGGGAGCATGGGATAAATAGCGCCAGTTTTTATAAGTGGTGGGCCAAGTCTGGTGGAATGGATGCAATCTTTGATTGCTAAGATGAAAGACATGGCCAAACAAAACCTGCGGCTTAATAGGATGTATGCCGAAATGAGCATGCAGAACGATCTGCTGAAGGAGGCGCTTGTGAAAAAGCGTTAAGGCCATCTCAAAGGAGGGAGATGGCCATGACTGCAGCCCCGACAGATCAGCGAGACTTGCTATCGCTATAGTCCAGTGCTGAGCGATGAGCACGAAGTGATTGCCGACTGGTTGGAACGGCTGACCGAGAACAAGAGCACGTGGGGCTTTGGTTTGTGTTTTTTATACCTGCGCAACGTGCAGGGATACGGCTGGAACCACAAACGCGTTTATCGGATCTACTGCGAGTTGGAACTGAACTTGAGGATCAAGCCCAAAAAGCGCCTCAAGCGGGACAAACCTGAACCGTTGGCCGTGCCCGACGCCCCAAACCACACGTGGTCAATGGATTTCATGGCAGATCAGCTTGCTGATGGTGGGTCGATCCGAAACCTGAACGTGCTGGATGACTTTAATCGCGAAGGACTTTGCATCGAAGTGGGCTTCCCATTGCCCGCTGAACGCGTGGTGCGTAGCCTGAACCAGATCATCGAATGGCGCGGTAAGCACCAGGCTATTCGTGTTGATAACGGCCCAGAGTACGTCAGTGGAAAGTTGATGGAATGGTCTGAGAAGCAGGGCGTCAGGCTGGAGCACATCCAGCCAGGCAAGCCACAACAGAACGCATATATCGAACACTATAACCGCACGGTTCGCAGTGAATGGCTGAGCCAATATATATTTGAAACCATTGAGAAGGCGCAGAACCAGGCAACACAATGGCTCTGGACTTACAACAACGAGCGACCCAAAATGGGCATTGGCGGCATTACACCCGCAATGAAACTGAAAACAGTTGCGTGAATTCTACAACTGAGCCCCATTAAAAATGGAGGGATTACCGAAGGCGCTGTTGTTTCGATGTTATCGAGTGAGGTGGAAAAACTGGGTGGATTTGCAGGGTCGGCTATTTCAGGGTCGCTGTTGCAGGTTGGCACGTTGATTTCTGTTTTGGGGTATATGTTTTACATCGAGCCACTGGTGGCTGCGATTGCATTGGCGCTTTATTCCCCGCAGTTCATTGTCGTCCCAATTTTTCAGTCGCGTATGAATCGCTTGGCGGCAAAAAAGGCCATCAAAGTACGTGAGCTTGGCACGTTTATCGTAGATCAGGCGGAAGAAGAATTACTAGAGCAAGAACCACCAGCGGTTTTCACCGAGCTGACGGATGCGATCCTGCGCATACGTACGAAGTTTCTGATGACGAAGAACATCATGAAAACCATCAACAATCTTTTGATTGCTATGGGTCCATTCGGTGTTATTTCTTACGGTGGATATATGGCTATCCAAGGTGAGATCGAAGTCGGCGTGATCCTCGCCTTTGTGTCTGGGCTTGAGCGATTGGGTGGACCGATCCGCGATTTGATTGGTAGCTACAGTTCAATCACCGCCGCACGAATGCGGTACGGTATTTTGCTTAGCAGTTTCCCGTCTCACATTGATGCAGATGATCCGGTCCCTATGCCAGATATGATGAGCAACGACCTGAAGTCGGACGTTTAGGGACCAACCATAAAGCAGGTCACGTTGCGGGCCTTTAGGCGGCGGCATGCTAGATCAGCTGTTTCACGGGTCATGCCTAAGAAATTTGCATCAAACCCACGGTTGCTGCGCACGACTTTGCGCAGTGATCCATCCAATGTTGCCATTTCGGCCAGCGCGGTTTTAAGTAAAACGCGTTCGGCCTTGTAGCGGCTGGTGTAGCGACCAACATTGACGCCCCAGTGACGACCGCCAGAGGTTGAAATACGTGTGATGACCTCGGGTTGGGGGGCTGCACGGGCAAGGACCAAGTTCTTGGGCCTTGCGGCAGGACGGGTGGACACAGCTGCAACCTGTTGAATGTTTTCGATTTTGGGTGCGTCAGCTTGCGCTGCAACAAGAGCTGTATTTATGTCGGCGGGCAGAACATTGGATTCGGTTTTAGGTGCAGCGGCCAACAAAAGCGGCGCAGCGGCTGACTTTGGACGTGCCTGCGGTCGGATGCTGGTTTTGACAGCCACATTCAAGCGAATGGTTTTACCCGCACCGCTTGGGACACTTTCAGCTACATATGCTGGTGCATTAGGTTTGCGGAGACGCGCGTTGGTTGGTGCACGGCGAAATCCAAGGTCTAGCAATTCGGCAACTTTAGCATTGCGAGATGCAGACGATTTACCGCCAAAAACTGTTGCGATGATACGTTCGTTGCCACGTTCAGCAGAAGCCACAAGGTTAGAACCAGCAGCACGCGTATAGCCAGTTTTGATGCCGTCAGCACCTTTGTAGGATGCAAGAAGACGACGGTTGGTATTTGAAACTTCGCGCATGCCCGCGTCTGTGGTGCGACGGGAGAACAGGTTATAATATTGTGGATAGTCATACAGAATGTGGCGGCCCAGAATGGTCATGTCATGTGCTGTGGACATGTGCCCTTTTTCGGTGAGGCCGTGCGCGTTTTTGAAGGTGGTCCGCGACATGCCTAAAGCCTTGGCTGTGCGGGTCATGCGGCGGGCGAAACGGGCCTCGGAACCGGACAATGCTTCGCCAATGGCGGTAGCCGCATCATTGGCAGATTTAACAGAGGCTGCACGGATCAAATAGCGCATGGCGATTTTTTGACCGGATTTAAGGCCCAGTTTTGAGGGGGGTTCGGCAGCGGCATTTTTCGAAATAGTGACCATCGTATCCAATGAAATTTCACCTTTTTCAATGGCTTCAAACGCCAAATATAAGGTCATCATTTTGGTCAGCGATGCTGGATGCAATCGGGTGTCAGCATTGCGGGCGTGCAAAACTTCACCAGTACGCGCATCAATAACATATGCTGCATAGGGAGCGGCCGCGACGCTAAGTGGTAAAACCACAAGCATCCACACTGCCGCGATGATCAAC
>TARA_B110000879_G_scaffold86853_1_pt1 | contig 15071 bp, 10 predicted proteins | sample TARA_B110000879 | Tara Oceans TARA_B110000879 (sample SAMEA4398094) | marine metagenome | biome: Polar Biome; feature: [SRF] surface water layer (ENVO:00010504); material: water (ENVO:00002006), including particulate matter (ENVO:01000060) such as... | depth 5 m
AAGAGATAGAGGGGAACGGGAAGAGCGTCGAAGACCTCATTCGCCACAACCACTCCGAGAGGTACTACCTTTTCTGGCGGTTCAGAGTGCACGCTGAACGGGGGAGGGAGAATTTTTTCGAGGTGGGCTCGTTGCTCGGCCAGGGGTTCGATGATGCAGTAGTGAGTCGCCTTTTTTATCTTCTCTCCCAGAGAGGAATAGATGTCTTTCGCGAGTGATCCGTCGTGAGCGCCTACTTCGAAGATTGTCAGATGATCGGGGGCTCCATTGGTCTTCCAGAATTTCTCAATTCTTCCCGCCAAGAGTTTTCCGAACATCGGGCCGACCGAGGCGCTGGTCATGAAATCGCCATTCTTGGAAACGGTCTTGGCGTGGGGGCGAGCATAGTAACCCAGGGTAGGATGGTAGAGGCAGGTCCCCATGTAGTCTTGAAAGGAGAGCTTGCCATTGATCTCGATGCATCCTCTCAGTTTACGGGCCAAGTCAGAGATTGCCCCGTCTGAAGATCGGGGGTAAGGAAAGGCATGCCGGAGCCCTTCTAGATCGGGGGAACAATCAACGCTCATGAGTCAAAAAGGGAACAGAAGGAGAAAACGACGATTATACAAGCGTGAGGGCTTTTTGATCTTCTGTGCAATTTGCCTACTCATTGGGGGGAGCGGGCTGCTTGTCATCGACGAGAAACTGGATCCTTATCGTGAAATTGCCAATAATTATAAACTGGAGCGCATTGGTGAAGTGGAGGTTCCCAGTTTGATTCTGGATCGAAAGGGAAGGGAAATCGGGCGCATGTATGTCGAGAACCGCAGTAAAATCCCTCTTTCGGAAGTTCCCCCTGTCTTTATCGACGCGATGATCGCCCAGGAAGACCAGCGCTTCTATGAGCACGATGGCGTGGACTGGGTGGGCGTGGCCCGGGCTGTCTATCTCAACTTAAAAAGCGGTGGCATCACCCAGGGAGCAGGCACGGTGACAATGCAGTTGGGCCGTAATGCCTTCGATCTTCTCGGTGAGGCCCGGCGCAAGGACCAATCCGGCTACGAACGTAAGATAGTGGAAGCTTTTCTAGCGATTCGAATTGAGGAATACCTTCACGAGGAATTTAAGTCCGAGTATTCAGATGAAAAGCAGCGGAAGAAGGTCGTGAAAGACCAGATTCTTGAATTCTATCTCAATCGTGTTCCTTTCGGAGCTGGCTTTTACGGGGTCCGTTCGGCCTCGTTGGGTTACTTTGGAAAAGAACCTGTCGATCTCGAGGTCCACGAATGCGCCTCTATCGTAGCCTGTCTCAAGAACCCTAGGAGATTGAACCCGCTCCGCCACCCAAAGGATAATAAGACGGCGCGCGACCACGTGCTGCGTCGGATGGCCTTGGAGGGAATGATCACGGATACGGAACGTAACCGGATGCTTCAGCTCCCCATCGCGGTGGCTCCGAATCCCATCATTCGAGGGAAATCTCATCTTTATGAACGCATTGCTCAGGACGCCCATCGGCTTGTTGGGGAAGAGACTCTCTCTCAGGGCGGTTATGTCATCCGTACGAGTATCGATTTAGATATTCAGAACTCGGCAAAGAATCGACTTTCGAGCCAGCTGGCTGAGATCGAATCGGATCCCGACTACGCCCATCCCAAGCATGCCGATTTCAACAAAGAAATAGAGAAGGTACCTGCCTATATTCAGGGGGCCGTCTTGATGGTCGATCATGAAACGGGCGAAGTCCTGGCTCACGTGGGGGGGCGCGATTACGGCGATTCGCAGTTTGACTTTATTCAGCTGGGACGTCGACCGATCGGGACTGCTTTTTTCCCCTTCATCTATGCGGCTGCTTTTGAGAGGGGCTGGAATCCCGCATCACCTCTTCAAGATGAGCAGATGAATAATCGGGCGCTCATGGTGGGAGGAACCGAAGGAGTGGTGGGAGAATGGGGGATGGAAGTGCGAGACCCGCAGTATGAGGGACAAATTACTGCGAGGCGTGGCCTGGCCAGCTCGAAGATCGCCGCCTCGGTTCGCTTAGGAATTGATGTGGGCTTGGATCGAGTCGCCGAGACCGCGAGAACCTTCGGCTTAGGTATCCCGGACGATAGACTTCGAAACCGGATGTTGGTGGGTTGGGATAAGATAAGTCTTCCTGAACTTACCCTTGGCTACACAGCCTTCCCTCGTGGGGGAAATCGGATTACCGAAACCTTTTATGTCCGAGGAATTTGGGATAGGGATGGCAAGCCCGTGTTCACTTCGAATCATCTCAATAGCAGCCCGCGAGAAGAGAGAGCCTGCACAGATGCTACTGCTTTCCAAGTGCATACTATTTTGAATGACGTCGTAAAGCGAGGGAACCTTTCCGACGCTTCAGTGGGTCTCTCGGAGGAGCTATTTAACGGGGGAGCGAAGACTGGAACTCCCTATGGTTTTACCGATGCCTGGATGGTGGGATACAACAGCCGGATCACCTGCGGAGTCTGGATTGGGTTCCACAAGAGTAATCGAAAGGCAATTCATGGAGATGCCTTTGCCAAGAACTTAGCCTATCCCCTTTGGGAAGAGACCATGAATTCGGCTCTTCCTGATTTCCGGGGAGCAATGGTGAGCAAACCGGATTCTATCGAGCGGGTGACTGCCTGTCGCACTTCTGGAATGCGTCCCACCCGTTATTGTAATGAAGCCGTTGAAGATCCTTTGACGGGTTCATTGAGTTTTCGCTCAACCAGCTATTCTGAGTATTTTAGAAAAGGAGAGCAAGTGGGGATCTGTTCTATTCATGGAAGCAGTGGGCAAGTGGATCAGTTTGCGAGCAATACCCTCCAACGTGAGGCTCTGCCGGTCGTTCCAGTGAAGTCCAAAGCCCCTTTACTTCTGGGGTCTGATCCCTATCAAAGTGAGAAGCCGAGTCTCGCGCCCGAAGATGAGAATTCCGGGGCAGGGTTTTTACAAAATCAAATCACCCTAGTCGTCGAAGATCAGGTAAGGGGAGAGCGGGAAGCCCTTTTAATACTGTCCCGCCCACCTCGCTTTGAACTCCCTGTTGAAGAGTAAATCATATGTCAGCTGATCCTGCACCCTCCAGCACTCCAATTCGTTGGATGCCCTTCCAATGTCCCTCTTGTTTCGGCCTCCTTCGGGTCACCCGGGAGGAAGCAAACTCTCATGGACGGTGCCCTTCGTGCTCGGCGCGTCTTCTTATCCCATCCTTAGAGGAGGTGAAGGTAGCCTTTCAAAAGAATATTTCCCAAGCTGATCAGGTGGGATCTTCATTACAGAACTCACCAACTTTAGAAAAGGAAGCGCCCGAAGCTGGCAGCTATGCCAAGGCCGAGGTTGTTGAGCCGTCCGATAAAAAAGCCCTTGACCCGGGCTGGAGTTCATCTCCGCACCGCAAGAAAAACTTTGTGGGGCAAAAGGACGAAGGATTGGATTGGGAAGAGGAGCAAGAGACGCAGAACCGAACCTTCCCTTGGTTGATCGCAGGGAGTGCTGTCATGCTTCTGGTCTTTCTTGGCGGAGCCGGGGTGTTCTATTTGCGAAGTCAGACTACATCTTCCGAAGATTTAGTGAGCCCCGGCATTCCATCATTTCTCGATATTGCAAGATCCGAAAGCCGCAATTTACAAGCAGAGGTTTTGCCTCCCGAAGAGGATATGATGGTGCAGCTCGTCGAGGATTTCGAGGAGTTCGACCTAGAGGTGGTGCAGAAAGTGGCCAAAGGATTTTTGAATGCCGAGACCGTAACCGAACGCGCAAAGTATGTCCGTTCTTCTGAAAGAGTCGTTCCCTTGATGAAGAAATTCTACGGTGGAGAGGACCTTGAAGCCGAAGGGTTTCGCGATCTTAACCAGTCCAAGATATCTTATCGGGATAGCTATCTTTCCAGCTTTGTGCAGATGAAGGACTTCACCAACTCGCCCATTACTTTCGAGAGGAAAGGGGATCTCTATTTCGTCGATTGGGAAAGCTGGGTAGGCTATGGTGATTTAAAGGTGGAGGAAATGGTCGTGCAGAAACCGACCGAAGATGTGACGATGCGAGTCATTTTTCAGAGGGAGAATTACTACAACTTCTCCTTCAGCGATGACAAGAAGTGGGCTTCTTTCCGGCTTACCTTTTTCAAGCAAGAGCGTTCGTTGTGGGCCTATGTGGACCGAGAAAGTGAGGTAGGTAAAAAGTTGCTGATGAATATGAAGTCAGGAGCTAAGCGACCCGCGCTGGTGAAGGTGAAGTATCCTAAAAATGCACGCGCTGACGATCAGGTTATCATGAGCGAACTTATTACGATTGGCTGGATCCTCAGCGAGAAATAATGATAAAAAATGTTCACCTTCTTTCTGTCGACGATAAGGCGCTTCAACTGAACTTGGATGCTTCGATTTACGGCACTTTTGCCGAGATTGGAGCGGGACAGGAAGTGGCCAATCGATTTTTTAGGGCTTCGGCCTCCGCTGGGACTGTCGCGAAATCAATTTCTGCTTATGACATGACGATCAGTGATGCGCTCTATGGCAAGACATTGCGATACGTTTCTCAGGAGCGTCTGACGGACATGCTGAACTACGAATATGAGCTTCTCGAGGAACGCTTGAGCGAATCGCGGGGAGATCGCTCCAAGTTCTTCTCGTTTAGTAATACCGTGAGAGCACGGGGTTATCAGGATGAGGGAGAATGCCATGGGTGGCTTGGGATTCGTTATCAATCGAAGTCTCACGGCCCTTCTGGAACGATCATCCTCCATGCTCGGCTTTTGGATTGTGAAAATGTGGATCAAATGGAAGCTCTTGGAATCTTGGGCGTGAATTTGGTGTGGGCCGCGTATCATCACTCGAAAGATCTCACGGCATTCGTGAAATCATTGGTGGATTTCCTCGTTCCTGATCGTATCGAGATCGATATGCTGAAATTTCTCGGTGAGCCGTTTTCGATGGTTGATAACCGTCTTTGCGCGCTTGAGTTGGTGAGCCAGGGTCTGACTCCGGCGACAGTTTTTTTGCCTGATGGAAATGTGGTTCAGGCAGCGGAAGCATTTTACAGAACTCCTCTCTTGGTGGTGCGAGGTAGTTTCGTTCCAGTGACCAAGCTTCATCTTGATATGTTCGAGCAGGCTGGGAAATCTTTTCCGCCAGAAGGAGCTTCGGAAAATGCCAAGCCCTATCGGGAAGTGTGCGAAGTCTCGCTCAGCAACCTCCTTCGTGATGGGGAAATCGATCTCGTTTCTTTCATCGATCGGGTGACTGTTCTGCAAGCATTGGGAAAAGTGGTGATGATCTCGAATTGTCCTGAATTTCATCGTGTCGCGGCCACCCTCAGACTCTACACGAGGGAGCCTGTGGGACTAGTTCTATCGATCGGTCTGCTCAACGAACTCTTTAAGGGAAAATGGTCCGAATCGCTCGCGGGAGGAATCTTGGAATCGTTCGGGCGGCTCTTTAAAACCGGGATCAATCTTTTGGTTTACCCTTGGGAAAATAGTAGCATCGGGGAGAGGGTCACTGCCGAGAATTTTCGATCTCCGAAGAATCTTAAATATCTTTATCGGCACTTTCTCGAAAACGGAAGGATCTCGGGAATCCCATGTGGCGACCCCAAACTGCTTCAAAAAACCGGCCGCGACATTCTAAAAGCGGCCCGCGATGGCGAAGATTGGGAAGATTGGGTTCCGGAGGAAGCTCGACCTTTGGTCAAAAATCATGTTTAGTCATCGGTCATGAATCTGCTCGATACTGCAGCTGTCCTCTTGAGTCTCGCGGCCATCTTTGGATATATCAACCATCGGGTGTTTAAGCTGCCCACCAGTATTGGAATTCTCCTGATCGGCCTTGTGCTGAGCGTCCTTATTCTTCTTCTAGGGGATCAATGGCCGGGGCTCGTGACTCAGGCCGATTACTTTGTCACCCAGATCGATTTTAATGAAACGGTGATGGGCGTGATGCTGAGCTTCCTTCTTTTCGCGGGGGCCTTGCATGTGAACCTCGGAGACCTTAGGGATCAAAAAGGGGTAGTGGCGATACTCGCAAGCGTAGGTCTCGTGGTTTCCACATTCCTTGTAGGAACTTCGGCCTATTTTATCTTCCAGTGGTTTGGAATGAATTTATCCTATCTCTGGTGTCTCGTTTTTGGCGCATTGATTTCTCCCACCGATCCGGTAGCAGTTTTGGGAATACTCAAGAAGGCGAAGGTGCCCAAATCTTTAGAGACGAAAATTACGGGCGAATCTCTCTTTAACGATGGGGTAGGGGTCGTCATCTATCTGGCTCTTGTCGGGCTTGCAGCCGGAACTCGGGAAGCAAGCATCATGAGTGTGGGTGACCTCTTCTTAAAGGAAGTGGGAGGGGGGATTCTTTTGGGTGGGGTGCTCGGCTTTGTCGCTTATTGGATGCTTAAGACGATTGATAACTATCAAGTGGAGATTCTGATCACCCTGGCCCTAGTGATGGGGGGATACCAACTAGCGAGTGCTTGGCACTTGAGTGGTCCACTGGCGATGGTTGTGGCTGGATTGATGATCGGAAACCAGGGTCGCCTTCTTGCGATGAGTGACACAACGAGGCAGCACCTTGATCTTTTTTGGGAATTGATCGATGAAGTCCTGAATGCCCTTCTCTTCCTCCTCCTCGGTCTTGAGATCTTTGTGCTGAACTGGAGCGGACAGGCGTTCTCAGCGGGTCTCATTCTCATCTTTGTAGTTCTCGGCGCCCGGATGGTGGCCGTGACTCTGCCCGTGATTATTTTAAGGAAGACGCGGGAATTTTCTCCCGGAGTCATCCGCATCCTCACTTGGGGAGGACTACGCGGAGGGATTTCAGTGGCTCTTGCCTTGGCTCTGCCAAAGGAGGGGCTTGAGGAAAGCGGACGCCAAGCTATTTTGATGGCGACCTACCTTGTGGTGATCTTCTCGATTGCCGTCCAGGGACTCACTCTTAGATCAGTCGTGGATAGGCTGCTCAAGAGAGAGGTGAATTAGTGTTTTTCGACCCCGATGACATTGGTAAACGGCTTCAAAAAATCGAGGAAGAGTCGTTGTAAATACAGCGGAATCTTTGAGTGAAGATAGTTCACACCATCTTGGTATCGCCATGTTTGAGGAGGGGGAGCTTGTAGGATTTCTCATGAAGGTTAGCTCCAAAATGCAGAAATGGTGTTCCCTTAGAGAGGAGACCTCGGGCCGAACGGTGTTTGATGAGGCCTATGATTCAAACGAAAATGGTGAGGCTCAGGATGCCAAGGAGAGAGATTGTCGATAATTTTGCTCCTTGATGGAGGTGAACGCTAATATTCCGAGGATCAGGAGGTAGTAAGCGCCACCCGAAAATGCGGCATAAATGAAGGGCTTCTTGTAAGGAACAAGACTGCTTCCGTTTTTCAAAGGGGAGCTTTTTCTTGAGGGAAAAGGCCATCATGTTTCAGAAATCTTGATTTAGAGAGTGCTGACAACAAGTCAAAGCTTCAATTTCCCTTGGGTTCTTTGAGTTCTTTTTTTAACCATGAGGGAAATTGGTTTTCTTGTTTGCTGCGATAGGAAATAGCTTTCTTATTATCGCCGAGCTTCTCAGCGGCTTGAGCTCCCCAGTAAAGTGCCTCAGGGGTGATCGCCGGATCATCCACCGCGATTTGGAGAGTGGTTTCGAAATGAGCCAAGGCTTCAGGAATCATTTTCTGGATGAAATCGACTCTGCCCAAGACGAGGTGGAGGCCTGCGTTGTGGGCTCCAGGAATAGTGAGGTCGAGCCCGGCCTGAGCCGCTTTGCGGGCTTCTTCAGGTTGGCTTAAGCCGAGAAAAGCCTGGGCGATATCAAGTTGACTATCTGCTTTCCAGCGCTCTTCAGTCTCCAGTAGGAGGACGATTTCGGCTGATTGCAGAGCATCTTGATATTGATTCAGTTCATTTTGGCCCTTTGTGAGGGTTCGCCAAATATTGATTTCGGTTGCCTTGGGTTTGTCGGGATCTGTCGCACTCTCGAGATATCTGACGGAATCGGTGAAATGACCTCCGTGAAAGAGTTGAACGCCAAGCCAAGTCAGCATCTGTTTAGGAACATTCTTACTGGGATAGTCGCTTAGCAAGGTTCTGAGGACTTCGTTCATGTCGTCGGCTTTTCCTTGGGAGAAGAGAAGCAGCACGAGAATATTTCCAGCGGGTTCGTTATAAAACTCAGGAATCATTTCCTGAGATTTTTCGAGATAGGGCCGGGCATCATCATATTTTTCAAGCTTGAAAAAGCCCCACCCAATCCAGTAGTTGGCATTGGCCATGGTGTCGGTCGGGAGGTCATCAAATTCGGCTAAGAGGCGGCGATAGCGCTCGACCATGAGGGCAATTTTTTTCTCTTCCCTGAGGACACGGGCACTCCCTTGGAGAGCGAAGGAACGGATTTCAGCATCCGTCTCCAATTTCAAAAGCGCTTCGTAGTCGCGGAGTGATGACATCCGATCTCCCAGGGCGGAATAGGCTTGGGCTCTCTTCGCGAGCGCCCTTCCTTGACGAGGATCATCCGGGAATGTTTCCGTAAATTCGGTGAAATTACGGGTTGCTCCATGGTTGTCGCCAATTTCAGCCTGACACCAGCCACGCTTGAAAAGGAGGTCCGCCCGCCGCTTGCGTGGGATGAGGACGGAGTCGATCTCACTGAAGGCATTGGCAGAAGCCTCGAATTCTCCCAGATTATAGAGCGTTTCAGCTTTAAGGAAAGCGGCCATATGGAGGTTAGGGCTGACACTGAATAGCTCGCCGTAGAGTTCAAGGAAGGTATTGACCCGTTTTGGAAGGTCCGGCTGTCTGAGCTGGTAATCGCACTCGAGGCAATGGAAGGCTGCATCAAATGCTTCCGGGGTGTTGGGAATGGATTGATCGACTCTCCGAAATGCGGAGCGGGCATCTCGAAAGCGCTTTAAACGATAGAAGGATTTTCCCGCGGTCATCGATCGACGGGCTTCCGTTCTTCCGGTGGCTCCAAAATCCCCCTTGCGGAAGAGATCGATAACTTCGTTAAATTCTTCCTTTTTGTAGAATAAGCTCATCAATCCAGTCTGGGCCATCGCCTTGTTGTGCGCGATTTTGCGGCGTTGGTCCTGGGTCAGGCTGGGATTGGTCAGGGAGACATCGAGAACCTGGTAGAGGTAGTCCTGGGCATCATCGCCTCGACCCAACTCTACGGCAGAGAGGCCGGTGTAAAAGATTGCTTGCGAGCGGTAGATGTTTGAAATGGTCGCGATAGTGAGGGGTTGTAAAATCTCGATGGCTTTTTCGAAATTCTCCATTTGGTAATATTGATACCCAATCATGAATTGAGCCCAGGAGGCGTGCGGATGTCCTTTGGCAGTCGTGATCTTTGAAAGAGCGTCCAAGATTCCCAAGTCGTCGGTGCCGATCTCCCTGAGGCACTTAAGTCGCATACTGAGGGCGCTGAAACGGAGTTCCTGATCGCTGAGGTTTAAGGCACTCTGGTCAAAGTATTTGGCGGCGTTTTTCCAGTCTTGTTCGGTGTAAGAAAGTAACGCGAGCTTGTTTGCAGCAAGACCGACAATGTTACCTCGCCGGTAGCGGCTGAGGATGTTTTTGAAAATGCGCTCGGCCTCATCGATCCGTCCTATGCTCTGCTCCGAAAATCCCATGTGGTAGTGGGCGTTGGCCGCGTTGGTTCCGTTGGGATAGAGATCGAGGTAGTTCTTAAACAGGACAATGGCATAATCCATGTAGCGCGTTTTCTCGTAACGGTCTTCGACGTCCCTGCCGTAAATAAAGTAACGTTCCGCTTTGTCGTAAAGTTCCTGACCAGGGGCGGCAATCTGTCCCTGCACCGGAGAGGTGAGGTAGATCAGCGAAAATACGAGCTGCAGCAGAACGATTGGAAAGCGCATAGAACGAAATAAAAGGCCGGAGAGATTGCCGCAGCACATAAAAATTGGCACATCGTTCGAGAAAGAGCAACAATTCGTATTGCTCTATGTCAATGATGGACGGCCCTTGCCGAATTCAGTGGTGGCCCTTAAAAGCCCAGGCATGGAACATCATGTTTACTTCTGGCTGAAAAACGACTTTCAGAACGATGCCTCACGCGCTTCTTTTGAATCAGGCATTAAGACCCTTTGCACCTCGCCTTTCATTGGCCAACACAAGTGGGGGAAGCCGGCGGCAACTGCGGATCGTCCGGTAACTGATCACTCGTGGGACTACGCCATTTCGCTGAAATTTGCCAATATGGACGACCATGATTCATATCAGGAGGGAGATCCCATCCACGACGCTTTTATCGCCGGATTCAAAGACAGATGGGCCAAGGTTCAGGTCATGGATATCGCCTGATCAAACTCTTGTAGCACCAAAGACAAACGGAGGTGCGGGATTAGGACCCACACCTCCGTCTGATTGTCTGCGAAAGGAAATTGTGATTACCACATCACAAAATCCGTTTTAAGAGATAGGCGATTTTCAGATCGGCACAAGAGGAAAATGTCACTGGGGTCGTCTTATTCCAAAAGAGGAGCCTTGAGACCTCTTTAGATCAAGGGTAGGATCCCCCCGATGAAACGAATCTTACAAGTTTACTGTCTCGCGGTCCTGGCCGTGGGTTTGGTGTCTTGCTCATCGAGTCAAGTTGATACCGGCGAGGTTAAAGGGGCCGCAGTAGAGACCGGGGGCGAGTTTCATCTGAACCAGAAGAATCCTTTTGAGTGGAGTTCGGAAGACGTCCAGAAGGGCAGCGGGGGAACATACGCGGGGGGCAAGCGCAGCCAATTCGATGCAAAAGGGGAATCCTCCTACGCCAGGAGCCGGAAAGCTCCGGGATACTTCAGCAGGGATTTTCAATCTGCGGCATGGAACGGAAATAAGAATTATTCTACCGGTTCCTACGATGCCGGGAAAAAAACAAGCACAGCGGGAAATAAATCCTGGTTCGGTTGGAAAAAAAATAAGGATGCCAATAAAGTGGCACGCGCTGCGGGGCAGAATTTTCAGACGGGAGGCTACACCACGGCAGCGGCTCGCGAGTCTGGTAATATCGTTGCCAGCCCTAATAGTGCCTACGCCGATTCGCAGCGTATTGGAGCCAAGCCAATAATCATCTACTCGCAGGAGAGTTATCGTCAAATGACGATGGACCAGAGTCGCAGCCTTCTGGGAAGACGCTAAATGGTGCTTCTATTGATCCTGCGCCTTGAGTGTCGCGCGGGCTTTTACGAGGTGGGTAAGGTCGGCGCAACTTGGCTTTTCCTCAAGGATGCCCTTTATGATCGCCGCTTGTAGCAGTCGCAGAGCTTCGTCTTTTTTTCCCTCACGAGCGCTTTTGAGTCCGAGTCGTTTCAGAAGTTCGAAGGTGGAATCATCAGCGGCGAAAGCGAGGGCTTTTTCGTAGGCACGATAGCCTTTCTCGGTCTCTCCCGATTGGCCAAGAGCCTGACCAATCTTGATCCAAGCGGAGCTCTCACCAAGGGCGAGGGAGCGTGAAATGAGGGGGTCCTTTTCCGATAGGAGTTCCTCAAAGGCGTGAAGTTGAGGATCGGTCGGTGTAATTTCCAGAGCGATTTGGCAGGCGCGCAGTCGATGAGGAAGTGGCAGAGTGGCATCTTTGACTGCTAGGAGGAGGATGCGTCCGTCATCCTCACGACGGGCTTTTTTTTCGAGAGGAGCGATCATTTCGGGCCGGTGGAGCGAGATCGCCATCTCCTGGAGCACGCGTTCCTCAAGAACTGTTTTTTCCTGGAGTTGCTTCATCGCCACATCGAAGACATCTGGTGTTTTTAAAAATGCTTCGGCCTTTTCCACCGCATCCTTCGCAGTGAGATCGGGATTTGTCTCCCAAGCTTTCGAAGTCCAAAGCGCCATTGTCATTCCTCGCCCGGGAAAGAGGGAGCCCATGTCTCCAATCATTTCGTGGGCTGTAAAACCAGGGCGGACGTGACGGCTCAGGCGGAGAGCAGTTTCTAAATCGAAGACCCGTTTGGCCAGCCCCACCGTGCGCTGACGATGTCCCACTCGTTTTGGAATGTCATTAAGGAGGGGAGAAAAAATCTTTTGCGCAGATTCTTTATCACCACTGGAGATGAGCTTGTTCGCCAAATAAAGTCGCGCCTCGAGTATATCATCGCTTCCCGCATTTTTACTGAGCTTTTCGAGATAGGCGATTGCTTCTTCCTTTTGATTGTCTGCCAGGAGAAGGGCGAGGACGCGGCGATGGTTTCCGGTGTCGTGAAGAATCTCGATCGCTTCCTGATTGTGTTCCAGCGCACAGAGGATCTTGGCAAAGGTTTTGGGATACTCATAACCGTTGGCCCGCAGAGCTTCAATGTCTGCAGGGGCAAGACCGAGGAAATCTTTCATCACGGCGATTAACTCCGGTGTCAGATCCTTCGAGTCGATGAGCGCGTATAATTTTCCGGCGATGATCAAGCTGTCCTCCTTCACCTCCTGTGGAACGTCCAGTTGACTGGCTTCGATCCACTTTCCCTCCTCCCTGAGTTTAAAATGAAGGACTTCGAGGGGCTGTTGATTTCCGGCCGGCAAGGTTGCAAGATCCCGGGCGATGTCGCCGGTGTCCTTGAGGCCGGCTTGGAGAATAGCGTGGGCCTCCCTGCGCTTGTCTGTGAGCATCGCTCCGCGGGCAATTCCGAGAAAGAACTCTCTTCCAAAGGGAGCTTGGTGAGTCTGCGCTTCCTCCAACGTGGCGAGCGGCTGAGGCAAAGCGAGATTGATGGCGATCCGGCGTTCGTGCAGTCCTTCGTTTGCGAGAGTCGCGACCAAAAGTCCGCGGCATTTGAGCCCCATCGGAATCTTGAGCATTTCGCCATCGAGACGATCATAGAAAAGAATGGTGCTCGCAAGGACTCGCAAGATTTCTGATGAGAAGCGCTCTTCCCGAGTCCAGCGATCGAGAAAACGGAGCGCGATCTCGAATCCTCCTTCCTCGTCGAGGAGCGGTAGAAGGGTGCTTTTCTTGTTCGTGGGCGTTGACTTCATCGCGGCTTCCGCAAGACCGAGAAGCGCCTCGGGAGAATCAGGTTTGAGGCCCAGCTGGATGCGCTTGTGGAGAAAGGTGGCCCGCGTGCGAATCTCCGGATCATCGCTTTCCAGAAAATGGGAAACGAGGGGAAGTGCTTCATCGCCTGCCGCCCAGAGTTCCTTGGTGAGGGCTTCTCGCTCGGAAGACGAACCCTCCATGAATATTTTGGTCGCCTCCTCAACACTTGGGAGCGCCCACAAAGGTCCCAGCAATAAAAGAATGATTATCCACTTCATCCTTTTCGAATATAGACAGCGCACTGGTTTGTAACGACGAAAGGTGCTACTTTCTTTGGCGTGGATAAACCCGAAGAGGAAAAATCACTGCGTGAGCGTCTGTGGAAAATCATTTTTGAGGCGGAAACTCCGTTAGGAAAGGCATTTGATGTCGTTCTTCTGGGAGCGATTGTTCTGAGTGTCTTTGCTGTCATGCTGGAGAGTGTGGATCATATCGCGCTGGAGTGGGGGCCGCAATTACGAGTGGCCGAATGGGTTTTGACCGGCATGTTTACCCTCGAGTATTTTCTTCGGATTGCGCTCGTGAGGCGACCGTGGCGCTACATTCGATCCTTTTATGGGGTCGTGGATCTTCTTTCCTGCCTGCCCTCTTATCTTTCGCTCTTTTTCGTGGGAACCCACTCCCTTCTGGTGATCCGTATTCTTCGCCTTCTTAGGATGTTTAGGGTGTTGAAAATGATGAGTCATATCCGCGGGGCGGAGACGATCATGCGAGGGCTGGCGGCGAGCCGCGCTAAGATTACCGTTTTCTTTATCTCGGTTCTTCTTATTGCCGTTCTGGCCGGAACCTTGATGTATCTCGTAGAGAATGGTCAATCAGGGACGCAGTTTACCAGTATCCCGATGAGTATTTATTATGCCATCGTTTCGATCACGACGGTGGGTTTTGGGGACATGGTAGCGGTCACGGTTCTCGGTAAAATAATCACCTCGGCGCTGGTTCTCGCTGGTTATGCGATTATCGCGGTGCCCACCGGAATTGTGACGGCCGGAATCATGCAGGGCCAGTTGGGCGATGCGACGACTGACGCCTGTCCAAGCTGCGGAGTGCACGGCCATCTTCCTGATGCGAAATTTTGCCGCCGTTGTGGTGAGAACTTGCATTAGGGTATTGCGGAGAAGGCAAAGCGACCCGATGATCACAGCATGTGGAACGTAGCGGCTGAATTTGAAGATATCAGATACGAGAAGACGGAAGATGGTGCGATCGCCAAGATCACCATCAATCGCCCGGAAGTGCGCAATGCCTTCCGCCCGGTCACCGTTGATGAACTTCTGCAGGCCTTCGAGATGGCCCACCGGGACCAAGACGTGGGAGTGATCATTCTTACTGGAGAAGGGGAGAAGGCCTTTTGCTCAGGCGGCGACCAAAAAGTGCGAGGTCATGCAGGTTACCTTGGAGCCGACGGAGTTCCCCGGCTCAATGTGCTTGATCTGCAGAAGAAGATTCGAGGCCTGCCAAAACCAGTCGTGGCCATGGTGGCTGGCTACGCCATTGGTGGTGGGCATGTGCTTCACATCGTGTGTGATCTTACGATCGCCGCTGAGAATGCCCGCTTTGGTCAAACCGGCCCCAAGGTGGGAAGCTTCGATGGCGGTCTCGGTTCCAGCTACCTCGCCCGCATCGTGGGTCAGAAGAAGGCACGCGAAATTTGGTATCTCTGCCGTCAATACGACGCCCAGCAAGCGCTCGATATGGGCTTGGTTAACACCGTCGTTCCGCTTGACCAGCTCGAGAGCGAGACGGTGCAATGGTGCCGTGAAATGCTCGCTCATTCTCCACTCGCACTTCGCTGTCTTAAGTCTGCGCTCAATGCCGACTGCGATGGTCAGATGGGCCTGCTGGATCTCGCCGGAAATGCCACTCTCCTGTATTATATGAGCGAGGAAGCGAAAGAAGGGAAACAAGCCTTCATCGAGAAGCGCGCTCCTGACTTTTCCAAGTTTCCTCGTGTTCCCTAAGTCTGATGAAAACGTCCGTTGTTGTTCCTTTTGTCACCCTGCTTGTGGGTGCGGGACTAGTCTATTTCGCGAGGTCGAATCAGATAATCGAAGAAGAGAA
>TARA_B110000879_G_scaffold123138_1_pt1 | contig 14869 bp, 15 predicted proteins | sample TARA_B110000879 | Tara Oceans TARA_B110000879 (sample SAMEA4398094) | marine metagenome | biome: Polar Biome; feature: [SRF] surface water layer (ENVO:00010504); material: water (ENVO:00002006), including particulate matter (ENVO:01000060) such as... | depth 5 m
GTAGTACATTAGAGTTATCCAAACGAATCATACAATCTGGCCTTCATGAAGTCATAGCAGAAAAGTATTGCTCAGATGTAAAAATTATGGGGATTTGTGCAGGTTTTCAGGTCATGGGGACTCATACTAGTGAAGATGGAGGCGGTGACTGCTTAAACCTTTGCTCATTCCATACCGATAGGTTAGGTAAGTCAGATATTTCATATAACAGAGTAGGGTGGGAATCTCTGGATTTAAATTTAAAGGGTAAAAGTCTCAGGCATATAGTTTCTCCAAATTATATCTTGAGAGGAAAGGCATTTTACAATCAAGGGTATGGCGTTGAAGGTGACGAGAATACTATCTTAAAATACGATGGTGATTTCAGTGCTATTCACTTGTCGAAATGCTTTTTAGGACTTCAGTTTCACCCTGAAAAAAGCGGGTCATTATCCAAAACATTTGCGAGATATTTTGATGAGAACTAGAGCTGGTCTGGTGTTGATATACGAGCGAGAAATTCTTTTTCAATCCTATGGCGGTTCATTGCGCCCATTAGGTGATTTCTCTACCTTGGTTAGCAGTCTACAATTTCATGGTGTTGAAGAATTGATGATTATTGTCACCGGAGACAAGAAAAAAAATTTTCAAGCACTTGCTAATGACTTAAAAAATACTTATGTTGATATTCCAATTGTCATATCTGGATTAAATGGTGATATCTTAAATTACTTAGCTATTAACAAAAGTGTAGAAAGATTTGCCTTTTCCTCTTCTGCGCTCGAGGGAAATTGTAAACTTGTTGATCGTGTAATTTTAGAATGCGGGCGGCAGGCGGCCTTGGCATTATTACCAATAAAATATGACAAAAAATCGCTAATTTATCAAGATTTAAGTGGTGAAGACATTCGACTTACCGAGAAAGATATATGTTTACTTTTTCATAAGTACGATGAGATTATATTTCAATACCTTAGTCAAACAGGACTCCAAGCTGGTTTCGACTATGAAATTCTAAAATTTATACCTCAAAAATTCTTGTCTAGATCAATTTTTTCGGGTGGCATTGTTCAATCAGATGTAGAGAGGTTATTCTCGTATGGAGTAGCAGCAGTGTATGGTGAAAATAGTATAATGCACGGCGAGGGGTTTTATGAATCTTAGTCCTTGTGAATGCGGAAACAGTCAGTCCAACTTTCATCCCAATTTAGAATTTTCAACCTGTTTAGCTTGTAAAGTGAAGGCAGAAAAAGATTTGGAGCATTTTAGAATTTGGGGTCAACAAAAGCTATCAACGCTGATTAAAAAATCACAAAACGTTCCTGGGCGTTCTTATGACGTTTTGTTACCAATAAGGGGTGATGGAGAAGATTACTTCACTTTACGCTATCTTTTAGAAGAAAACTTATCCGTTTTAGTACTTTTCGTTAACAATTACTTTTACAACGATATTGGCTGGCATAATATTCACAACTTGATTACCGAATTTGACGTCGATTCAATTACATTTAATCCAAGATTTGAAACCTATAGAGATTTGGTAGCTGATAGTCTCAACCGTTCCCACGACATATACGTACCTTACAAATGCCTTCATTTTTTATACGCTCACCGCATTGCATTTGAGCGTAAAATTCCTCTTATAATTTGGGGACAGTGCCAGCCTTTAGAATATGATGGTAAATTTAGTCCCTATGATACTCTCAAATTTTCTAGATGGTGGTTTCATCAGCACGAGCATAATTCTGGGGCTTTGGGACTCGATATAGTGGAAAGCCCAAGCTCATTAATAGATCGTGAGATTTATAGATACCCTTGTAATGTTAATCCGCATTGGTTTGTTGGAGGGTATTTTTTATCAAATTTTATGATTTGGGACCAGTTTAAAAATACTAATGAAGCATTTAATTATGGGATGGTTAGTGATTATCATCCAAATTCATGCAATCCCGCTGAAAACTGTGGGTCGGATGTCTACTACGATATGCATGCCGCCCTTCGACATCTGAAAAAAATCCAACCAAAAAGTAATGTTCAAAAGTCCCAAGCTTATCGTTTTGGACATGAAATATTGCATGAAACCTATGAAAGTTATAATTTAAAACCATTTTTTACAAAATTTTTAGGTTCTACTGAAAGTGGGTATGATTGGTTTGTAGATCGCCATTTACCAGAATTAAAGTCGAAGCTAATCAGCGGCCGTCGTGAACCAAACATTGGTAGTTTTCAAAAAAATCCATCAAGTCATTTCCTAAAATACTATAAGGGAATTTAAGCATTAATAGATACACTTTAAGAAATTTCCTTATAAGTTTTTTTAGTAAAGGATCTCAGTTACCAGCTTTAGCTGCTGGGCTTCGCCTGTCAGGTCTTGGGGTAAGGTTCTTATTTATCTTTTTTCTTGGCAGGGAGTATGGGTTAGAAGTTGCGGGTCAATATGGTCTGATACAAGCTATAATAAGCTTCTCAATATATGTCATGGGATTAAATTTTAGTACATTCTCGATAAGAGAGTTCGCAGTGCTAAATAGAAATAATAATAAAATATTTTTTGCGTCACAATCTATATTTTTTATTATTATATATGCCATCACATTTTTAATAACTATACCAGTTGCATCTTTTATTGGATATGAGATTAAAGTTACCATAGGTATTTTTTGTCTAACCGTACTTAACCATATTTCGCTAGAGCTTGTCAGGATTTTAAATTCTGTGGGTCAGTTTTTAACTGCAGCTGCTTTACTATTTTTAAAGTCAGCAGGATGGGTTTTGGTATTGATGGGTCTTCATTTTTATCAAATAATATTCTTGGATATTACAACCCTTATGGTTGCGTGGATGGTCGGTGAGTCAGTTGTTGTTATTCTTTGCATTTACGCGGCTTTAAAGTTTATTCAACCTGATTGGCAGAAGCTAGACTGGGAATGGGTTTTCAATGGCATAAAATCGTCTCTTTACCTATTAATTGGAATATTAGCGATAAAAGGGATATTTACAATAGATCGCTTCGTTGTAAGTCAAATAACGGAACCTGAATTTCTGGGAATATATATAATATTTTTATCTGTTGCAAATGCAATGACAATCCTCACAGAGAGTGCATTCGTACCTATTGTTACCCCCAGACTGATAAGGTTATTTAAATCAGAGAAATATTATGATTTTCTCCAAACTGGAGTTAAATTTTTTAGATCTGTCCTGGTATCTTCAGTATTTGTGGTAGTTCTTGCTATGGTATTTTTTGATTCGATGGGCAGTTTTTTTGAAAGTGAAATATTTCTTACATATCGAAGCATCTTTAATTTAATTATCGTCACCATATTAATTCATAATCTAGGAATATCAGCGCAGATTATTTTATATGCGATGAGAGAGGATAATATTAATGTCAGTATTTCGGTGACTTGTTTTATAGTCTTTGTTATATCTTTCTTGATAATATATAGTGTTTCGGATAATTCAGAATTTTGGGTCCCTATTTCACTTTTCATAACTGCTGTTACAGGCTTTTTGTTGCGCACTTGCTCTATTTTTTACTGCTGGAAAAAGTTGTTCTTAAAATCTACCTAGTGATTAAGATAATAGGGAGGTATTCTAATTGAAATAAAAAAGTTATAGACGAATCTAAGGCGCGTGTTATATTCTCTGCTCTTAATAGTTATTCCTATTACTTTACTTTCTTTGAGACTTAATTTTGTATAAATTTAACTTTTTAATCCTCAGCCTATTAGTTGGTGGATGGTCTTTTGGCTTGGTCAGTGGATTTAGACCGACTTATCCCAAAGAAATTTTTTTCTTATGGGCTACGTTATCAGCAGCAGGCTTGTTGATAAATTTAAAAATCGGCGGTAATAAAATTACTAAGATATTAATTTTAATGCTACTAGCAATTCCTGGACTAATTCCAATTTATGAAGAGCCAATGGTGCTTTTCTATTTTGTTTCGATACTAGTTACATTTCTTCTTCTCTTGAACGATAAAGATTTAACAATGAAGCTAAATCCGTTAATAATATTGCTATTTTTTATAACATTAATTGCAATTGGCTTTATTTACACTTCAACTGGAGCATTTTATATTTTTGGAATACAGCCATCAATAACAGATTTATTGTTTATATCAATATTTTTACTTATCTGGACCGATGCGTCGGGTTCATCGCCAGTTTACAGTAAGCAAATATTTTTTTTGACAATAGCAATTTGTTTTATGTATGGCTTTTTTATGAATTCAAGGGTTATAGTCATGACCCCATTTTTAATGATAGTTTTAACTTACCTTAATACAAGATTACCCAATGCTTTCAACTCATCTTTCTACATGGGAGTTGTGTTGATTTGTATTTTTGGATTTGGAGGTAAATATTTCATTCCCGATATGATTTTTGATCTTAAGGGAGAAATAAATGAATTAGGTGATGTAGCTGGCATTGAGGCAAAACGATTTTCACTTTTGTTAAATGGTTGGGAGGTGCTGCATAATTCAAGCTATATGGGCGTCGGGTTTGGGCCTGGTGTATATCTAGATTTTACAGAAGATAACCCACTAGGCATTTCCCCTCAGTTTCTTCCCTTATCTCTCGCTGCTTATTCAGGGGTTTTGTTTTCTTCGTATTTTGTTTACACATTTGCTAGATGGGTTACTCGACCTGTCAGTTCTACCAATAAGGCAGCCAGAGTAATTATCTTTTGTTTCTTACTTGTTCATGAGTATGTTTTTAACCCTATATTTTGGGTAGTTTTAATTATTAGCAGCAACCAGGGTAAAGTTAAGCAATGAATCTAGTTATTTTTAAAGCTTCTCTTGCCTTGCTTGTGATTTATTCTCATATTGCGTTAGCTTCAGATGTTCCAATTGATAATATTTTTTCTCGTTCTGGGGGACTAGCAGCAGTTAATATATTTTTCTTTATCAGCGCTTATTTTCTTACTCTTAAGTATAGCTCTGATATAAACATAAGTAAGGAAGTGGTGAGTCGGTTTAAGAGATTAATCCCGGCTGGCATAATTGCTTCAATATTAGTTGGCCTGTGGCTTTTAATTAATACAGATATTAGTTTAATTAATTTGATCTCCATTACATTTAAAAATGGTGTGTACGCTTTTGGAATAGAATATAACTATATTTGTGCCTTCTCGTGTGAGCCAGATGGTGAAAAGTTAAATTCTTCTCTCTGGAGCATGCCATTTGAATTATTCTTTACGTTGGCGTTAATACCCTTTATACATTTTGGGTTTAGGCAAAAGAATTTTTTAAGTTTGCTTCTTTTTTTATTTTTGATATTAATTGCTATGACCATTTTTATAGATTTAGCTAGCTTTGAGGAAGGAGTATTAATGAAAGCTTTCAGAGTAATTTTCTGGTTTTTCTTTGGAGTTGTCATAGCTGCCGTTTCATTCTCGCACACACCGATACAACCTATTTTGATAGGCTTTGTTATATTTTTACTGCTGATAGGTGCAGTTTTTATTAATACTATGTGGATTTGCGTGGTAATTTTTATGGCTGCTGTTTTTAAGCCAAATTCTATCAAGATAGTTCAAAAATTTATGACCAAAAATCGCCCCCAACTTGATCCAACTTACGGAGCCTACTTAATTGGTTTTCCAGTACAGCAGCTTCTTTTTTGGCAATTTAGCATTACTGACATTGAAAGCTTATTTTTTCTTACATCAGTAGTTTCGATTACATATGGTCTTTTTTCTAATCGTTACCTTGAAACATTTAGTCAATAGAATGATACTATCGATACCAATAGCCTTATTAGCACTATATATCAACTTGCATTTAAACAGGCTCGGCATATCGTTTTTTTTACACGGAGAATAATATGAAAAATAAAAAATTTCTGGTAGTTGTTATGCTTGCTTTAGGTTTTTTCTTTTATGGGGTTGTTGTTAAAACATACACATTCGATACATTAGCAAAGTTGCGATATGCATTTGTTGAACAAGAAGCTACTCGTGGTCCTGAAAGGAATTATGAGCGTATGATCGTTATGTTTGAAAAATTTGGCATAAATGCTGACTTTGTTTTTATTGGTGATAGCAATACACAATATGCCAACTGGAATGATTTTGTAGAATATAGTGGGTGGAGCAATATTTTTCCTAATTTAAGAGTTGCAAATAGGGGTATACCTGGTGATCAAACATCAGATATCCTTCTTAGAATGGATTCTATCCTGTCAACAAATCCTCGTAAAGCCTTTATTCAGGTTGGTATTAATGACATCCATGCCGGTGTTCCAGTTTTAACAATTTTAGAGAACTACAAATTAATTGTCGATACTTTACTTAAAGACAACATCGAGGTTGTTATTCAGTCCACTATCCAATGTGGCGGTATATACTGTACTCCTGAAGACATTCAGTCAGTGAATTCAGTTAATAGGGGTTTAATTTTGTTGGCCGAATCAAAGGGAGTTGATTTTTTATCACTAGGTGAATTATCAGCAATTGATGGCTTATCTGATGAGATGACCTACGATGGAGATCACCTTAGTGCAAATGGTTACCACTATTGGACAACTAAAATTTCACAATATCTAAAAACATGATAGTAGTGCTGTGCAGTCTCTATAATAGTCAATCTTGGATAAAAGGTCTTTCGGACCAATTTAATAAACAGACTTTATCTCCTGATGTGATAGTTGTTAGAAATGACTCTGTTAAGGATATCGAGACTATTCAATTGCTAAAGAATCTACTCAATGATATTAAGGTTATAGACATCAGTAACGGAAAAACATTGGGTGCAAAGGGAAGTTTTTTTAATTTACTTTCCTATGCAAATGAATCTTTCTCTGCAAATGACATGTATATATTTAGCGATCACGATGATATTTGGTCTCCTGAAAAAATAGCTATTGCGCACGCAAGTTTTATAAACAATATTTCTGCAAAGAGATCTTGGGTTCACACTCATAATTATCAACCTTTTGAATCCTCATCGGGTAAAAATCAGAAATCAATAAAGGAAGTTGACGCAGCATATTCTGGTAAATTCAGTCTGTCATCACTAATGCTTTGGAATCCTTTTTTGGGTTGTACCTTAAGCTTTAATTATGCAGCTATCGATGTGGCTTTAAAGTTTGGTGAGGACTCAGCAACAATGCATGATAGAGCAATCCTACTAGCGACATTACTTGATGAAGGTATGGTCATTACAGAGCAAGCACGATTATTAAGATATCGTCAACACGATAATAATACAGTGGGTTTAAAGCGAGGATTTAGTGGACTAATTGCAAGAGCAAAATCGTATTTGAATGGTTACTTTTATCAAAATAAATATCAAATTAGTCGCTGTAAGGAAATTATAGACACCCAAAAGGTTGCTGACTCGCTATACGAAGAAGTTAATCATGTGTTCCAGACAGTTAATGGAGGGCTAAAATCTGTGCCTTCAATGATTAATCTTCCCTTCCGTAAAAAGCATCATTCTTTAATCACCACTTTTTTGTTAGTTATTGGTTATCGTGGCTAGCACAGTATTTATTATGTCTGTTGGTCCTGGGTTCAAAGAACTTGACCTCTATAATACGCTTGAGTCTTGTTTTTCTCAGACCATCAATACTGATTTATTTATTTATTTTGATGGCGTTTCGCCATCTGATGAGATTATTAAATTCCTTAATGACAATGCTGTAGTTTTTAATGTTACGCACTCGTGTAAAGGGCTGGCAACTGGTTTAAATTACTTGATCTGTCAGATATGTGCCATAAAAGAGTATGAGTTCGTTTTGCGGATCGATTGTGGTGATATTAACGTGCTCAGCAGAGCTGAGAAGCAAGTTAAATTTTTAAGAGATAGATTAGACATTGATATTGTTGGATCTCAGGCAGCTATACATCAGAATAGTGTTTTTCAAAATAAGACGCAGCATCCTCTTGACCATAAAGATATCATGCATAGCTTAAAATGGCGCAATCCACTAATACATCCCTCAGTCGCTTTCAGGATTAAGCTGTTTAGAGATGGCCTCAGATACGACGAAAAAATGATGCGCTGCCAGGATTATAAATTTTGGATTGATTTGGTAGTTGCTGGGTTCTTATTTGCAAATATTGACGAAGCTCTTATTGAATATCATCAAGACGAAAATTTTATGAAAAGGCGATCAAGTGTAATATCACGATATGAGTTTATGGCCAGAATACATGCCGCAAAGAAGATTGGGAATAATTCTTATATCCTTTTTTCTTTAGCTGTTTTGGTTTATATCTTTCGGCAGTTGCCCACCTCATGGATCAACTTTGTTTATTCATTAAAAAATTAATTCATCTACGAGAAATTTATGACTATTTTAATTACAGGTGCTGCCGGTTTTATAGGCTTTCACTTATCTAAGAAGCTGCTTGCCGAGGGAGAATTCGTTATTGGGTTAGATAATATCAACGATTACTATGATTCCCAGTTAAAAAAAGATCGTTTAAATAATATCAATAATCAAAACTTCCATTTTATAGAAGGTTGTATTACTGATTTAAATCTACTTGATGAAATATTTATTAATCATAAGATTGATAAAGTAATTAATCTTGCTGGTCAGGCTGGGGTCAGATATTCTATTTCCAATCCAGGCGAGTATATAAATAGTAATCTGGTTGGTTTTGGTAATATTCTAGAGATGTGTAGAAAGCATACCGTGATGCATCTTGTTTATGCGTCGAGCTCTTCGGTTTACGGTCTCAATAGTAAAATGCCTTTTTTAGAGTCTGATGCTGTCAATCATCCTGTTTCGCTTTATGCGGCAACCAAAAAAGCGAATGAACTTATGGCACATAGCTATTCTCACGTGCATGGAATTTCTACAACTGGATTACGATTTTTTACTGTATATGGGCCATGGGGTCGTCCGGATATGGCATATTTTGATTTCACAAAATCTATCATAGAGGGCAAGCCGATTAAAGTATTTAATAATGGAAATATGATGAGAGACTTTACTTATATTGATGACATAGTTGAGGGGGTTTTTAGGACCATTGCTTTGCCTAATGTACCAGATCCAAATTGGCATAATAATGAACCGAGCGCAGATTCATCTTCTGCCCCTTATCGGATTTTTAATGTAGGTAATAGTAGCCCCATTAAATTACTAGATTTTATTGAAGCTATAGAAAAAGCAACTGGAATAAAAGCAATTAAAGAATTCCATCCTTTGCAGGCGGGCGATGTTATTTCTACATTTTCAGACACCTCTAGTCTCGAAAAGCATACAGGTTACAAGCCTGACACTAAATTGGACGTGGGCATAGAGAGGTTTGTTTGTTGGTATAAAGAATATTATAGGTGTTGATCTTAGATTTCGTTGGTTATGTTTTAGATTGTGAGATCTGTTATTGATAGTTAATGTTTTAGAGATAGATTTATCTTCTTTAATTAGCCATACTTACAACAAATTATGTCCATTCAAATATTTTAGGATAATTATACTTGAAAATTTTAATAACTGGCGGAGCAGGTTTTATTGGTAGCTCTGTGATTAGAAATATTTTGCGCCAAACAGACTTCCATGTGGTTAACATAGACAAATTGACTTATGCAGGGAATCTTAGTTCTTTAGGTGATGTTATTGATTCACCAAGATATTCTCATGAAATCAAAGATATTTGTGATTCTAATGTGCTCAGAAGTATATTTGAAAAACATCAGCCATCTAGCGTAATGCACCTAGCTGCCGAAAGTCATGTTGATCGCTCTATTAACGGTCCAGCTGATTTTATAAATACCAATATTGTTGGCAGTTTTAACCTTCTAGAGGCTTCACGGTATTACTTTGACAGTCTTTGTAAAGCAAAGAAAAAACATTTTCGTTTTCATCATATCTCTACCGATGAAGTTTATGGTGACCTGGTTAACACGGCTGATTTATTCACCGAGAAAACGCCTTATTCGCCATCATCACCTTACTCCGCCAGTAAAGCCGCTTCTGATCATTTGGTTCGCGCTTGGGGAAGAACCTATGGATTGCCGGTGATAATTACCAACTGCTCAAATAATTATGGCCCCTATCATTTTCCTGAAAAGCTTATTCCTCATGTTATTTTGAATGCACTCCATGGCAAGCCATTACCCATTTATGGTGATGGCTTGCAGATACGTGATTGGCTGTATGTTGAAGATCATGCAAAGGCTCTTCTTAAGGTCGTTACTGAAGGTAAAATTGGTGAGACATACAATATTGGTGGACACAATGAAAAAACCAATCTTGAGGTAGTTGAAGTCATTTGTGACTTGCTTGAAGAACTTGCACCAGAGAAACCCTCATCTGTCTGTATGTATCGAGATCTGATAACTTTTGTTAAGGATCGTCCCGGTCACGATGCGCGTTATGCCATAGATGCTTCAAAAATTGAGCGTGAATTGGCCTGGGTTCCACAAGAGACTTTTGAAACTGGTTTGCGCAAAACAGTTCAATGGTATTTAGATAACCGCCAGTGGTGGGAGAGGGTTCTCTCTGGTGAATATCGGTTAGAGCGTTTAGGAGAATAATATGGGTCAAGATTACAAAGGAATAGTATTGGCAGGTGGCTCCGGAACTCGCCTTCATCCCATAACAATAGGTGTCTCAAAGCAACTATTGCCTGTTTATGATAAGCCAATGATTTATTACCCAATATCAGTTTTAATGCTTGCGGGTATCAAGGAAATTTTGGTTATTTCGACACCTGATGATATTTTAGGTTATCAGCGCTTATTAGGAGATGGCTCTTGTTTTGGAGTTGAAATATTATATGCAGTTCAGCCAAGCCCCGATGGTCTTGCACAAGCTTTTTTAATTGGTGAAAACTTTATCGGCGATAGCAATGTTGCTCTGGTTCTTGGTGATAATATTTTTTATGGACAAAATTTCACTGCAAATTTAAAAAAGGCTACTTCTAAAATATGTGGTGCGACCATTTTTGGTTATCATGTGCAAGACCCTGAAAGATTTGGTGTTGTTGATTTTGATACTAATGGTAACGTTACTTCCATCGAAGAAAAGCCTAAAAACCCCAAGTCAAACTATGCAGTAACAGGGCTTTATTTTTATGATAATGATGTAATTCAAATTGCAAAATCTATAAAACCTTCCTCTCGAGGTGAGCTTGAAATTACCGATATCAATAATTTCTATAAGAACAGGGGTGATTTAACTGTTGAACTCTTGGGTCGGGGATTTGCCTGGCTTGACACAGGAACCCACGATTCCTTAATTGAAGCAGGACATTTTGTTCAGACTGTTGAGCATCGCCAAGGTCTAAAAGTTGCTTGTTTGGAAGAAATTGCCTTCCATCAGGGCTGGATTACAAAGGACATGTTATTAAAACAAGCTGATTTGCTTAAAAAGACCATGTATGGAAAATATCTTGATAAGGTTGCTAGTGGTTATAAATGAATGTTATTAAAACTAGATTAAAAGACTGCGTGATTATTGAACCAAAAATTTTTGGTGACGAGCGTGGTTTTTTCCTTGAAACATTTCAAGCAGAAAGATATGCAGATTTGGCAGGCATTACTTTGCCCTTTGTTCAGGATAACCACTCCCGCTCATCAAAAGGAGTATTGCGTGGGTTGCACTTTCAAAAAACCAAACCTCAAGGTAAATTAGTAAGGGTTGTTAAGGGTGAGGTTTATGATGTAGCTCTAGATATACGTCAAGACTCGCCAACTTTTGGTCAATGGGAGGCTGTAATTCTCTCAGGGGAAAATAAAACCCAATTCTGGGTGCCAGCTGGATTTGCTCATGGTTTTGTAGTACTTTCGGATACCGCAGATTTTGAGTATAAATGCACTGATTATTATGATCCTTCTGATGAAGGCAGTGTTCTTTGGAATGATCCTGCTCTAAATATTCCTTGGCCTGAGAGTGATCCAAAGTTGTCAGAAAAAGATGCAAATGCTCCTACACTGACTGATATAAAAAAATGAAAATTCTTATTTTAGGTTGCAAAGGTCAGCTTGGAAGATGTTTAAATGATCAACTAATAAATACAGACTATGAAGTTATTTTCACTTCACGTGAACAAATAGACATCTCTAACTTTGAAGTTACCAAAAACCAAATCCTAGAAATTACTCCAGAAGTGGTTATCAATGCAACTGCCTTCACAGCAGTTGACAAGGCTGAAGAAAATCAAGAAACGGCTGATTTAATAAACCATCTTGCAGTTGCGAATATTGCAAAAATCTGCAATCGGCTAAATTGTTGGTTAATTCATGTATCAACAGATTATGTTTTTGATGGTAAGTCGGATGCTCCCTATAAAGAAAGTGATCAAACTAATCCACAAGGTATTTATGGAGAAACTAAGCTTAAAGGGGAGTTAGCAATTCAATATTCAGATTGCCAGTATATAATCATAAGAACATCTTGGGTATTCAGCGAGTATGGTAATAACTTTCTTAAAACCATGTTGCGTCTCGGAGCTGAACGCGATGACTTGAGCATTGTGGGTGATCAGATTGGTTGTCCTACTTATGCGCAGGATATCGCAAAATCTATTATAGCCATACTGCCGCAACTATTTCTAATGAAAGATATTCAGGGTATTTACCATTATTGTGGTGACGAGCCATGTTCTTGGTATGATTTTGCAAAAGTTATCTTTAGTGAGGCAAAAATTATCGATCATAAAACGCCACAATTGATGAGATCTATTAATACACTTGAATATCCAACACCAGCAATTCGTCCAGCATACTCAGCTCTAGACTGCACAAAAATTAAATCTTATTTTGGTATAAATGCTTCAGATTGGAAGTTTGGTGTGGTTGCAGTTGTTAATAAAGTAATCTAAATTTTAGTGTGTTGTAAAGTTAAAGGAGAGTAAATGAATATTTTGTCACTAGTGGGTCGTGATCGTGAGTTGTTCGATGAGGATGTCAAAGCTAACAGTTTGCGGCTTGAAAATTTAGTATCAAATTCACGTTTTTTGGTGATTGGAGGCTCTGGCTCCATTGGTCAAGCAGTTACTCGAGAAATATTCAAGCGTGATCCCAAGGCACTTCATGTTGTGGATATCTCTGAAAACAACATGGTTGAGCTTGTCCGTGATCTCCGAAGTACAATCGGCTATGGTTCTGGAGAGTTTAAAACCTTTGCCCTTGACTGTGGCTCTACTGAGTTTGAAGCTTTTGTGCAGAATGAGGGCCCTTACGATTACGTATTCAACTTGTCAGCCTTAAAACATGTTAGAAGTGAAAAAGATCCATACACTTTGATGCGAATGATTATGGTCAATATATTCAATACGGTTAAAACTTTACGATTGTCTAAAAAAATGGGAGCCAAGAAATACTTCTGTGTTTCAACTGATAAAGCTGCCAATCCGGTGAATATGATGGGCGCTAGTAAACGTATTATGGAAATGTTCTTGATGCGTGAAAGTTTGACGCAAGAGATTTCAATGGCACGTTTTGCTAATGTTGCTTTTTCTGATGGCTCTCTCCTTCATGGCTTTAATCAAAGATTTAACAAAAAACAACCACTATCAGCACCAAATGATGTTAGACGTTATTTTGTGACGCCACAGGAATCTGGTGAACTTTGCATATTGTCTGGATTGTTAGGAAAGAATCGAGATATTTTCTTTCCAAAATTAAGTGAAAAATTACATTTGATTACTTTCTCTCAGATTGCTATTCGTTACCTGAGGGAACATGGTTATGAACCCTATGAATGCGAATCCGAGGATGAGGCCCGCGATAGGGCAGAAGAGCTAATAAAAAAGAAGCAGTGGCCATGTTACTTCTTTAAGAGTGATACTACAGGTGAAAAAGACTTTGAAGAGTTCTTCACTGATAATGAAGATTTGGATATGACAAGTTTTGAGACCGTTGGTGTTATTCGTAATCAGCCTGAATTTGATGAGGCTAAGTTAGACGAATTCATGGATGGAATCGAGATGCTTAGAGAAAAAGGTACATGGAATAAAGAAGATATTGTTAAATTATACTTTGGTCTTTTGCCTGAATTTGCCCACAAGGAAACTGGCAAATACCTAGACCAGAGGATGTAATAATGGAACGTTTTTTTGATATATTTTTTTCTGGTCTTGCATTATTATTTTTATCCCCGCTGCTTATGCCTATTTTTATAGTTTTAAAGTTTTCAGGAGAAGGTGAAGTCTTTTTCTTACAAGAGCGTATTGGCAAAGGCGGTGATGTTTTTAAGTTATTTAAATTTGCAACCATGCTTAAAGACAGCCCAAACATAGGCACTGGAACTGTAACAATGAAAGGTGATCCTAGGGTTTTACCTGTGGGTAAATTTTTGCGTAAAACAAAGATTAATGAATTACCTCAGCTACTAAATATTTTTTTTGGCGATATGAGTGTTATAGGACCGAGACCACTTACTGCACAAACCTTCGGCTCTTATTCAGCTGAAACACAGGAAATTATTAAAAAAGTCCGTCCAGGACTTTCTGGAATTGGCTCTATAATTTTCCGTGGTGAAGAGGAAATTATGCATGGTGCTTCAGCCTCTGTTGATTTTTATGACCATATTATTGCTCCATACAAAGGATCACTAGAGGAGTGGTTTTTCTCTAATAAGGGTATATATATTTATTTTTTAGCAATTTTTATAACTGCATGGGCTGTTGTTTTTCCAAATTCAAAAATTGCTTGGAGGGCGTTCAGAGATTTACCAGAACCACCAGCAGAATTGAAGAATAAACTTAATTATCCAGACTAGCCATCATGCCTCTGTTGACTTATCTAAATGATGAAGCTTCTCCGATATGCCTCGTCACTTGATAAATAACCTTACCAGCCTTTAAAAAAATAAATATATTTAATAAGCTGCTTTATGCAGCTTTTTTTGTTAATAGGATTTGTCTTTTAAGTTCTTGATTGGTAATAAGACGTATATAATTAAATTAAAATTTTAAT
>TARA_B110000879_G_scaffold59965_1_pt1 | contig 14852 bp, 14 predicted proteins | sample TARA_B110000879 | Tara Oceans TARA_B110000879 (sample SAMEA4398094) | marine metagenome | biome: Polar Biome; feature: [SRF] surface water layer (ENVO:00010504); material: water (ENVO:00002006), including particulate matter (ENVO:01000060) such as... | depth 5 m
AATACAAATTTACGAGTACTATTGGTGCATTGGCTGAGCAGAAGTTAATACTGCGTAAGCCCACCTTCTAAGTTGCAAAAGTGTTTTTCTCAGCGCAGCATTAAATAAATAGCAACTGTTAACTTGCTATACTAAATATAATATACCATTTTATTATGTAATTAAAGAGAGTCAGTAAGTATTCTGGTGTAACAAGAAATAACTAGGGCTAGGTGGTTACTTACGCTGTAACTTACGTTGTACTTGTCGCCATTGCCAAGGTGGCATGGGCTTGGGGCTACTGATTTTCCATAAGCCTAAGCGAGCGGTTATAGCATTTTCTTGAGCCAGAAATAGCTCAGCAGATGTTGCATATTTGCTGTAAACCCAGGCATGGCCCTGCTCGACTAGGGTTAGATTAATCCATTGCTTGTCGACATAAACATGAGCCAGCCAACGCTGATAGCGGTCAACATCAATCAGACGAATAGTAATATCACCCGTCGCCAGTAAACGACGTAATGCTTTTGTTGATTCAATACCATAGGTTTGCTTCTTCTCGGGTGTGTCAATTTCAGCGAGTCGAATGCGCTCTTTCTGACCACCGACCAATAGATGAATGGTATCGCCATCGACTACTTTTATCAGCTTTGCGGATACAGTCTCAGCCTTACTTGGGCCTGCCACTAAAAAACATACTAATAAGATCATCCTGATCATCATTTCTCCTTGAATGACTCAAACTTTCCAAACCCTTTACCACTCAAGTATCTTTAGGGTTTACTATTGGCCTAGCCATTAATCTCTTAATGGCAATAATATTTTGAGTCTGACACCACTCTTATCTTTCTCATTTTCAATACTGATTAAACCTTTATAGAACTCAGTTATCGTCCTAGCGATATAGAGACCTAAACCCAAATGCAATCCCTTATCTTTAGATTCTGTGCGTAAGCTAATCATCGAATCAAATAGGCGTTGACTGTTCTCATGATCAATACAAGGACCTTTGTTACTCACCGTAATTACGGCATAGCCTTTACTCTCTGTCAGCGCCACCAGCACTCCGCTATCAGAAGAAGAGAATTGAATGGCATTAGAAACCACCTTATCTAACATCTGTGCAATATGATCTGGACATGCCCTAATAAACAAAGGATTCGTATAGAGCATAGGAGTGATCGGTTGCTCCTCAAAAGCGATTTGATAACCTTGCACGCAGCCAGCAACCAAGGAGCTTAGATCAACCAGCTCATCTTCAGCAGACTGCAGGCTCTGCTCTAAGCCTGAGGCCTCAGACATCTGATTCAATATTTTGTTTAAGCGATGAGTCCCCTCTAAGGCACGATCAACATACACTCGGGCATCCTCTTTTAACTCACCCATAGCTAGTCTATCAAGTGAGGAGCGGACGACACTTATCGGTGTTCTAAATTCATGAGAGAGTCGCGCATTCATGTTCTCAAGGGTTTGTGTGTAACCATATAAACGCTTAACTAATGATGAAAAACTACGTGATAAATCACCTAACTCATCACCATCCTTACTACCCTCAAAAGTTGTTAAGATCCGCCCTTCATCATCAACCGCATTCTCAGTTGCATTCTTCAGTAGTAGAATGCGACGTGACGTCTGTCGAGCAAAGAGGAAGACAGCAACGCTAACTATAACAATGACCAATAAGATTATGTCAAAGAGCTCTTCTAAGGCCTGATTCCTCAATGTTTCAATATTATGTGTGGTCTGCTCAGCAACCACGGCACCAATCACTTTGCCGCCAACCCAAACTGGATGAGCTGCTAACAACACCATCGCCTTATCATCTGGTGTGATATACCAGTCTGCAGCTGATTCTCCTAGTAATGCTTGATCGACTTGTTTACCCCCTAATTCAGTCACTGCTTCTAACTCATCAATAAAGTCTGTCTGTGGGGGGTTAAGAATCAACTCATAGAGCGGCCCTAATACATTTTCACGTAGTATCAATAACCAACTTTGCGGCAGCATGTTTAGTTCACCACTAGGAATCGTTTGTTGCCCAAGATCACCAATCTTTGCCTGCACGCGATGATATTGATCCAGCACCCATATTCTAAGGTTTGCTCGATTTAAACCATTGAGTATTTTTTCAATTTCAGCAGATGATGTGAGCAGGGTGCCCAGTCCTGATATGCTAAATATATTTGAGGTGCCAATAAGCTGCTTTAGATCTTTATTCGAGTTGTCATCAACATCATAAAATGCAAAACCCAATTTATCACCGACCCAGTCAGCTGGGATTCTTAACTCTAGGTTAAAACCACTGTTTGTTTCACGCCAACTGCCTTGTATATTCGCAATAGGTTTAAGCACCTCATAGCCTAAGGTCTGCACAGACAACTGGTAGGCGGAAACCCAACCTGGGGCATGGGGCGACAGTATATAGCGTTGATAAGCACCTTCTTTGCTTACCAGCCCGATTAAAAAACTGTCATTTTGGTGCACAGCCAATGTATTTTTATCACGGTAAACCAAAGACTCATCCGGCACCTCAAAAACCGCATAAATATAATCTTGGTAACGCACCATGCGATGAGTAAAAGGCACTAACTCATCTGCGCTTGATGACTCACTTAAGGCCTCAGCATAAGCTAAAGAGGAACCTGGAAATTTTTTCCAATCGCGTAATAAACCGTCTAGCTGAATTGGCTCTTGTACTTCTATGGCGTGTAGATCACGGCCTTTTTGTACATTAGGCAGTAGGTTTAGCTCAGGGTTAAATAATTCATCACGCTCATGCAAGGCTGTGGCCACTGCTTTTGCAGTACCTGATACAACTTGTTCCTGCCCTGCCCGTAAATATTCTTCCATATGCAATACATATTGAAAGCACAACCAAGGAATCAATAGAAACAAGAAAGAAATAGAGAATAGTTTGGCCTGCAAACTAAATCGTAACCAAGCCTTAGGAGTCGTCTTCATCTAATGCACACGCCATCGATAGCCCATGCCATAGACTGTTTCGATGGCATCAAAGGCAGCATCAATTTGAATGAACTTTTTACGGATACGTTTAATATGAGAGGTAATTGTACTATCGTCTACAACCATTTTTGAATCATTCATCAGTTGTTCTCGACTTTTAACATGGCCCGGTCGTTGCGCAATGGAATACAGCATCCAGAATTCAGTTACTGTTAGGCTGACGTTGCACCCCTGCCATTGTGCTCGCATCTGACTTAAATCCAGTTCTAACGCTTGGCATTTCACAATATCATCTTGTCGAGTATGACTCTCCTGTCGTTCAAGTCTGCCAAACAAGGCTTCAATGCGTGCCATTAAATGCGCCAGACTAATATCCTTACTGAGGTAATCGTCTGCGCCCAAACGTAAACCACTAATGGTATCGATATCACCATCTCTGGCGGTTAAAAAAATGATCGGTAAACTTTGTGACAAGCCTCTAAGCTGCTGACATAAACGAAAACCACCATCCAATTCTAATTCTAGACCAATATCAATAAGGGCAAGGTCAGGCAACTTCTCCTCAAATTGCAAGATCGCATCACTGCGGTTAGAAAACTGCCAAACAATATAACCATAGTCTTGCAGTAGACTGGCATAGTTCTCACGCAAGGCTGTTTCGTCCTCTACTACGGCGACTATTCGTGCACCGCTTTCATTCTCTTTTGACATGGGCTTTATTTCGCACGCTAGTGTTAATTAAGGTCTTTGCTAGTAATAGCGCGTGCTGAATAGAATTACTAGTAGGATGAGGAAAATGCCTTATTTTTGACACAATTGATCTTTAGATTGCCTTTTTTTGGTTCGAATGCTGTCGCAAAGTGCAGGCTTAATAAAGCCTGATATTCAACTAATCATCGCTTTGGAGAAAAGGCATCATGCAAAAACAATCAACCCCCTGTAAACAGGCCGTATTCACCTTACTACTTCTTTTTGGTTTCAGTAGTTTGTTAAGTGCAAATGAACGCATTCATAGTTCACCAGAAAAGTCACAGTTAAGTGGTGCTGGCGTCGGTGCTGGTTTAGCGGCACTTGCCCTAGGCCCAGTGGGTATAATTCCTGGTGCAATCTTTGGTCTACTCACTATGGATAATGCCAACAAGGGACAGCAACTCAAGGTAATGCAGTTAGAACAACAACAACAAGACAATCAAGATTCAAGTCGGCTTTCTAAGCAACTCCGTAGCTCTGAACAAGCCTTGACTAAACTGCAACAAGAACACGATGTGATGTTAGCCGAAAAAAACCAAATCAATAAAAATCGAGCGACCTTAGCACCCACTCATTTCAATATAAGCACTCAGCTCTTATTTCGGACTGCTGAGAGTCAAATAGAAACTCATTACCATTCTCAGTTAGAGTCTATCGCTAAATTACTTGAAATCATGCCGCATTTAATCATCAGTATAGAGGCACATACTGATGAAAAAGGTGCGACAAAAAATAATTATGACTTATCTATGGCGCGGGCAAACAGGGTATACAATTTTTTACAAAACGCCGGTGTTAACAGTAAACGATTAACACTGAAGGCCTTCGGTGAAACTCAACCTGTTTTCGAAGAATCCAGTCTAGAAAACGATGCCTATCATCGTCGCGTCAGCATTGTAATCAGCAGTTCAAAACAAATTATTACAGCGATTATGAAGTGATCCTTGATTGTGTTTCAAGAGATGCTGGTGGTGTGTTGTGAATCTATCATTAATGCATTCTATACTGGCATCAATAATTACTACTTACTAATACCTCTGCTGTGTTAAGGATCAGCTTTATCGCTTACTTTAATGCAGCTTAAGTATAGCTAGCGTCTATGAACAGAAAATTTAGCACTGCGATTTTAGTATTGAGTAAAACTAAAAAACGACATCGCTAACATTGTGGTTAGAGCAACTCACTATCATCAAGTCGCTATCAATTATAAATCCAGCTTCACTATAGATAGTACTAACTAAGTACTTAGTTAGCTTTTATGATTAAAAGCACTAATGATTTTAGCAAATAAATCCCACTATTTTCCCCTGGTTTGTACACCAGTCATTCTTGCTTTAACTAATATCTGCACCATAATGCGATAACACCTCATCTCAAAAACTATAAACCGTTCCTTTGACGCTGGTATATCAGCTACTCTAATTATTATAAAAATTATGCTATGTGAATTTTTTCTCTGTATGGTAGAGCATGAAAAACACATGCGAATTTACTTATGAATTTGATATAAACTTTAGTTTAACTTGTTGTCATATGAATATTGAATTTTTCCGAGACCTAAATAATGACGAGCTTTTAAAGTGGTTTCCAAGGAAACCTTTTGGGCTTGAGTTAATGCTTTTATTAGAACAACTTGAAGAACAGGATTCAGGAAACGGTATAGATGATACCTGGCTATTAATTCAGCACAACAGGCCTCAAAGAGGCACTTTTAGTCTCTATGTAAATGAACTTGATGATGCTGGAGTGATCGATATCCATCGATCTAAAGATAAACGCAGTAGAAAAATCATGCGTCTTTCGAAAGCGAGTATTTCGGCACTTAATAGAATTAGAAAAAACCACTTAACATTGAATTAGTGATAATTTAATTATTTAACAAAATTCAGATGATTGTAGTAACAACCATCTGAATTTTTTTTTAGTAACTCTTAGTGTTTATGCTTCTCGTTCACATCAACTGGGCTTTCAAAAGCAATGAACAAATCACAGGGTTCTGCACTGATGCATTTGCCATGGTGAGGGAGCTTAGCTGGGCCGTAAATATACATACCCGGACCTGCGACTAGTTTTTCTTGGCCATCATAGACAAGTTCCATGGTGCCATTGACCAATAGCATGCGTTCAGCAGAAGAATGCCAATGCAGTGGAATGACAAAACCACCTGGAGTCTTGAAAATAACATCCGCATTGTCTTTCGCTGGATCACCATGTAAGACTGCTAATTTACAGCCCATCTTATTTGGATCAACTACTGCAGGGCAATCCATCCATGTAAGATTTGCACTGTTGATTGATATTGCCATAGCCTTTTCACCCTTGTGATGATCGGCTTGAACGCTGACTGTGCTGAGCAATAGCACTGTAAGTCCTGTTATAAGTGTCTGTTTTAGTTTCATTCTTACCCGTTCCTTATATAGTTTATAATTTTGCCATGGTTTAACGTAACCGTAGTGAATGCCGTCCAGCAAGTCAATGCATATGATTCTCATTATCACTGGAGATAGCACTGTACAGATTGCTATTTATAAGATATCAACGCAGCATAACCTTAACTAAAGGTAACACAGCGAGTAACAACTCATTCTATTACGATTGAGTATGTTTCGGGGGTGAAAATATGGATTTAGATCTTGATGCAGGGCGTTTGCTCGTATTCTTAGGAGGCTTCTTTGCCTTCTTTAGTCTCGAGACCTTTCTACCCAAGCGAAAATCGCTGCAAAAGCGATTACAGCGTCTAAGGTTCCATCTATTATTAGCCCTATTCAACACCGTTTTAGTCCGTGTATTCCTTTATGTTCCCTTCCTCCTATGGGTGGTTTATGTGGAACAACAAGGCTGGGGAATTTCACGTTGGTTAGGGCTCAGTGGATGGCTGGAAATAATTATCTCACTCGTGGTGCTGGATGCTTTTGATTACTTTTGGCATCGGGCTAATCACAGTTATAGTTTCCTTTGGCGCTTTCATAAGGCTCATCATAGCGATACCGAGATGGATGTCAGCACTGCTTTACGCTTTCACCCTGGAGAACTTATTTTATCCTCTATCGCAAAAGCCACTTGGGTTGTAGTCTGGGGCCCTAGCGCCATTGCTTGGTTTGTTTTTGAAGCCTTAGTTAGTCTCTGTGCACAGTTTCATCACAGCAATATCGATTTCCCGGATACTCTGGAAAAACCACTAGCGATGATCCTGGTGACACCCCGCTTCCACAGATCACACCATATTGTTGAACGCCGCTATGGGCATGCCAACTTTTCTACCATCTTCAGTTTTTGGGATGTTTTATTTGGTAGCTATTGTCAGTTTGATTTCACAGCTGGTGCGCATTTAAAAAGCAGTGCCATTGGCTTACCCGAGCAGCGTGAACTCGCCTTTTCATTACGTGCTTGGTTTACGGAACCCTTTAGTCGACGTAATTTACAGATTGAAGACGATGAATAATAAAAAGGCTATTATATAAACGTTTGTTATAAGAAAAAATTATCTCTTGAGGAAAATGAATATGAAAATAGTTTTAAGCTTATTAGTGTTGTTACCCTTAATGATCAATGCACATGCCGCTGAGCATGGCGGTAAAGAAATGAAAGCCAAAGAACATGGCGGCACTGAGATGAAAGCCAAGGCGAAAGAACATGGTGGTTCTGAGATGAAAGCCAAGTCGAAAGAGCATGGTGGTTCTGAGATGAAAGCCAAGTCGAAAGAGCATGGCGGTTCTGAGATGAAAGCCAAGGCCAAAGAGCATGGCGGTAAAGCCTTAAAAGATTAGAGAAAGCGGTTTATTCATGGCTACATATAAAACATCGTATTCTCTGAATGCACTAGCAACAGGGTTAGTTATAAGCACACTAACCCTGTTTTATTCGGCTCAGGCTATTGCTCAAGAATCTAATGCAACACCGACCTATTATGCAGAAGATATCAAGTCGAGCATGACGCAGCACATCAAAAAGAAAGCGGATGTTAATGGCATCTTCCATCTTCGAGATGATAAAACAGGCGAGTTATTAGCGCTTAAGTTTGTACAGATTCATAACCCTGTGCGTCAGATTGGAAGTGATATTTATTTTGCCTGCACTGACTTCCATGTACTAGGGCAACCGGATAAGTTATATGACTTGGATTTTTGGTTAAATGACAAAACGGGTGAATTAAAAGTGTATGAATCCAAGGTCCATAAAGAACCTAAGTGGTCACTACTCTACGGCTGGTATAAGCAGCCTCGCTATACCTTTGTTAATGACGAGATTGAATACCTCTACTAAGTCTCACTCTCTTCATTTGCACGACCATAGCGATCTTCGTAACGGATAATGTCGTCCTCACCTAAATAGCTACCCGATTGCACCTCTATAATTTCTAACGGCACTTCGCCTGGATTGCCTAGCTGATGAAGTTCACCTAAAGGAATGTAAGTGGACTCATTGACACCCAGCAACTGAGTGCTCTCAGCACAGCGCACCTCTGCTGTCCCCTGCACCACAATCCAATGCTCTGCTCGATGCTGATGCCGTTGCAGACTCAGCTTCTGACCGGGCATAACAGTAATACGCTTTACCTGATACTGGTGGCCACTATCAATCGAATCATACTTCCCCCAAGGACGATAAACCTCACGATGATTGATATGCTCTTGGCGTCCAGCCTGCTTGATCTGCTGAACAATTTTCTTAACCGCCTGCACCTCATCTTTATGCGCAACCAAGAGTGCATCCTTAGTATCGACTATAATCAGGCTATCGACACCCAGCGTGGTAATTAAGCGTTCTTCAGAAAAAACGAAGCTATTCGTTGTATCTTCAATAATGGCGTCTGCCTTAATGACATTATTATTTGCATCTTTTTCCTGCACCTCCCAAAGACTCGACCAACTACCGACATCACTCCAACCGGCATCAAGTGGAATAACCACTGCGCGATCTGTTTTCTCCATTACCGCGTAATCGATAGAATCTTCAGGACAGGCCGCAAAGGCTTCTGCATTTATTCGCATGAAGTCTAGGTCTTTACTCACCGCGGACATTGCCTGCTGACAAGCCATCAGAATTTCTGGACAATTCTTTTCTAGCTCCTCAATATAACGGTCAGCACGAAACATGAACATGCCGCTGTTCCAGTAATATTGATTACTCTCATAGTAAGCCTCCGCTGTCTTTGAATCAGGCTTTTCTACAAAGGCTTTGACGATTGATCCTTGAGCAGCATTATCCAGCACTGGCTTACCGGCTTGAATATAACCATAGGCCGTTGCTGCATAGCTTGGCGTGATACCAAAGGTCACCAAGTAACCCTTTTGAGCATGCTCCAAGGCAATAGCAACCGCATTTTTAAAGGTCTCTGTCTCTTCAATACGATGATCAGCTGCAAGCACTAACATGACATTGTCAGCCTTATCTTGCGCAATCAGATTTAAAGCAGCCAGAGCGATAGCTGGCGCTGTATTACGCCCTACTGGCTCCAATATAATCTGTGGTGCCTGTTGCTCAATCTCACGCATCTGTTCTGCTACAAGGAACCTATGCTCTTCGTTACAGATGATATGCAGCTCATCGAGATTTAAACCCTTTAAACGGCTCACAGTCTCTTGCAACATCGATTGTGATGAGCACAGCGGCAGGAATTGTTTTGGGTGTAAGGTTCTAGAGAGAGGCCACAGGCGCGTACCTGAGCCACCGCAAAGAATTACCGGAGTAAGCATGATTAATCTCGCATAATGAATCGCTAAACTGCCCTAGCTACATGCAGGGCAACGCCACAAAACACTACGCGGAATTAGACAAAAAATCTATTAAACAGCAGCAAATGAATAACGTATGCTAGAGCTTGCAAGCAAACAAGGCCCTCGTCTTCAGCAAAGTTGGCGATAGCATCGACAATCACCCATAGAAAAAACACAAAATGACCGACGATACCCGCTTCATTAATATTGAAACCAAGCTAGCCTACCAAGAAGATCTCCTACAAGAACTGAATCAAGTCGTCATCAAGATGCAACAGCAGATCGACAAACTAGAGCTACGTAATCAAATGCTCAGAGACAACCTCAAGCAAATTGAAGCCTCACTACCCAGTGAAGGCCATCCAAACGAACCGCCACCGCACTATTAAGCCAAGCGACTCGACTAGAATTTTCCATCTTAGGCAGTAAACCGCTTAAATAATCAGCACTTCTGAGTCGATTAAAAAAATATTCGTCAGCATATCGTCAATCCTGTCTATTTATTGCTCGATCCGGTCGAACTCTGATTGACAGCGGGCACTAAATCAATACAATACAACGTCACTTTTCAAGTGCGGGAATAGCTCAGCTGGTAGAGCGCAACCTTGCCAAGGTTGAGGTCGCGAGTTCGAATCTCGTTTCCCGCTCCAATTACGCAATAGGCCTTTCGGTCTGTCATTCACGGTAATCCATTTAGTGTCCATCTTTACTTATCGGCGCTAAAAAATTAATGTGATCGTAGTAGGAGAAAAGTATAACGGTATCAGGCTATACTTTAGTCGTAGATTCGTTAGAGCAACAAGCACGAGAAATTCGTGGGCCCAAAGTGAGATTGGGTATATACCAAGTGATTTTAAGCACTATATTGGCGAGTTGGCAGAGTGGTGATGCAGAGGCCTGCAAAGCCTTGTACAGCGGTTCGATTCCGCTACTCGCCTCCACACTTGAAATCATACCCATCTTTAGCCTTGGTGGCGGAATTGGTAGACGCAAGGGACTTAAAATCCCTCGCCTTCACGGGCGTGCCGGTTCGATTCCGGCCCGAGGCACCATTAAGTAAACGTGTTACTTCTTTATCGTACTGATTGGCTTGAGTTTTTAACTTAATGCTTAGAGGTATGGTAGACAATGCGGAAGACAATCAACAACCCACCCTACACTTTTACTAAACGAGGTATCTATTACTTCAGTCGTTTAGTCCCACATGACATTCGTTATCACTATAAACAACCAAGAATTGTTCAATCACTCAGAACACGCTTAAGAAAGGACGCAGCAAACTATTCAAGGTCACTGACTCATCAACTAGATACTTACTGGTCAGAACTTAGAATTAATCAGCCTGATATCCCCTGCTCCAACTTTCTATTGAATCAACCCACTGAAGTCACTTTGCGTATTGCATTGGATACCTACTTCACTATTAAAGGTAATAATAGGAATGAAACCTTCTTTAGACACAGTGAGCGTTACATCAATTATCTAATCGAGGCGACTGCTGATAAGCCAATCAAATTCTTCACTACTATTGATGCAACTACATTTCGTGACTGGCTTAAAGCCAAAGGATTAGCTAATGCATCTATTAAAAAAGCCTTCGCCTGTATTAAAGCTATCTTTAACTTGGCTATTAAAGAACATGGATTAGCAATAGAGAATCCATTCAGTAATATTCATCTACCTAGTCCAACTGAAGATGCTAAGAAACGAATTCCAATTAGTACTATGGACTTAAAACTAATTCAGACAGAATGCATGAAGATAGATGATGATTTACGTTGGTTGGTTGCACTCATTAGTGATACAGGAATGAGGCTCGCAGAAGCTACAGGACTCACAATTGATGATTTAATACTTGATGACGAGATACCTCATGTCGTTATTCAGCCACACAAACATAGACCACTTAAAACCAGAAGCAGTGAACGAGTCGTACCATTAGTGGGTGCATCACTCTGGGCAGCACAAAGAATTAAACAGAACGCACAATGAGTCATGATTATTATTATCAAAATTAATTATAAATAAACCAGAGCATAAAGAGCTCCTTGCACTCAGATATAAAAAAGTGAACTGAAGTGATCAAGCTTAGGGAGCGATTGGAGTAGCGTTTTAAAAAGACAGCAACAACGGATGGCGTGAGGAGATGATTATGAGTCTGATTAGCTAATATCACCCGCTTGTAGCGAGAGTGATGCTTAAATAGCTTAATTGAATTTTTCTAGAGGCTATAAAACCACAGATTAAAAACCAATAACTTAAGCAACTAGATAGCTTATCTATATGTGCTTAATATGTAGGAAAAAAGCTTGAAACAGCATACTATAATGCATCCAAAATCATTCTGATTCTGGTGATACGCATAAATTTCAGGGATAGATATGAATAAAATCACAGTGGATAGCACCCCAAGTGACGCTCTTTTAAAAAAGATGGGTGTCGCTTATTGGCCAACATGGGAAAAAGAAGTCTCCGTATTTCCATGGCAGTTCGTAACCACAGAAACTGCCTATATCCTTGAGGGTGAATGCGAGATGACTCCCAGTGATGGCAGCCCAGCGGTTACCTTTAAAGCAGGTGATTTAGTGGTCTTTCCCCTAGGCTTTAAAGGCAGTTGGGAAGTGAAAAAAACCCTGAAAAAGCACTATATGCATAGCGCTGGTGATTTTAAGAAGTGTTTCTTTAATCGTCTGAATCGGTTAATCAACCGCTTTAAAGCAATCACTAAATAGTGCTCAAGGTAGGCACCGATAAAGTGCCTACCTTGCAACAGTGATATCTACAGGAAAAAGGTTGGCTATGGCTGAATTTTTTAATACGGGCTTAACAGAACAACAGTTTCTAGATGAGTATTGGCAAAAGAAACCGCTGTTAATCCGTCAGGCTTTTCCTGATTTTCAGTCGCCCATTAGTGCTGACGATTTAATTGAACTCGCCGCTGAAGAAGAAATTGAGTCTCGTTTAATTGTAGAGAATGAGAAAAGTGGTGACTGGTCGCTGCGCTCAGAGGGCTTGTCCAATCAAGACTTTAAAGACTTACCAGCAAGCCATTGGACGGTATTAGTTCAGGATTTAGACAAGCATCTGCCTGAGATGCAAAGCGTCATTGACCCGTTTCGATTTCTTCCTGATTGGCGTCATGATGATCTAATGGCCAGTTATGCAGCAAAATTTGGCAGCGTCGGTGCGCACACTGATAGCTATGATGTCTTTCTACTACAAGCTATGGGCTCACGCCGCTGGCAGCTCAGTGATCAGCCATTGTTCCAGCCTGAGTTGATTGCCGGGCTCGATCTAAAAATCTTAAAAGCATTTGCCCCCGATCAGTCATGGGATTTAGTCGCAGGAGATATGCTCTATGTACCTCCTCACTTTGCGCATCATGGTGTCGCCCTGAATGACTGCATCACCTTTTCCATCGGTTTTCGCGCGCCATCCAAGGTCGATGTCTTGGATGCGCTGACAAATAGCTTACTCGATGCTGAATTAGGGCGAGACCGTTATAGTGATCCTGATTTGATAGTGGCAGAACATACGCATGAAATCAGTCAACAGGCCGTGACTGAGGTCAAAAAACTGCTACATAATGCCATTGATGAGGCTGATCCAGTGATCGCTTCCGCTTTAGGTCGCCTGTTGACTGACACAAAAAACAGCTTGATTGAATTAGCCGAAGATCAGTGTTCTGAGCTACCGATAGCAGCCGATCTTAATGCTCATTTTGAAGCGGGAGATGTGCTTGAACGCAATCTTTATTACCGTTTTGCTTGGACGAAGAGCCATCAGGGTGCCCAGCTCTTCTGTGCCGCTGAAGCCTATGCTTTAAACGACTATGAACACGCCATGCTATTAACGGAAAAAGCCTTACTGACAGCCGATGAGTGGGCCCTGTTAAGTCTAGACACCCAGTCCACGACTATTCTTTGCGAGCTTATTGCTGAGGGCGCTTGGTTCTGGCAAACAGCCTCTTAGCTTATCCAGAACAAGCTCAACTGTGGTGCTATCAGCAACCGCAAGCAGCCTTCCCCCAGCATAAGAAATCAGTGATTTAACCTAATCGATCTTCTGCCACAAAATACTTAGGGTCTTCAATGACATTCACTTCAACCAAGCTACCAGCTTTGGTTAATAAGCGACGACATTCTTCTGACAGGTGAACCAGATGCAGTGTCTTTCCGGCGTTAAGGTAACGTTCAGCCAGACTATCAATGGCTTCTAACCCTGAGTGATCAGCAACTCGTGATCTTGCAAAATCGATGATGACATCAGCATTATCCTGTTGCGGATCAAAGCTTTCTAAAAACGAGGTAACTGAGCCAAAGAACAAGGGGCCCATGACGGCATAGACTGTAGAACCGTTATGGTCCTGACGGGCTTCAATGCGAATATGTTTGGCGTGTTCCCAGGCAAAGACCAATGCCGAGACGATGACACCAACAATAACGGCAATCGCAAGGTCGGTCATCACTGTGACTCCTGAAACAAGAACTAGGATAAAGGCATCACTGCGTGGCACCTTACTGATAATTCGGAAGCTCGACCACTCAAAGGTGCCAATCACGACAATAAACATGACGCCAATAAGGGCTGCCAATGGAATAATTTCAATTAAGGCTGAGCCGACTAGAATAAAGAAAAGCAGGAATAAGGCAGCACTAATACCGGATAATCGGCCCTTACCGCCTGAGTTCACATTGATCATGCTTTGCCCGATCATTGCACAGCCACCCATTCCACCGAAGAAACCGGTGACCGTATTGGCAACACCTTGACCGATACATTCACGGTTGCCACGACCACGAGATTCTGTGATCTCATCAATAAGTCGCATCGTCAATAAAGATTCAATCAAACCAATCGCTGCAAGAATCAGTGCGTATGGAAAGATGATAAAGAAAGTCTCTAAGTTATAAGGTACTGAAGGTACATGAAAATCAGGCAAGCCGCCTTTGATCGAAGCAATATCACCGACAACCTTAGTGTCAAGATTGAGACCTAATACCAATCCAGTCACCACTAAAATCGATACCAAGGACGCTGGAACAGCAGTGGTGATGCGCGGTAGGTAACGAATAATAAACATGGTCACAGAGACTAAGCCAAGGAGTAGCCATAATTGCTCACCATGCAACCAGGCTATATCAAGAATAGAGCCCTGCATGAAGGTACTGTGTAACCAGCCCGCCTCACCTGCTTCACCAAAGTGACTCAGCTGCGCGAGGAAAATAACAATAGCGAGACCATTTACAAAACCTAGCATCACCGGATAAGGCACCATGCGAATGAACTTCCCTAGTTTTAAGACACCGGCAGTGATTTGTAAAACACCCATTAAAACCACGGTGATAAAGAGGTATTCAACACCATGCTCGGCAACTAAGGCGACCATCACCACGGCTAGGGCACCGGTAGCACCACTGATCATACCGGGACGACCGCCTA
>TARA_B110000879_G_scaffold19178_1_pt1 | contig 14849 bp, 13 predicted proteins | sample TARA_B110000879 | Tara Oceans TARA_B110000879 (sample SAMEA4398094) | marine metagenome | biome: Polar Biome; feature: [SRF] surface water layer (ENVO:00010504); material: water (ENVO:00002006), including particulate matter (ENVO:01000060) such as... | depth 5 m
CTTCTTTGGCAATGGTCTTTTTATATGTTTACTGTACCTACAAAAAAATTGATTTACGCATACACTCAAAAAAGGAATACCTGCCTTTTTTTGTGAGTGGCGTTTTTATGGCAGCACATTGGGTCACTTATTTTTATGCCTTAAAACTTTCAACTGTTGCTTTGGGTGTCTTGTCTCTGTATACATTTCCCATTATAACGGCATTGTTAGAACCGTTCTTTTTAAAGGTGAAATTTAACCCCATATACCTTGTTTTAGGGCTTCTTATTCTAGGGGGGCTTTCTTTTTTAGTGCCTGAATTTAATTTGGAAAGCACGCAGGTAAAAGGAATTTTATTTGGTGTATTTTCTGCACTTTGCTATGCCATTCGAATCCTGATCCTAAAAAAACATGTTGCCAATTATAACGGAACCATGCTCATGTTTTATCAAACGGTTATTATTACCGTCTTGCTATTGCCAACTTTGTTTTTCATGGATCTTAGCGGACTGCAAAGTCAGTTTCCTTTTCTACTCTTATTAGCGCTCTTAACAACTGCCGTTGGGCATAGTTTATTGTTGCACGCTTTAAAATTTTTCTCGGCAACCACGACCACTATTATTAGTAGTTTGCAACCCATTTTCGGAATTGGTTTGGCAGTGTTTTTTTTAAATGAAATCCCAAATTTCAACACCTATATTGGTGGTGGATTGATTTTATTAACAGTTGTTATTGAAAGTATACGGAGTAAAAAGTAGCTTTTCTTTAAAACAAATCTTTATTACTAATGTCTAGATAGTTTCGCTTTACAAAATCGAGAATGGTTTCAAGAATTTCTCCCATATTTTCACAGTCTTTAAACTTCACATCTCCAACATATTTAATCAAATGTTTTTTTAACAACTGAACATTGTCTGGAAAAGAAATAGTGTCTTGCTTCATACATTTTATCAAACGAGCAGCTCTTCTTGGTGCTGCAATCATTCTTTTTGCCATAAAAGAACGCTCTTCTATTTTATACTGTATGATCGAATTGTTGTCTAATTTTTTACTCACCATTTCTACAATCTTAAAGTTCTCTCTCATGAACTGAAGGTTGTAGACTTTTAAGTTTCCTTCAAAAGATTGTTGATCAAAATCGATAGCTCTAATTTTGTAAATAATTTGATCAAAATCATGTGTTGGAATAATTACATAATTATATGAACGCATATCTCCCAACAAGCGAACTAGACAACGTTCTTTAAACTTTACAAATTCTTTTGCGATTTGAGACTTTTCTGCTTCTGTACATTTTGGTAAGAAATCTTTTATAAAATCGTCTCCAGGAATTCCGGCAATGTGCTCTTCAATTAGGGTGTCTTTGTACACCAAAAAATTCATATTGTGAGGAGACAAAATATGCTCTAACTCTAAGCCATAGATCCGAGAAGCATCCGCTTTTTTTACATAAAAATAGGTGTAATTATCATTTAGAATATTTCTAATTTTAATACGAAATGGCTTCGAATTTCCAAAAGTACAGTAGTCAATTGCATCTACATTTAAAAAAGGAATGGTTGCATCATTTCCATCTGAATGCAACATGGTATATATTTTTTTTAAACTCTTATCAATTTCTTCTCTATCAAATTCTGAATAGTAGGTTCGAATCCAAAGGGTGTCTTCATCACTTTTATCATACACCGTAATTGAGCCTTGAAAACGCAATAAATCATCATAAAAAATAGGGATCTTTATGGTTCTATTGTATTTTAATAAATACTTTCCTAGCATTTCATTGACTGGAAATGTTGGTTTTTTCTTAGACATCAATTTTTTTTCTACCGCCATCTTTCTATTGATTTTGCTCAAAAATAAGGATAATTAAATCAGTTCAAACAACTTCCCTGGCAAAGGTTTTAAAACCCCTTTCATTTCTAGTTGAAACAATAAGGGTGAAAGTTGAAATACAGGAATGTCACATTCTAAAGAAATAACATCTACAACTTGTTGTCCTTTTAAATGCAAAAGGTCATAAATTTTTTGTTCGTTTTCATTCAATTCAAGGAATAGTTGTTTTTGTATTGATATTGGTTTTTCTTGCAAATCCCAGTTCAGCATTTTCACAATATCTGAGGCAGACGTTAAAACATCAGCTTTATTGTTTTTTATCAGATTATTACAGCCTTTACTATATATATCTGATGCTCTTCCTGGCAAAGCAAGAACGTCCCTATTATAAGAACTCGCAATGTCTGCCGGTACCAAAGAACCTCCTTTTTCTGCTGACTCTATGATAATTGTTGCTTTAGAGATACCAGCAACAATCCGGTTTCTTTTTAAGAAGTTCTCACGTTGTGGTGGATCATCATGCCAAAATTCGGTGATAAACCCTCCTTTTTCGTTTACTTGATGGATGTATTTTTTATGCACTTTTGGATAGATATGTTCAAAACCGTGTGCTAAAACTGCAATCGTTTGTAAGTTGTTTTTTATAGCGGCTTTGTGGGCACAAATATCAACTCCGTAAGCAAAACCACTTACAATTATAGGATTGTAAATTGATAATTATTTGATAAGTTGATTGCAAAAATCACGCCCATAAGAACTCATGTTTCTTGTTCCAACAATCGATATAATTTTATCATTCGCAAGGTCGATACTTCCGTCTTTAAAAATGAGAATAGGTGCATCAATACAGTTCAGGAGGTTTCTTGGATAATCATCCTCTAAAAAATAGGAGTATTGAAGGTTTTTTTCTTGAATGTATTGAAACTCTTGCTGCGCTTTTAAGATATTGGTTGTATCAAATAAATGGTTTAAAACATGATTTCCAATTCCATTTATTTTCGCTAAAGTGGTCTTTTTTTCTTTAAATATTTGTGCAACGTCTCCAACTTGTACAATGAGTTTTTTGGCCAAAATATCGCCAACAGCTTTGCTTCTTTGCAACCGTAAGATTGCTAATAATTTTTCTTATTCCAAAAGGCAACAATTTGAATACCAAGATATAAAAAAATTGTTAATAATTTTTATTCCAACGGCTTATACGGCTTTACAAATTTCCTATATTTGTGTAATATGACAGTAGAAAAATACATCAACGATTTATTGTATAGGTATGATTGTGTAATTGTACCCAATTTTGGTGGTTTTATTACGAATAAGATTGGCGCAAAAGTCAATACGCTCACCCATGATTTTTACCCACCAACAAAGCAAATAACATTCAATGCACATTTAACGCAAAACGATGGCTTAGTGGTAAACTATATTGCCTCGGTAGAAAATATTCCTTTTGAAAAAGCCCTTGCAAAAATCAATGCAAGTGTTGCTTCTTGGAACGAATCTTTAAAAAACGGTGCTGTTGTTTTTGAAAATATTGGAGCACTCGCTTTCAATGAAGAAAAACAGTTGATTTTTGAACCTCAAAAAGAGCATAATTTCTTAACAAATTCTTTTGGTTTATCAACGGTTTCTTCGCCAGCGATAAAACACCCAGTTCATGCAAGCACAAGCAAATCTGTCATTCCTTTATTTGCTAAATATGCAGCAGCGGCTGTTGTTTTGTTATCTCTAGGATTTATTGTTCGAAATGGGTATCAAGAAAGACAGCAAGAACAAATGTATGCTTCACATAAGGAAGCGTTAGAGAAAAAAATACAAACTGCTACGTTTGTTATTTCAAACCCACTACCAACAATTTCCTTACAAGTAACCAAAGAATCGCAGAAATCTTTTCATGTAGTCGCTGGTGCTTTTCAGTTCCCAGAAAATGCAAAAAAGAAGTTACGCCAATTAAAAAAGAAAGGCTTTAACGCTTCCATTTTAGGATTGAATAAATGGGGTCTTACTCAAGTTGCTTTCGATAGCTTTCACTCTCGTAAAGAGGCGCTTGTAACTCTTACAGAGATAAAGAAAAAAGTTGCTGAAGATGCTTGGATTTTAGCCAAAAAATTCTAAAACTCAAAAGTACATTTTCGTTTAATTCCATCGTTCGTTACTGAGCGATTATTACCTTTGCCAAAAAAACACTTATGAACGCAAAAACACCTTCAGAATCGTTAACGATATTAACCGATTTGGTTTTACCTGGAGAAACCAATTATTTGGACAATCTTTTTGGTGGCGAATTATTAGCCCGAATGGACCGTGCTTGTAGTATTGCAGCAAGGCGTCATTCCAGAAGAATTGTGGTAACTGCATCTGTCAATCATGTTGCCTTTAACAAATCTGTACCCGTTGGAAGTGTTGTAACTGTAGAAGCAAAAGTATCGCGTGCTTTTAAATCTTCTATGGAAATTTTTGCAGATGTTTGGATAGAAGACAGACAATCTGGAGAAAAAACAAAAGTAAACGAAGGTATTTATACCTTTGTGGCTGTTGACGAGACTGGAAAACCTGTAGAAATTGAACAAATTACTCCAGAAACGGATTTGGAAAAAGAACGTTTTGAAGGCGCTTTAAGAAGAAAACAATTGAGTTTAATTCTGGCTGGAAAACTAAACCCAGCAGATGCTACAGAATTAAAAGCTTTATTTATTTAATACATTAACATTATGGTCTTAAATAATTTCAAAATAATTGAGTCGATAACGATTCTTTTAATTGCACTATTTATTCGCTATTTAATTGCGCTGTCTCTAAAGAAAATTCAAATAAAGTTTGGCTTTCAAAAAGCGAGAATTATTGTGATCAATAAAATTGCATCTATATTAATTTATTCATCAATGATTGTCATCATTTCTTTTATTTGGGGTGTTAACAAAAATGAATTATTACTGTTTATTTCCTCTTTTTTAACGGTTCTTGGAATTGCTTTTTTTGCACAATGGTCTATTTTATCGAACATTACTGCGGGAATTATTATTTTTATAAATTATCCAGTAAAAATTGGTGACACCATTACAATCCTAGAAAAAGACAATGATATCAAAGGGGAAATCAAAGATATTAGTGCTTTTTTCATCACCCTAATTACAGAAGATAAAGAATTAATTACGGTTCCAAATTCTGTCATTTTAGAAAAGACAATTAAGTACGAAGCCAATTAAAATTCCTTCTAAATTTTAAGATTGTATCTTAGCCTAAGACACCTCAATTTTAAAAAATGATTCAATCTTACAAGAAAAAACCGGTCTTAGCAGAACAGTACGACACCATCATTATTGGTTCTGGAATGGGGAGTTTAACCTCCGCAGCAATTCTTGCAAAAGAAGGTCAGAAAGTGTTGGTTTTAGAACGCCATTATATTGCTGGCGGATTTACACATGTTTTTAAAAGAAAAGGGTTTGAATGGGACGTTGGTATCCATTATATTGGCGAGGTACAAAGGGAAGGTGCAATCATAAAAAATTTATTTGACTATATTTCTGATGATCAGCTTAAATGGGCTGACATGGGTGAAGTATATGATAAAATTATTATTGGAGACAAATCATATGACTTTGTCAAAGGGGTGCAGAGTTTTAAAGACAAAATGGGTAGTTATTTTCCTGATGAAAAAGAAGCGATTACAGCCTATGTTGATTTGGTTTTTGCAGCGGTAAAGACCAGTAAAGGCTTTTATATGGACAAAGCACTACCCCCTATGCTAAGTACTTTAATTGGTGGTAAACTGAGAAAAAAGTTTTATGCATTTTCTGACAAAACAACCGATGAAGTTCTAAGATCTATCACCAAAAACGAAACATTAATAAAGGTGCTTTCTGCACAATATGGCGATTATGGTTTGCCGCCAAAACAAAGTAGTTTTGTAATGCATGCTGCCGTTGCTCGTCATTATTTTTCTGGTGGAAGCTTTCCTATTGGAGGCTCTTCTAGAATTGCAGCTACTGTTGATAAAGTAATCGAAAATGCAGGGGGTACTATTTTAATTAGTGCAGAAGTTGATGAAGTTATTATCAAAAAAGAGAGCGCTATTGGAGTGAAAATGATGGATGGGAAGATGTTTTCTGCAAAAAACATTATTTCTGGCGCAGGAATTATGACCACCTATGACAAATTACTTCCAAAGCAAATTGTAGAAAAATATCAATTAAAAGAACAACTAAAAACAGTAAAGCGATCTGTTTCTCATGCCTGTTTATATATCGGGTTAAAAGGTTCTCCAGAAGAACTGAAATTGCCAAAAACAAACTATTGGATTTATCCAGATAAAATAGATCATGACACTGCAATCGATAATTATGTAAAAGATTTAGAGTCAGATTTTCCAGTGGTATATATTTCTTTTCCATCTGCAAAAGATCCAGATTGGTCCAATCGGTATCCAGGAAAAAGCACCATAGACATCATTACATTATTGCCGTACGAACCTTTTGACAAGTGGAAGGATTCTAACTGGATGAAACGAGACGAAACCTATGCCGCTATGAAAGAAAAAATTGCGCAACGCTTACTGAATGAATTATACAAACAACTCCCGCATCTAGAAGGAAAGATTGAACATTATGAGCTTTCTACTCCTTTAACAACAAAGCATTTTATCAATTATCAGGAAGGAGAAATTTATGGATTAGACCATACTCCAAAACGTTTTAGACAGCGTTTCCTAAAACCGAAAACCCCTATTAAGAATTTTTACTTAACTGGCCAAGATATCGTTACTGCAGGAGTTGCTGCAGCATTATTTTCTGGTGTAATTACGACAGCAGCAATTACAAGAAAGAATATTATTAAAAAAGTGATGAAACGATAACTTATCGTTTAAGCATCCAAGAGGCTGGGTTTAAACGCGTCGTATTTTTAAACAATAAAAATATCAATGTAGTTTTACCAGTAACTTTATCGGTATATACTTTTCCTAATTCTTGTCCAATTGTCACCTTATCACCCATTTTAACTAGCGAATTTTCTAAATTGTTATAAGCCGTAATATAATTACCATGCTGAACTAAAACATTCTTTTTCCTTTCAGTTGTCAATTGAATTGCTAGAACGGTACCTCCAAAAATGGCAGATGCATACGCTCCTTTTTTGGTTGCCAAATGCAAGCCAGAACTGTTAATGGTAATTCCGCTAAATGTAGGATGAGGCTGTTTTCCAAAACGCCTAGTTACCAAACTCTCTCTTAATGGCCAGGGTAGCTTTCCTTTGTTCAATTCAAATTTTGCTGCTAAAGCTTTTGCTTCTGGACTTAGAATAAATTCGTTTTTCTTGGTTTTAGTTGAACTTACTTTTGCTTTTTTGTTCGCGCGTGCAATGGCTGCTCTAATTAATTTATCTATTTTTTGTGCAACTTTTTTTTCTTCTCGGATCGATTTTCGAAGTTCGCTCTTGTATTTTTTTTCTTTCTTTTGAATTTCAGAAACAAGTTTTTGTTGACTTTTTTTATCACCCTCGATCTTGTTTTTCTGTTCGTTTTCAGATAAAATTAGCGTGTCTTTTTCCTGTTTTTGTAAATTTAAAGAAGCTACAAATTGCTTTACAAGATCTGTTTGTAAGATTATTTCTTCGCCTTGTTTTTTCCGAAAAGAAGCATATTGTTTCATATATTCCAAACGCTTATAGGCTTGTCTAAAATTGCGAGAAGACAATAAAAACATCGTTCTACTTTGTTGAGATTTACTCTTATATGATTTAAAAATCATCGCTGCATAATCCTTTTTCAAGATATCTAAGCGTTTATTGAATTTCGCTATTTTTTTTTCATTAGAAGCAATTTCATTGGAAAGGAGTTTGACTTCTAGATGAATTGTTTCAATCAATTTCTCTCGAACATCAATTTTTTGGTTGAGATCTTTTAAATTTTCTAACGCATTTTTTTGATCGTTCTTGGCTTCAAAAAGCAACTTGTTTACCTGTTTAATCTTGAGGTTTAATTTCTTTCGTTGTGTTTCTAACTGCTTTCTAGTTTGCCCAGAAATGCAAACTGTACTTAATAAGAAAATTAGGATTGGAATGTAAAACCGTTGTCTGATCATTATAGATTGAGGCGTTTATAATTTGCTGGAATCCTAAAAGAGGTGTTTACTGATGTGTTAAAATTAACAGTTTTAAACGTTAGACCTATATTCGTATATTTCTTCTTTTGTTTTGCTTTAATGCTGATTTTTGTTGGAAAAGCTTCGCCTTCAATCATCTTATAATTCGAATATAAAATATCTAATTGTTGTTGTTTTTTGAGGTTTACGATCTGTTGTTTCTGTAACTTAAAATGTGAAGGATTTACCGAATAGAAAACCTCAAACAAATCTGATTGTACTTTTGGAGATAGTACAAAGATCTTATTCTTTATTTCGAGTTCCTGTTTTTGCTTTTTCACATTCTGCATTGCTTGTCCTAAAAGTATATTTTGCAATTGTTGAAAATTAATTTCAGTCCCAAAGAGTTGCGCTAAACTTGAAAAATCTCCTTCATAATAATTTTTAAAAAAAGGTGAGTAGTACTGTACACTTGCAGGTGTTATTTTTACTTTTAAAATAGTGATAAATTTTGTCACTTTTAACCAGATAATTTCGTCTTTTACAATGCGCAAGGTAAGAGAAACATTTTCTTTGGTTTTGCCGTTGTCAAACTTCACTTTTACTTTTGCCGCAATCGTCTTTTTATCAAAATTAGCTGCAACATGCTTTCTTGCAACTTTTCTAGCAGACATTTTTTCTGCAATTGCATTGGCATCAATGACTCTTTTATTAGTGCCACAGGATGTAAAAAATAGCAAAAGAACGCATATTCGGAAAAGGTATTTCATCTACTTTAGTCTTTATTTAATTTCTTTAAATACTTTTTCTCTTCTTTTAGATTTCCCAAACCTTTGTATGATTTTGCAATTTCCCTAAAAAAATCTTGTTCCATTTCATCTTCAATGACAAAGTCAATGCCACTTTTCAATATGGATAACGCATTTTTGTGCGCTTTCTGATGATTCAATATTTTTCCTTGCACCAAATATACATAAGGTTGGGCTGGAAAGCGCTGAATTCCTTGTTTGCTATATTTTAATAAAACTACTTCATCATTAGAGTTTTTCAATAACCGTTCTAGAGATAGATAGGTTTTATCAAAATCAAAACTTGCCTGAGAAGAAGTTAGTTTCGTCGGTTCCTCTTCTTTTTTAAATCTCGATTTTCTTTTTTCTAACGCCGTTTTTAAATTTTTTAAGAATGCTGTTGACCCATTTTGTTCCGTAATTAGGTTTACAATCTCAAGCGCTTTTTCTGGCTGATTATTTCTAAGATAAAGCTTTGTTAATGCTTCTTTTAGGTGGACATTTTTAGGTTTTTGCGCAACCAGTTTAAGTTGTATTTCAATCGCTTCAGCATAGCTGTTACTGCTTTGTAAAACCGCAACTAAATGCTGTAACATCCAGTGGTTTTCTGGGCTTTTTGTCAAAGCTCTATCAATATATTCTTTGGCTAATTCTATTTGATGAAGCGCAAAATAATTCTTAGAAAATTCAAAAAAAACAGCTACATCGTTTGGAACTATTTGATTGCAACTTTCTAAATTCTCGATTGCTTTTTGAAAGTTACGAATCGATTTCTCTGCTAATGCTTTAAAAAAATATTGTTGAAATTTTAACTCTTTTTCTTCATTCAAATCTTTTGGCAAAGCAATACTATCTTGTGCATAAGATGGCAAAGAAAAGAGCACAAAGAATAAAAAGAAAAGAACAAGCAGACTTTTAATGGAGTGCTTCACAATTCTTTTTTCGATATTCTTTGTGCTAAAATTCATTTACAATAATTCGGTATAATCACCAATACTAACAGAGGTGTAGTTTCCATTATATTTGGCATGGTTTCCAATCATTGCCAACTCTAAACCTGCATTCTTTATTACTACGTTTGACTGAATTAGCGAATTTTTAATGGTTGAATCTGTGACAATACTGTTTGCTCCAATAGAAACATAGGGGCCGATTTTTGTGTTTTTTAACACCACATTTTCACCAATAAAACAAGGTTGAATAATTTCTGAATTGTTTAAAACAACATCGCTAGAAACCAAATTATTCCCTGCATTATGTTCAAAACCCAATACTTGTTTGTTGGTATCTACAGTAGGATCTTTTTTACCGCAATCCATCCAAGCATCTACTTTTCCTGGGATAAATTTTGCGCCTTCTCTTTTTAATGTTTCTAAAACATTGGTCAATTGGTATTCGTTATTCTCTTCTAAATCGTTGTCAACTAAATATTCAACTTCCTTTCTTACACGATCTCCATCTTTAAAATAGTAAATTCCAATAATTGCTAAATCTGAGACAAAATCCTTTGGTTTTTCTATAAAATCGGTAATAAATCCATCTTCTACTTTTACAACTCCAAAAGCACTTGGATCTTCCACTTGCTTTACCCAGATGGCACCATCTGCACTTGCGTCTAATTTAAAATCTGCTTTAAATAATGTATCTGCATAGGCAACAACACAAGGGCCACTCAAAGAGTCTTTTGCGCAATAAAGTGCATGTGCAGTTCCTAATGCTTCTTCTTGAATGTATACAGATCCTTTAGCGCCTAATTCTGCTGCAATTTTTAATAAACTTTCTTTTGTTTCTGCTGGAAACCCTTTTGCTACAGGTCCAATTATAAAAGCTATTTCATCAATTTTTTGATCTACAACGGCTGTAATGTCTTCCACCAAACGTTGTACGATTGGTTTCCCTGCAATAACGGTTAAAGGTTTAGGGATTGTGAGCGTATGAGGTCTTAAACGTGACCCAATTCCGGCCATTGGTACAATTATTTTCATAGGGATTTTCTTTCAAATTATCAGGATGCAATATACCACTTATTGAGAGATTAAAAAAAGGCTATATCCCCTTAGGGATTGCGGCAATAAGTGTTTTCGTATACGCTGTTTTTGGTGCTTTGTAAATAATATCTGCATCTCCAATCTCTTCACTCTCTCCTTGGTTCATGACCACCAATTGGTCTGACATGTACTTTACAACAGACAGGTCATGTGAAATAAAAATATACGTGAAATTATACGTTGCTTTTAATTCATTTAATAAATTTAAAACCTGGGCTTGTACAGAAACATCTAAAGCTGAAACCGATTCATCACAAATAATTAATTTTGGCTGCAACGCAATGGTTCTTGCAATTCCGATTCGCTGTCTTTGTCCGCCCGAAAACTCATGTGGATATCTGTTAAAATGACTTTCTTCTAAACCTACTTTTTTCAACAGGTCTAAAACATAAGCTGTTCTTTCCTTTTTGTTTGGTAAAATGCGGTGCACTTTCATCGGTTCTAAAATAGCATTCCCAACCGTAATTCTTGGGTTGAGCGACGAAAAAGGATCTTGAAATATAATCTGAATGTCTTTTCTAAGTTTTTTTACCCCTGCTTTCGATAATTGTGTGATGTCATTTCCTTCAAAAATTACCTGCCCAGAAGTTGCTTTTTCTAGGTGTAAAATAGTTCTTCCTAATGTTGTTTTTCCACATCCAGATTCTCCAACCAATCCCAGTGTTTCTCCTTCAAAAATTTGAAAGGAAACATTATTTACCGCCTTTACAACTTCGTCTTTTTGAAACCACGACCCTTTGGTAATAAACTCTTTTTCTAAATTATGAATCTTTAACAGTGGTGTTTTCTGATATATTTTTTCGTGAAAACTGGCTCTATCAACATTCGTGTAAATGGTCTGATCAACAGTTTTATCAATAAAATCCTTGACCGTTGGCAATTTGCGCAACCGTACTTCTAAATTTGGTTTCGAGTTGATTAATGCCTTGGTGTAATCTGCTTTCGGATTTAAAAACAAGTCCCTAGTATTTCCTTGCTCAACAATTTTCCCTTTATACATGACTAGCACTCGATCTGCTATTTCAGAAACCAAGGCTAAATCGTGGGTAATAAAAAGAATACTCATTCCGTATTCTTGTTGCAATTCTTTCAACAACAAGATAATTTCCTTTTGCACGGTAACGTCTAAGGCTGTTGTTGGCTCGTCAGCAATCAAAATTGCAGGCTTACAGGCGATCGCCATGGCAATCATTACCCGTTGTTTTTGCCCCCCACTAATTTGGTGCGGATACGCTTTATAAATACTGGCTACTCGGGGTAATTTCACTTTTTCAAAAAGAGAAATTACAGCAGCATGTATCTCATGTTTAGAAAGTTCCGTATGTTGTTGTAAAATTTCTGCTACTTGATACCCGCAAGTTAGTGTTGGATTTAAAGAACTCATTGGTTCTTGAAAAATCATAGCAATTTTACGGCCTCTTATTTTCTGAAATACTTTTTCTGAATAGATATTTATATTTTCTTCATTGTAGAAAATAGCTCCTTCAACTTTCGCAATTCCTTTTGGCAATAATCCTAAAATCGCTAAAGATGTAATCGATTTTCCACTTCCCGATTCTCCTACCATCCCTAAAATTTCATTTCGATGTAATGAAAAAGAAATATCATGAACTGCTGATACAAATTTCTTGTTTTGGAGAAATGAAATTGAAAGATTCTTAATATTTAGCATTTATGGGCTTTTAAATGACTAAAATAAGCTTTTAATTGTACTCTTTTTCTGATGCAGCATAAACTTTTTCATAAAAAATGAACCCAAAGAAACAGTAGGTACAAATAAGTTAATTTATACATTTAAAACCCGAGTTAACGTTCGGGTTTTTTGTTTCTTTGTAATTCCTAAAAATCAACCTTTTGAATTACTTAACAGTAGAAAATATCTCTAAGTCTTACGGCGAACGTGTTTTGTTTGATGACATTTCTTTCGGAATTAACAAAGATCAAAAAATAGCTTTTGTGGCTAAAAACGGGAGTGGAAAAACTTCTATTTTAAATATTATTGCGGGTCTAGACACTTCCGATTCAGGTCAAGTTGTAAGTAGAAAAGGAATTTCTATTGCTTATTTGGCTCAAAACATGGATTTGGATCCCGCTCTTACCATCGAGGAAACTATTTTCGCGACTGACAATACGGTATTGAATGTTGTGAAACAATATGAAGCAGCTTTAGAAAACCCTGAAAATGCAGACGCATTTCAAACTGCTTTTGATTTGATGGAGCAATACAATGCATGGGATTTTGAAACGCAATACCGTCAAATTTTATCAAAATTAAAATTAGACGACTTAACGTTAAAAGTAGGGGCGCTTTCTGGAGGACAAAAAAAACGCCTTTCTTTGGCCATTGTTTTAATTAACAAACCCGATTTATTAATTTTAGATGAACCAACGAATCATTTAGATTTAGAAATGATTGAATGGCTAGAGGCTTTCTTTTCAAAAGAGAAAATTACGCTATTCATGGTAACGCATGATCGTTATTTCTTAGAGCGTGTTTGTAATGAAATTATAGAATTGGACGAGGGAAACATTTATAAATATAAAGGGAATTATTCGTACTACCTTCAAAATAAAGAGGAACGCTTAGCTCTGGAAGCTACCAACTTAGGCAAAGCCAAAAGTTTATTCAAAAAAGAATTGGACTGGATGCGCAGGCAACCAAAAGCAAGAACGACAAAATCGAAGTCCAGAACGGATGACTTTTATCAAATCAAAGAAAAAGCACATCAAAGAAGACAAGACCACCAGGTTCAATTAGAAATTAACATGGAACGTTTGGGAAGTAAAATTTTGGAGCTTCACAAATTGAAAAAATCCTATGGTGATAAAAAGATTTTAGACGGATTTGACTATATTTTTAAACGTGGAGAACGTGTTGGAATTATTGGTAAAAACGGAACTGGGAAATCTTCTTTTTTAAATATTATTACAGAAACTGCTCCTCTTGACGGTGGAAAGGTTACGGTAGGTGAAACGGTTAAATTTGGGTATTACACACAGTCTGGAATTAACGTAAAACCTGGACAAAAGGTGATTGAAGTTATCAAAGAGTTTGGAGAGTTTATTCCGTTAACCAAAGGGCGAAAAATATCTGCTTCGCAATTGTTAGAACGTTTTTTGTTTGACAAGAAAAAACAATATGATTTTGTTGAAAGACTTTCGGGTGGTGAACAAAAGCGACTTTACTTGTGTGCTGTTTTAATTCAAAATCCTAACTTTTTAATCTTAGATGAGCCAACCAATGATTTGGATGTTGTCACTCTAAACGTCTTGGAAAACTTCTTGTTAGATTACCCTGGAAATTTATTAGTAGTTTCTCACGATCGCTATTTTATGGACAAAATTGTGGATGCGCTATTTGTTTTCAGAGGCGAAGGTGTTGTCGAGAATTTCCCAGGAAACTACTCGGACTTTAGAGCCTATGATGGATCTATTCCTAAAGAGGTAGAAAAGAAAAAAACACCGGAAAAAGTGGTAGAAAAAAAGAGAAAACCGGTGTCCTTAAATTTTGATGAAAAAAGAGAATTTGGTGGTTTAGAAGCAGAAATTGGAAGACTTCAAAAAAGCAAAGCATCGATTGAAAATCAATTTTTAAATGTTGAAATTCCTACGGATGAAATTGCCGCGAAATCTGAAGAACTGGAAGTAGTTATCAAAAAATTAGAACAAAAAGAAGAGCGTTGGTTAGAACTTTCGATGAAATTAGAAGGTTAAAATCGTCTCTTTTCACAACTAAACACTCGTAATGTCTGCATCATTCAACAACGCTTCGTTATTGAACCTTAAGAGTACTTGCGCAACTGCTATAGTATCTTTCTCGCAGTATTTTACAATTCTATCAATGTTTTTTTCTTGATAGTACACCTTAGCTACTTCACTGCCATCGATATCGTCTTTTGGGGAAGGAATTCCTAAAACGGAGGTTAATAGTTTTAAGGAGGTATAATGTTTATAGTCTCCAAACTTCCACAACTCTAAGGTGTCTAAATGTGGCACTTCCCATGGTTTTTTACCAAATAGATTTAACTTTTGAGGCAATTCTATTTTATGGATAATCATTCTTCTTGCTATAAAAGGGAAATCGAAGTTCTTATATATTTATATATTGCACATAAAGATTTGTAAAA